>MDSZ01130780.1_pt1 | contig 17959 bp, 5 predicted proteins | sample 811201 | NCBI WGS metagenome assembly MDSZ01 (sample SAMN05326647, study PRJNA326480) | marine metagenome | isolation source: seawater | place: Indian Ocean: North | collected 2010
ATGAACAAAAAATTAAAAGCTGCATTTAAACCTGTGCCTGGTCAAAAAATATTACCTAGGTGGCAAAAGAAAAGGTTACGTAGTAATCCTTTTGATGTAGATGGTAATTTGTGTGATGATAAATAATTTTATATTGTATTTATAACATAATACACAAGGAGTAAAGTATGGGTTCTTTGGCAGTTTCTCTACCTTTATCAACAGATTCAAACGATGGATACAAAATGATTAAAGGTTTTAAAAAGCTTATTAGGCAAAATTTGAAATCTTTAATTTTAACTTTGCCTGGAGAAAGAGTAATGCAGCCAACCTATGGAGTTGGTCTTAAGCAGTACTTATTTTCAAATTTTAGCGAAAGAGTGTTTCATGAAGCACAAGATAAAATAATTGAACAAGCTGCTTTATACTTACCTCAAGTTAGTATACTTGATATACAGTTTCCAACAAAATCGCCAGATGATAACTATTTATCTATGAGAATAATTTATTCTATTCCGGCGATTAATTCTCAAGATTTATTAGAAGTCAGAGTTTAAAAGGTCATAACATGTCTAAAAATGATAATAAAAAAATAATGCCGATTGATTACACTCATAGAGATTTTGAATCCATTAGGCGCGACTTGGTAGGTATTGCAGAGAGGTTTTATCCTGATACCTTCAAGGATTTTAGCGAAGGTTCTTTTGGTTCAATGATGGTAGACACTGTAGCATATGTTGCTGATCAGTTAAACTTTTATCTTGATTACAATGTAAATGAAATGTTTTTAGATACTTCGTTTCAATTTAGTAACATTCTTAGGCATGGTAGAATTTTAGGATATAAGTATACTGGTAGACCATCAGTGTACGGTGAAGCCGCATTTTTTATTTTAGTTCCTGCCTCAACAACTGCTATGGGTCCAGACGTTGATTATATTCCAATTTTAAAAAGAGGTTCTACTTTTAAATCTCAGTCGGGTACTACTTTTATATTACAAGAAAACGTTGATTTTAATAGCCCCCAGAATCGTGTTGTCACAGCAAGAGTAGACACAACAACTGGAAGTCCAAGTTATTTTGCGATTAAGGCATATGGAAGAGTTGTATCGGGCCAGTTTAAAACAGAAACAGTTCAAATTAAAGAGTATGTTAGATTTTTATCTTTGAAATTGAGAAGCCCAAATATATCAGAAATTATTTCTGTTGTAGATTCAGAAGGTAATGAGTATTTTGAAGTTGAAAGTTTGTCGCAAGATTTAATTTATAAAGAGGTGTCTAATAAAAATTATAAAAATGACAATGTTCCATCTATTCTAAAGCCATATATGGTGTCTCGTAAATTTGTAGTGGAGCATACTCCAACATCAACGTTTTTACAATTCGGCAGTGGAAAATCTGGTGACTCCGATGTAATTGCAAACCCACAAAATGTTGCATTAGATTCTTTTGGAAAAACTTATGTTTCAGATACTACGTTTGATCCATCCGCGCTATCAAAAGCAGAAACTTTAGGAGTAGTACCAGTTAATACTACACTTAATATTGTTTATAGATCAACAGATTTGTCAACCTCTAATACAAGAACTGCAGCTTTAAACATTGTTGCTAACGCAGATTTAGAGTTTTCAGATACTGGCGCATTAGCCACAGATAAATTTAATACTGTTAGAGGATCTTTGGAAGTTATTAATGAATCTCCAATTACCGGGCAGACTACAAATTTAACCAGCGGAGAGGTAAAAAGAAGAATTTTTGGAACGTTTGCAACACAAAATAGAGCAGTTACTCAAGCCGATTATGAAAATTTAGTTTATCGTATGCCTAGAAAATTTGGCTCCATTTCAAGATGTAGCTCTCAAAGAGATCCAAGCTCTATTAAAAGAAATTTAAATCTTTATGTAATTTCTGAAGATTCATTTGGAAATTTAATCACTACAAATTCAACTATTAAAAATAATTTAAAAACTTGGCTTAGTCAATATAAAATGTTAAATGATACAGTAGACATTTTAGATCCATACATAATCAACATTGGCATTAACTTTGTTGTAAAATCTTCAGCATCAGCTGATAGATTTGAATTATTATCAAAATGTATTTCTAAATTAACTGGATTTTATACAAAAGAAAAGTTTTTTATTGGAGAACATTTAATAATTAGCGATATTTATCAAACATTAAAAGATGTTGATGGCGTATTAGATGTTGTAAAAGTTAAATATACTAATCTATCTGGTGTAAACTATTCAGGCGTTGAATTTGATATTAATCAAAATACATCTCCAGACGGCACTCATTTAGTTTGTCCTAAGAATGCAGTTTTTGAAATTAAATTTCCATCAAATGATATAATTGGTAAGGTTATTTAAATAATGGCTATTAAAAAATACGTGGCGAATGCCGATACTACAATTACAAACGCTTATAAACCTGACCTTGATAAAAGAGGCACAGGCTCAAATATGGGCGCATCTGATGTTTTAGATGTGTTTTCAATCTACGGTAGATTCAGTACTAGTTCTGCAGAGCTAAGTCGTGCATTGATACAGTTTCCTATTGACGAAATCACCACAGATAGAAATGCTGGTGATGTTCCTGCAAGCGGTAGCGTTAGTTTTTACTTAAAAATGTACAATGCAGAACATTCACAGACTGTGCCGAAAAGTCATACTATAACAATTATGGCCGTTTCGCAATCATGGCAAGAGGGCGATGGCTTAGATATGACAGGCTACAAAGATGAAACGTATGGAAATGTAGGATCTCATTGGATGTCTGCTTCCAGCACGGCAAAATGGACAGATGCACACGGTACTATTTTGGCTGGCGGATCTTACCACACCTCAAGCATTAAAGCAGCTGATCCTAATAGTTTTTCCCATGAGCAGCATATTTTTAATAAAGATTTTACAACAGGTTTAGAAGATTTAGAGGTTGATATTACACCTCTTGTTGAAGCGTGGATTGCAGAAACATATGGCAATTATGGAGTCGGTGTTATGTTAAGCGCAAGTAATGAAGCATTTTCATCAAGCTCTGCAGATGGCTCACACCCAAGAACTCCAGGTGAAGTGTATCCTGTAACCTCAGATACAGAGGGCGATCAGGGTATAATTTATAATCCTAGCGGATCAACTACTTCATATTACATAAAAAGATTTTTTAGCAGAGGCACTCAATACTTTTTTAAAAGGCCGGTCATAGAAGCTAGATGGGACGATTCAAAAAGAGATAACCGTGGTAATTTTTTCTATAGTAGTTCTCTTGCTGGCCGCCATGATAATATGAATACAATTTATTTCTACAACTATGTTCGTGGACAGCTTAAAGATCTGCCCAATCATGGTCCCTCTGCCGGTTATAAAAAAGAAGTTTACGTAAGTATTTTTTCTGGAAACTTAGACAACAACGCGGTTTCTGCATCTGGAGATGCAGGTATTGGATATGCATCTGGTGCTTGTCAAGCATTGTCTGTTGATGGTCAAGGACCGTATGTTAATTCTGCTAATAGACTTGTTGCAACGGGCGGAATAGTTTCTACGGGTGTGTATTCTTGCTCTTTTGCATTTACTGGAGCAGCCGAGCTAACCAGACTATATGATGTTTGGTTTACTGGTTCTTTGCAAACTTTAGCTGCATTTTCTGATAGTGCAACTAGGTTTCACACCGGTTCAATAATTCCAGAAACGTTAGTTGCTAGTCAAATTAAATCAAGACCAACTTACTACATGAATATAACAAATTTAAAAAATAAATATAGAAACGATGAAGTCGCAAGAATGGAATTATATGTTCGCGAAAAAGGCTGGTCTCCAACAATTTATACTAAAGCAGTTGCCGAGGTTCCAACATTAAATATTCAAAGTGCATCTTATAGAGTTTATAGAGTGGTTGATAGTTTGGAATGCATACCATATGGTACTGGTAGCGATTTACATACCATGTTATCTTATGATGTATCTGGAAATTATTTTGATTTTGACATGAGCTTGCTGGATGCAGGGTATGAGTATGCATTTAAATTTTCTTTTTATGATAATTCATTAAACACTTGGCGTGAACAGCCTTACATCTTTAAGTTCAGAGTAGAGGATTATGAGTATTAAAAACCTTTTTGGTAACAATGACATAACTTTAAAATTAGTATCTGAAGCCAATCAAAAAGAAGCTTTCAAAGAAATAGAATCAGATAGAAATTTAAAAGCTATTAAACAAAAACAAGAAGCATATGTTCCACAAATAAACTATACAAATCCAAAAACTTTTGCAAAATTTGGATCCGCATACCTGTACTATAATTCTGCTATTGAGAGAATATTAGATTTTTACCCATATGATGGCTCAGATGCGGAAATAAACAACTTCTATAACAAATCTCTTGATATAGAAAAGTATATTTTTGATAATCTTTATCCACGTACAAATGGTTATGCTTTAATGAGCGCCGATGGGTGGGGAATTGTTAGCGCAATTCACACCAGTATTAACAATGGCTATGGCATGCCAAGTAGCCAAGAGTATATTGAGTTTAAAGCTGGGCCTGGCACAGGCTCTGGAGATACTCTATATGCGCTAAGTCCAGATCCAGATAGCAGTAAATTTCAATATTCTAATATTTATGATACAAATTTGTATCTTAATGCAGGCTTGCCAGCAAATTATGATTCAGGATCCAGAGAATCTAATTTAAAATCTGATTTTGATTCTGGAGTCACAGTTGAGTTTTGGCTTAAAAAACCCGCTTTTAGCACATCAAAAACAGAAAAAGAAGTTATTCTTGATATATGGAATAACAACGATGCCGATGCTCACAATTATGGCAGATTGACAATATTTTTAGACGGGACTGTAAGCTCAACAGCAACGCCCTTTTATGTTACTGTTCAGAGTGGATCTACAAATATTTATGAGCAAGCAATTGGAACAAACACAACACTTACCAGCATTCAAGATTGGAATCACTATGCATTTACACTACAAAATAGCGGAAGTGATTTTGATATTAGACTTTATTTAAATGGCCACTTAGATGACACTGAAAAAGTATCTTCAAAAAACTTTAATGAATTAGATCAAATTGATTTAATGGGTAGAATTGGTTCATTAATAACCACCGCTCATTCAAATCCAGCTAGTCCTACCACTGCTGCAGGTGGCAACCGAGCCGGCGGTGGTAAATTTAGTGGCTCTATTGATGAGTTTCGTTTTTGGAAAACTGCAAGAAATGGTAGACAAATTGGAACTAATTGGTTTGATCAGATTAGAGGTGGTGTAAACACAGATATCTCAAATACAACTTTAGGTTTATATTATAAGTTCAATGAAGGTATTACAACAGACACATCTGTAGACAATACAGTTTTAGATTACGGGGGAAGAATTTGTAACGGTGTTTGGGTAGGGTATGATACATATTCTAGAAATACTGGTTCAGCTATAGTAGAATCTGGTCACGCAAAAAGTGAATATTTAGATCCTATTATATACTCAGCACATCCAGATGTTGTAACATTAAAAACTAATTTATTAAACAGCGGATCATTCCACGATAGACAAAATAACTCAAGTATATTAAATATGGTTCCATCTTGGATAGTAGAAGAAGATGAAAATAATTCTTTTACTGACCCATACCTATCTGATTTAAGAAAATTGACTCACATAGTTGGAACCTACTTTGATAAAATACATTTACAAATTTCTGAATTATCAAAGATTAAAAATGCGAATTATGTTAGTGGTGCGTTCAAGCCAATTCCTTTTGCTCATCATCTTCCACAATCATTAGGTCTTTATATTCCTGATATATTTGTTGACTCTGAAATTATTGAAAAGTTTTTAAATAAAACAATTAGTGGCTCTTTTGAATCTAATTTAGATGAAACAAAAAATCTAATTTATACAAATATTTATAATAATTTAACAAATATTTACAAAAGAAAAGGATCAGAATCTGCAGTCAAAAACATGTTAAGATGTTTTTATCTTAATGATGAGCTGCTGCCTCTCAAGATACGTGCTAATAATTCAGAGTATACGCTACAAAACAAACTAGTTCAAAGACTACAGACAAACACATCTATAAATTTTAATAATCGTTTTAATACTGACGGAGTAATATATTCTGCAGTCAGCGGTGCTATATCTAGAAGTCCTGATGACCAACGTGGATATATCTCTGGTAGTCACGGTGAAGGAAAAACAGAATCAAAAGATAGTACATACAATCCTGATGGCTATGGGTATGAAGACAGATATGGATTTACAGCTGAAACAATTGTAGAATTTCCATCTTTTGTAAATAATACTGGGTATATCAACCGAAGTCACACAACTTCATCTATATTTGGAATGTATACAGCTGGCACGGCTAGTGCAGCTCATCTTGCCGGTACTGAAACTACTTGGGTTACAAACTTTGGCGATAGTGAAGTTGGGCCTGATACGTCAAACTTTCAAGTATATGCAATCCGTGAGAAAATAGGTTCAAGAAACGCTTATTTTAAAATTACATCCTCTAATCATCCGTTTCCATTTCCTGAATTAACTTCTAGTATATTTAAAAATATTTACGACAACACCATTTGGAATATTAGTGTTAGATTACAGCCTGATGGGTACCCAAAAGCTGGTTTTGTAACCGGTTCGGCGTTTGGACCTAGTACAAATTATAAACTTTTATTTGACGGATACAATACAAATTTTAATGAAATAGTAGATTCATTTTCTTTGACAGCATCTATTACAGGTTCTGGTTTAGGTATTAATTTTTTAACAGCATCAAAAAGAATATATGCAGGTGCGGAAAGAACAAATATTACAGGGGCTATATTAAATTATTGCGATCTTAAAGTTTCAAATGTCAAATATTGGGGTAAATCACTAAGTGATTCAGAGTTGCTATTTCACTCAAAAGATTTTAATAATATTGGTATTTCCTCTTCTTACCAAAACGCAAGCTCCTTAGACGATGCTAATTTGCAAAGCGAAGTACCAAATTTAAATTATTTATTTTTAAATTGGAACTTTAATAATGTAACTGCCTCTGCTCATGATGGTCAATTTTATATTGATGACTACAGCTCAGGCTCAGTAGAGCTTAGAGACAACTACGGCTGGATTGGAAAAATCGGTGGCTACCAGCACAGTGGCTACGGTTTTGGATTTGCAACTTCTTCATCAGACGTGATTGTTAAAGAAAATATGAATTCCTTTGAGTTTATAGATCCAGAACAGGTAGTATCTTCGGATTTGATTAAGATATTGTCAGAAGACGACAAAGTATTTGGAACTGTAGAAGAAGCGCCAAGTTATCACTATTCAATAGAAAAAAGCATGTATGATGCGGTATCTTCTCAAATGCTTGATTTCTTTGCTGGTGCTGCTGATTTCAATAATGTAATTGGCCATCCCGTTCATAGATACAGACATCGTTATAAAGATCTTGAAAAACTTAGAGAAATTTTCTTTAGAAGGGTAAGCTCTGTTTCTCAAGTAGAAAAGTTTTTAGATTATTATAAATGGTTTGATCAGTCATTAACAACTATTATATCTCAGTTGGTGCCTGCTACCGCACGTTTTTCAGATGATATATTAAATGTTGTTGAGTCCCATGTTTTAGAAAGAAATAAATATCAAACTCAATTTCCAACTATTGAATTTGTTGAAACTGATTTAAACACTGCAATGCTTGGACCTATGGCTAGTAGTTATCCATGGCCAAGAGGACACTCTCCTGTTCCAAGCTCTCCAAGATCCACAACTATCAACAGCTTTTTCTGGCAAAAACGAGCTAAAGCTGATTCTGAAGAGTTAACAACAGGAGATGCTACGTTAGATAGCCAGCGTCAACAAATTAAAGATGTAATACATTCTGAGCCAACACTAAGCTCAAGTATACCAATCAAGTATACAACTGAAGGAACTTCGTATCAATTACAAACTTATTCACGAAGGTCTCTTATAAAGCCAACTAATTTTAGAGGCACTAAACCTGTTCGTTCAAGTAGTTTTAGTTCTTTTAGAGGTGGCGTAAACTTTTCACAAAATAAAAATATTGACTACACATACAATGCTCTGAGACCTGCAGGTCCAGTAGATACCACAGACGGCACCTGTGTTCCAGAAAACGTTTTAGTAGGATGGATTTCTCAAGTTGATGGGCTGCCAGAAGCTCATTTAGATAATTTAGAAACTACTAATCAAAAAACAAAAAGATATCTTAGAATTAACAAAGGTCGCGACTGGACAGAGTTATCGTATAAAAATACTAAACCAAGTTTTGCTTTTCCTTTCAACATAATGAGTTCATCTGTTAAATCAGGATATAATAGACTTGTTGTAGAAAATTTAGGTGATGGATACGAAATTTCAAATCTTCATCATGATACATACGGTTCGCAAATGGAAGTGCCTATGCAGAGCCCATTTACCAACTATGCAGTTGGTGGTCATCAATCTAGACACATTGAAGTTAATACAGGCTCAGACGACTACACAAATAGAGCAGAAGCATGGAAACTGCTTTTAGGGGATTACACAGATTACCCTGCAGTTGACACAGCTCTAAGCGGAGCGGTAGCAATGGTTGCGCCTGATTATCCTTGGCCTGAAGCTAATGAGCCGGATGTTTGGCCATATCCAATGACAGCCTCTCACAAAGCTTGGTTATATCGCGATGAAGTTGCTAAACGTCCAGTTAACATTAAAAACATTGAGCTTGGAACTGGTTCTTTGGGGGGCACAAGAACCATTTTAGGAAACTATCACAGGAACTATCAAGTAATCAACACTTTTGGTTCTTTTGCAAATCCTCGTGCATTTATAGATTCACAGCCTAATCTGCCAAGTGAGATTATTTGGACTGATAATCCATCAAGTTCTATTGGAACAAACGTTCGCACATTTTTAGATATTCACAGAACAGACGATAGTCATCATGAGTTTGTTTCAGAATATGATGTATCGTATTTGGTTACTGATACTGCTGATTATGTATCACCCACTGATAATAATGTGGATGCTATACATCTTAATAAAACTGTAATAACAAACAGATTTAACGCACCCGGCGGTATTGAAACTCATGGTTTTGGTTATCGTGATTTTAGAGGTTCTGAATATTCAGTTTACAATAGTTTAGCTTATAAAAATCTTACAGTAATCAAACCATCTCAACCGCCAGCAGAAACATCCTTAGTAGAATCAACTGGCGATAGTACCACTGGTATTCGTGTTTCAGATATTTGTATTGATCCATCAACAGGTGTAGGTAAAGATTATGGCTTACGTGCTCATTTAGCTAGGCACTCTGCTCAATTTGGTCGTGATTCATTATTTATTACCGGCACAACATCTAAAATTGATGGCCCAGAAACCACCGCCGGCGGTCCAGGCGCCTCGTTTAATCAATTTCCTAGTTTACACAAAACACAAAGAAACACAAAAACTAGATTAAGAATTAATAATACTGGTGATTATTCAGACGTAAAAACAGTTTCGGTAATTACTCAATCGGTGCATGACAATTATTTTGTTACCTATCAAATTCCAGCAGCAGATAGACAATATTCATGGATAAGAAATAGTATTATATCATCTAGTGACTTTAGATATTATGGATATGCACGACTAGATGGAGATCAAGCTGGGCTGTATTCTAGTTCTGCAACAGGATATGTATCTTATTATGATGGCGCGTGGGTTAGCGCTAGCTCAATTGTTCCAGAAATTACACAAAGCTTATATCAACCAACAACAAGACTTAATATTTTAACTCTAGATTCGTTGACTGGTTCTGGAGAAAACAATATACTTGGATTTGCATTAACTGCTCCAAACACATCTTATATTAATAATGATTTGTTAACTAAAATGCAAATGACTAATTTTATTACGGGAACTGTAGATTATTTTAATCTTCTTTTAACAAGAAGAAAAGATACGTTTGGCTGGGGTTGGAGAAAAAATCAACAATTTTATAATCCAATTATAATGAATGAGCGAAAAAATAATCAAATTTCTATTGCCAATAAAAACAAAACAGTTACAAAATATAATTTACCCCCTGTATCTATGAGAGGCCGCACTGCAAAAATTAATTTCTCTCAGGGCCCGCTTAATTCAACTTTAAAAATTTCCAACACTAATGAAAAGATATTTTTTAATGATATTGATTTATCTAACAAATTGATGTTAAGAGAAGATTTAGTACAAACATCTTACGATAAAGTATTGTCTGCTGTAAGAGGTACTAGTGGATATATTTTAAATTGGATTCTATATTCTGAAAACATCTTTCCGTCAGCTAGAAGAGAAATGGTTTCATCTTCAAGAGAAAGAACTGACTATGATAATAAATTTTGGAGAGATAGTTTAGTCAGTAGAGCAACTGTAGGAAATGCATTGAAAAATTCATTTAGCGTTAATAGATCTATATCTCAAAGCTCATGGCCATTAGACGCTCAACAAGACTTTTTAACAAGAACAAAAGATCCAGCTGCCCATGCAACCGCATTTGATTGTTTGATATCTTCTGGAGGCGCAGGAGAGCTACAAAACAACTATTTTATGTTTCATAGCGGAGTCGGTCAAGGTAGTGTAGCAGCTGTTAGAAATTTAGCACCTGCTGCTTTGTACGCTCGTAAGCATGGTTTAAGTTCTCCGCACTCTGTTGCTGCGCCAACTGGACCAAGAATTCCGGAAACAGGATCGTTATTAAATTACGGCAAGCTTGGACCGTTCAACCCAAAAATTCAAATGAACGATATTTTTGCAGGAGAAGCAAAGTGGGAAGCTGGTGATCTTGCAGGAATTATAGAAAAATCAGGCTCCACAGTATTGTTTCAATCTCACTCTTCAGAGCCGTGGTTTGACGAGTATAATGATTTTAAATACGATTTATTAAATGTGTTTAAAGATTTTTCAATTGTACCAGAATTTAGATTAAGTGAGCATGTTGAAGATTATTTGAATTTAGGATTGAAAAATAAAGGCAAACAAGATACATTTGAAATTGTTGGCACTAGCATTAATAGCACAACATCATCGTTTTATAAAGATTATACCAATTCAGAGTTTTTAGCAGGCTTTGCAAATATTAAAAATAATACCACTTTAGAGCCCTCTGAAATAAGATTAGTTTGTAGCGCCGCAATTAGATATAACCCATATAAAGGTTTTTACCCAGCACAAAGAACTTTAGATATTGTATCTCAATTCTCACGTTCTTATGGTGACAGTTTAATTGGAATCTCAACCATTGGCTCAAACGTCAATCCTTATACAGGAAAAACTTTAAGAGATTCGTTTGGTGGATTATTAAGACCACTGATGCAAGCTTTGTACTCCCCTGGTATTCTTTTTAACTCTATTAAATCTGGAATTGCTGTTGATTATCCTATTGTAACTGATCCTTTAAAAGTAAGTGCTTCGTTTTATGGTGTAGATAAGCCAGGAGAAACACCTGGAAACTGGATGATTACAGCTGTCAGTGGAACAGAACAAGTAAACCGCCTAGAGGCAACTGGTTATCGTGGAGGTGAATTTTTTGATTTAAGATTACCATTTGAAACAATTTTAAAACCAGATAAATTTCTATCTAAAGTAGCTCCTATTGACATGGAGCCACATCTATCTGCTTCTATATACGCTACTGCTTCTTTGGGTAATCCTACAAATGATGCATATTCAATGATGATAAGCAACTTTCTTGGAGAAGTTGGTAATTTTTTCTTAAAAGATAGTAAATACACGCAATTAAAATCTGGAATTGTTGCGGATGATTTAAGTTTTAAATCAGGTAGTGTCTATGGAGCTAGAGTTAAATTACGTAGAAGTACCGAAGGACCTAGAACTTATGAGTTTGAATCTAGTAGCATTGGTGATAACACAGGCTACGGAATTCGTGGAGGGCAATTATATAGCGGCTCTTATCTAAAAGCAGAATTTCCTTTGCCGCAAGATCCAAGACAAAATGTTGAGTTTAAAGAAAACTTTACAATGTATTCAAGGCCGACTGCTTTCGGCCCACCATTAGCGGGCAGACCTGCACAAGGTAATTCTTTAAATTCTTACACATTAAATACTGCTCCTATGGACAGCATTAATGGCTTTAACTGGGCATATACGCCGCCATACACAAATGGTGAGTCGTGGTGTGATATGATTTTTAGACCATCTCACACGAGAAGTTATAATTTAGAGCAAATTTTAGCTGAAACAGAGTATGTTTTTTGGAGAGCAGATCCTGGATATACAACTGGCTCTAATGGTCCTACTTTGATTTCATCGTTGGCGTTTGCTAATGATCCGCAAAGCAGAACTCAGCCTTATTCAGGATACAATATTAATAGTAACGCTATGCAATTAAGTGCTAGTTTAAGTTTACAAGGCGTTGAAAGAGTTCTTACACAAAGAAAAGATCAATTTGGAAACTTAGATATTACTGAAAACAAAACAGCAGGTAAAAGATGGGTTATACAGCCTAAATTTGAAACCCCTATGATGAACTTTAGCGATAATAGTATTAGACCAATATCAAACGCCGAAGGCACATTATCATTACCAGCATTTGCTTCTGGTTCTGTACCTCGTGGAATGTGGCATCAATTCGGTTTGCTACACGCAAATGCTCAAGAGGGAGTTTTTATTGAAATTGAAGATATTCCTGTTGAAACATTAAAATTTCATTATGATGTTGTTAACAATGATACTGTATACAATAATTTTGATGCGGCTAATACAGGATTGAAACTTTACAAACAAATGCAATCATTGTCGGATTTAGTAGGATTTGATACTAAAAATAGCACTAAAAGACTTGGAGAGTTAAAAGATAGTTTAATTGTAAGAGAGGCTATTGTAGCAGTTCCTTATACGATAGAATCTGTTGAGCAAGATGAAGAAAATTTAAAGTGCGGAGAATTTGCTAGCAGTAGAAAACAATTTATTTCTATTCCAGAAAAAAGAATTAAAGCAGCATTAGGAGAAAATGTTAACAGTGCTGAAGGTGATTCTTTAAAAGCAGCCGGCGAATCAATCAGAAAACTTATACAAAAAATGAAAAGATATGTGCTACCCCCACAATTTGATTTTGTTAACAATAAAAATATTGATCCAATGGTTATGTATCTTTTTGAGTTTGAGTATGAATTTGATAAAGATGACTTGTCATATATTTGGCAAAATTTAGCACCACGAAATTATAAAAAAATTGAAAAACAATTTCAATCTGTTGCGCATGCATTAGGTCCAACAGAACTACTAACAATGGATAATATTTGTAATAATGAAAATTTACGCTGGATGGTGTTTAAAGTTAAACAACGTTCGCAAACTCATTACGCGGATTTAACAACACCTCAAATTGGGGAATCTGCAAAAGATCTATTTACTTTTGATGATGATTCAAATGGCTATGATATATCTTTTAACTGGCCTTATGATTATTTATCTTTTGTAGAAGGAATTAAAATGGATGTGGAAGTGTTGTATAGAGATCCATCTATTGATATTGGCCAGCCCACACAAATTAATATTGATGCGGATCCTATAAGTGCACAGACTTCTGAAGCTGTAGCATCAACTAATGGTTCTAATGGAAGAACACAAAGAACAAGAAATGGAAACGGAGCAAATCGCAGCCCCCGCAGCATGAGAATGCCAACAACAAATAACAGAGGTGGCGGCAATACAGGAGGCGGCGGTTACTAATGGCCAAATTTTTAAATAAAAAAGAACAAGTATTTGATTTGCAACTAACGACTTATGGTAAATACTTAATGTCCATCGGTAAAATGCAGCCTATGTATTATGCATTTTTTGATGATAATATTATCTATGATAGTCAATATACATTTTCTTTCGATGGCGCGACTTCGGGAAGGTATGAGCCCCAGAATGAAATACATGGAAGAATCAAAAATGATACACAATATTTTGAAGGTTTAGTGCAGTTTACCGACATAGACAATTTAGAAGATCAAATAGAGCCCGGTACTGACCTTTATTTTGTAGATGTTACACCTACGCAACAGGTTCCTAAATTAGATACTTTTGTTTATGAGAAATATATTGGCGATGCTTATATGGACAATAATAAATCAAATTATGCGCCTGCATGGAAAATAGTAACTCTTCAAAACAAACTATCAGCCTCCACTGAATCTAATGATAGTTTACTTAGTAGAATTCCACAAATTGATATGACTTTGTATTACACCAAAAAAATAAAAAATAGCCCAGGTTCAAATCCTGGAGATTTAAATTCATTAAGACAATTTACAAACAGAACTCCGACATTTTCTGATGGAAATTTTATTAGCTTAGAAACAGATGATGCGTTAATGTATATTGAAGAGCTAAACACAATTTTACTAAATGAAAATTTTGATGTTGAAGTGTTTCAACAAACTGAAACTGCTACAATTGGAAATTTTGCATCTGCAAGACTTAGGGTTATACATGATGTTGGTGCTTTGGCAATTAAAAACGACGATACTATTAAGTTTAATAGAAATGGATACACTGTTACGTTTACGTTTAAGTCAAGCACATCTTCAGCAACACACATAGAATTAGCATCTCCTGCTGGTGGCACTTGTCAAGACTATTGGGATGCTTTAGTGCAGACATTAATTAATTTAGGTGACAAACTAAACACAGACACTGGTGACGGTGAAACATACGCACAAAAATTAGATTTTTACGTTAATTTTGATGGAAGTATTTATGAATCACCGTGTGGAACTTCAGCCGAAAGTCCAAGCATTTTATTTGAAGCAAGAACATTGGGTCGGGGAGGTAATGATGGCTCTGTAGATTTATCTTTAGCTCATGCTTCATCGGGCAACACTGAAGCGCAATTTAGTGGTTTTCAAGGCGGTGAAGATAATAATTTAGAAAAAAACTACAAAAGAAAGTTTTTTAAAGAAGAACTTAGCAATGTCCAAAATGGCTTTATGATTGCAGATACAATAACTAGAAGACCTGCTGCAACTTTAACAACATCTAGTGTAGAATATTATTTTCAAATGATTTTTGATCAACAAATTGACCCAGAGCTTGCTTGTAAAGGAAGTGATGCTTTTAATAAAGAATCGTATTATATAGATTTGGATTTTGAATGTGATATATCAGATGATCAAGAAGTTGTCTATGTAGATATTTATGGACAAGCAACGGAGCCAGAAATATGTCAGTAGTAACACAAGATAAATTTACAGAAAGTAGGCGTGATTTTTACGGAAGATGGCTACCCATACCTGTTTTAGAAAAAATAACTGTTTCCGATTATACTATAACTCCACAAATATCAATATCTCTTAAAACTCTTGATGATGTTACTGGAACAGATGAAGAAAATGCACCAACTGATGTTTATAACCACATTATAAAAAATTTAAATTTTTATGTTATGTGGAGTTTGGGAGAATCAACCCATGAATCTGTAGTTAATCGCGACACACACATTTATTCTATGTTATCTAGTTCAGCAGAAATGAATCAAAACTTATCCCGCATGGTGGGAATGAAAGCAAATTTTGTCAATATAAGTTTTGAGGGGGCTGAAACTTCTTTAGTGGAAGTTCGTGGAGAAAAATATTATAAATGGGTTGCATCTGCGGATATAGAAATTGGAGAGGCTGACGATTCTGACACTGAAGATGAAAACGAAGAACGTAAATACTCATTTAATCCTATTAATGATGATTTTATGTGGGGAACTGGTTATTTTGATGTGCCTTCTGTGTTTAGCGATGCGGGAGAAATAGAGGAAGCTAAAAGTTATTTTCATAATTTATATTTATATTCGTTTTGTTCTCCGAAATTTAAATCTGATGAAGAATATGTGGGCACAAATAGTGAAGTATACGAAGGGGTGCATAAAGATAGATTAGTATTAGATATGCTATGTTCTGATATATCATGGCATCAAGTGTTCAAAAGCACGCCAGCTTCAAACTCAACACCTGTTTTAAATACTGAGCCATACGCAGTATATATTCCGGATCCTAACTCTTTAGACGGCACATATAATGGCATACCAATTCTTGGTTTAGATGGTTTTTACTACAGATCCGTTAGTTTAACTTTCAGAATGATTAAAAATTCTTTTGCTAGGTTTTTTTCTTCTTCTAGACCTGAGCTTGCTGAACCTGCATCAGGAACTGTTACTGCTAGTGTCATTGAAGATACTCCAGAGGTTGATAATTTAAAATTTATTTTTGATAAATTCATGTACACTCCAAGAATTTTGGTAGAACTTAATGATCTTTTAAAGGCGTGGCCTGAAAAAACTGCTGATAGTGCTTTGGGTGGAGTATATTTAGCACTATCTAATGTTTTAGCTAGATTAAATAATACTTTAAGAATAGAAGAGCGCGTAGAAAAACAATTTTATTACAACAATGTTATTATTGATGACAGAGGTAGTGGTTTTGCAGATTGGTGCGCTCCTCACACAACTTTTCTTGGAGATGAAAATATTCCCGATGCAGATGAACGTATTTTTAGTTTACCAAATGTTGGCGGATCTAGTGAGTTTTACACTCCCTACAGCGCCGGCGCTACTGTAACAAGTGGTCAAGAAATTCCTGTTACCACAGAAGATTATGTTATATATCCGCATTATTATATGCACCGAGCCGGTCTTAACTTAGAAGCAGCTTCTTCTGACGAAGCGTCTAGTGCTGGTGTTGGAGACACAAATTATACTTTTGCAGATATAGTAAATAAAGGTTACTTTTTTATTGATTATGAGCGAATAATTAATAACTATGTTTTAATATCTCAACTATGGAGCATGACTTCAATACATAATATTTTTGGTAGAGAATTAACTAATCTTTTTATTGAAGAGCAAGCTTTAAATTTTGTTAGATATAATTCTGATTTAAGCTATGGTTCGTTTAGCACATCTTTTGTAAAACCAGACAATCCAATTAAAGAGTTTGTTGTTCAATTTGATTCAGAAGTAAATTATCCATTAGCAAGTTCAATTATTCATGAGAATATAGCTGAAGATTATGCTGGCATTGTTGATAGTGTTGGATATGCTACTTTGAATGTTACAAGTGAATATGAGCCTGGTGGAACCGTTTATCGTTCTATGGTTGATCCTGGTCCTCTTGAAGGTGTTTATGAAGAGGATACAACGCTAGGTTACAATGTTAGACATTCTTATGTTGTGCCAAGAAATTTTGATGTTTTAAATCAAACAAACTTAAGAGATAACTTAAATAATTATAGATTATTATGTATGGCTTTTGAAGATTACTATCCATTTGATATTGCTACAGATTGGCAACACACTATTGATACAGTATCAACACCCTATGCGAACAGAACAACAGAATATTACCATGTTGTTTTTCACATTAAAGATAAATCTATTGAATTAGTTTCAAAACTTATTAGCGAATTTTATGAAGTATATGAACAATTTAAAGAATATGCTCAATATGCAGTAGAAGCGTGCTCTTATAATGCAACCACAGACACATTTAATAGTTTTTTTATTAACGCCATGAATGATCTTTATGGAACAGATGACCCTCCATATGAAAAAGCAGCAATGATGTATAATTTACATTCTGATTTATTATGGTTTGTGCATGGCGGAGATATTAATGAAATTTCCGAAGCCACCCAGCAGCTAGCTGTTTTAGTTAGTCCCGAAAGCGGCACACTTATGGGTGTTAAACTGCTTGAAGATAGTTTAGAACAAATTTATGAATTATATGCAGGCTATTACGATTATGATCCAGAAGATGAGTCAACAACTTATAGTGCTTCATGGGTGCCGGGCGCGGTATATCAATTGTTTTCTGAATATGGCTGGACTGAATTTTCCGGATCGCCACTACAATTTGTGCCGTCTGGCGATGTTGATATGAAATTTGAACAGATATTAGAGTGTTTTCCGCCCATACTTTACACAAATATAGAGGAAGAGCTTCAAGATGAGCTAACAGCCG
>MDSZ01268569.1_pt1 | contig 17959 bp, 21 predicted proteins | sample 811201 | NCBI WGS metagenome assembly MDSZ01 (sample SAMN05326647, study PRJNA326480) | marine metagenome | isolation source: seawater | place: Indian Ocean: North | collected 2010
AACTCTAGGAATGATCTGCGGAGATTCAATAAGTTATTTAATAGGAAAATTAATAGGAAACAAAGTCATTGGTTGGTTTCCGGAAGATCAAAGGCCTTATGTAGAAAGAGCTAGAATTTTTATCAAAAAGTATGGAATTTTGAGTGTTGCTCTAGGTAGATTTGTTGGACCTTTAAGATGTTTGGTTCCATTAACTGCAGGAACACTTGGAATGAATTCTAAAATATTCTTCCCCGTTGAAATTTTATCAGCTCCTGCTTGGACAGCTGTTTATGTATTGACCGGTTATTTTTTAGGGGTAGTTTTTGTTGAGTACTTTACTTACTTTTTATTAGCTTTCGTTTTTGTAGTTTCTATTTATGTATATTTTAAAGATCCAATGAAGCTTAGAAAGTGATAAAACTATCCACCAACATTTCTTTCAACCCCTTCCCAAAAAGGAGCTCTAAGCTCTCTTCTTAAAACTTTACCCGAGGGATTTCTTGGAAGCATATCTATAAAGTTGATACTTTTTGGACACTTATATCCAGCGATTTGTGACTTAACATAAGAAATTATGTCTACTTCACTTAGCTCAGCGCCATCTTTTAAAACAACAAAACCCTTTACGCTCTCTCCCCATTTTTCATCAGGTATTCCAATAACTGCAGCGTCGATTATTTCTGGATTACTCATCAAAGCATTTTCAACTTCAGCAGGATATATATTTTCTCCTCCAGAGACAATCATATCTTTGACTCTATCGTGAATATAAAGATAGCCCTCTTCATCAAAATAACCGGCGTCTCCAGAAAAGAACCATTCATCTTGTATTGCTTCTTTTGTAGCATCCGGCTTGTTCCAATAGCCTTTCATATTTAAAGCAGATTTAGTGATAACTTCACCAATTTCACCTGTTGGCATTTCTTCTCCAGAGTCTCCAATTATTTTTATTTCAACTCCACTTAAAGCCTTTCCGCATGATCTCAACTTCCCTCGTTCAGGATCATGATCTTCTGGTAGCATTATAGTAATAGCCCCAGTAGTTTCTGTAAGACCATACACTTGATAAAGATCACAATTCATTATTTCTTTTGCTTTGATTATTGTGTCGTCAGCAATTGGGGAGGCTCCATAAAGAACAAACTCTAGAGAACTAAAATCCGTTTCTTGAGCTTTAGGGTTGGTTATTAAAAACAAAATAACTGCTGGCACAAAAAGCGTATGTCTGATCTTTTCAGATTCAATTAATTCAAGAATTAGATTTGGGTCGACATCAGCAATTATTATATTTCTACACCCATGAAGAAGGCCCCAAATCCCCCAATTAGTTCCAGCGATATGATATCCAGGCATGCATACAAGGTTGGTTTCATTTTCTGCAAAAGGCACACTGTTTTGGACTGAATCGTTAGCGGAAGCAAAGTTTCCATTTGTAATTTGAACACCTTTAGGATGGCCTGTTGTCCCTGACGTATATAGTTGTATTACATCGTCTTCCATTGAAGTTTCTATGTTAATTTCCGTATCAGCTTTAGATTCCCTCCAGGTTATATAACCTTCAAATTCTTCATGTTTATCGTCAATTGCAATAATTTTTTTTACTGTAGTTAACTCGTCTCTAATTTGTTCAATAACAGGATAGAAGTCTTCACTGACGAAAACGATTTCACTTTTTGAGTCATTTATAACGTAAGAAACTTCTGGTGGAGCTAATCTCCAGTTTACGCCGACTGCAACCGTAGCAGACTTTATAGTGCCTAAAAGTACTTCAAAAAAATAATCCGAGTTTTTTCCTAGATAGGCTACTCTTGCATCTTTTTTGCATCCCTCATCAATAATGCCATTTGCTACTTTATTTGAAAGCAAGTCTAATTCTGAAAAGGAAGTTTCTCGATCCATGAATTTATGAGCTATGCTATTTGGGGATTTCTCTACTCTCCATCTAAAGTTTTCTTGAAGAGTTTTATTTACTGGAATTGTCATATTTCAAATCTTACCAGAAGATCCAAATCCTTCAATTCCTCTTTCTGTCTCATCAAATTTTGAAACCAATTTGAAATTTGGCGAAAAAATACTAAAAAAAAGCATTTGCGCTATTCGGTCGCCGGGTTCGATATTGAATTCTTTTTTAGATCTATTCCAAAGAGAAACCATGATCTCTCCTTGATAATCTGAGTCAATTAGGCCGGAAAGATTTCCTAAAACTATACCGTCTTTATGACCCAGTCCTGAGCGAGGTAATATAAGTGCAGCGTATCTTGCATCTTTAATGTGGATTGCAAAACCTGTTGTAAATAACTTTGTTTCATCAGCTTTTAAGGTATAGGTTTCACTAATATTTGTCCTCAAATCAATTGCTGCGGAGCCTTTAGTATGAAATTTAGGCAAAGGTATATCGTTTCCTAATCTGTCATCTAGAATTTTAAATTCAACATTTATTTCGCCAATAGTTTCTTCTTCTTTGTTATTGAAAAGACTTGAAATTAACGAAGGGAGAAAAAAACCTATAATTCTAGTGATTATCCACCTAATCATTTATTACCTTTTGTGCTATAAACTCAACAATTTTTTTTGAAATAATTTTCTTTGAACTTTTTTTTATTATTTTTTTTTCTTTTTTCGTAATCAAAGTCACTTCATTTTCGTCTGAGTCAAATCCGATCGATTCATCTGATACATCGTTTGCAACGATTAAGTCCAAATTTTTATCAGAAAGTTTTCTTTTAGCATTTGTTACTAAATTTTCTGTTTCGGCTGCGAATCCAACAGTTTTTAAATTTAAATTTTTTTCTGATATTGCTTTCAAGATATCAGAGTTTTTATTTAGTACCAATTTTACCTTTTTATTATTGGAGTCTTTTTTTATTTTATTTTCTTGTAATTTTTTTGGCTTGAAATCTGCTACTGCTGCTGCTGAAATAAAAAGGTCAAAGTCTTCAATAAGTTCTTCTACTTTAGACTGCATTTCTTTAGCAGATCTCACATCAAATCTTTCAACTTTATCGGGAGTAGTTAAATTAACTGGTCCTGATATCAAAGTTACAATTGCTCCTTGATTTTTTACTTCTTCGGCAAGAGAAAAACCCATTTTTCCTGAACTCTTATTAGAAATATATCTAACAGGATCAATCATTTCTTGTGTTGGGCCAGCTGTAATTAATACTTTTTTGCCTGATAGGGATCCCATTTCAAATATATTTTCAATTTCACATACTATGTCTTTCGGTTCAGTCATTCTGCCCTCACCGACGTCTCCACAAGCCTGTTCGCCTGAAGCAGGACCTATAATTTTGGCTCCAGATCTTAAAATCTTTTTTAAATTTCTTTGAGTTCTTTTATCTTTCCACATAGCCTGATTCATAGCTGGCGCAATGAACAACTCACTTTCAGATGCCAAGCAGACTGCAGACAGCAAATCATCTCCTCTCCCTTCTGCTAATTTTGATAAAGAATTAGCTGAACAAGGCGCAACAATAATTACATCGCACCATTTAGCTAATTCTATATGGCCCATTGCGGCCTCTGCCTCTGTGCTCAACAGATCTGTGTGCACTTTTTCTCCTGAAAGAGCTTGCATTGTGAGAGGTGTAATGAATTCTTGAGCTCCTTTTGTCATTAATACTTTTACAAAAGCGTTAGAAGTTTTAAATAATCTTACTAACTCTGCCGCTTTATATGCTGCTATTCCTCCAGTTACACATAAAAGAATATTTTTGTTTGCTAGTTTACTCATTCGAACGAATTATAACCTGATTTGGGTTTCCTAAAACTCAAGATTCTGGTATAAATCCTTCCTCAGAGAGGCTTTATATGAGTAAAATTTGTCAAGTTACAGGCAAAACACCAATGTCAGGAAATAACGTTTCGAAGGCAATTAATAAAACTCGTAGGAGATTTATGCCAAATCTACATAAACACAAGTTTTGGGTAGAATCCGAAAAGAAATACGTCTCTCTAAATGTTTCAGCTAAAGGATTAAGAATTATTGACAAAAAAGGGATTGAGGTTGTTCTAAATGAAATTAGAGCAAGAGGAGATAAAGTATGAGAGAAAAAATTAAATTAGTATCATCCGCAGGTACAGGTCACTATTACACAACCGATAAAAACAAAACCAATACGCCAGATAAAATTGAAATTAAAAAATTCGATCCTGTCGTAAGAAAACACGTTATATACAAAGAAGATAAGATCAAATAGTGGCAAGTATATATCTTGCTTCGCAGTCTCCTCGTAGAAAAGAAATTCTCAAGTCCTTAGGGGTAAACTTTAAAATATTATCTTGTAATCATAAGGAGGAAGTATTTCCTAATGAAAACGTAGTAGATTTTGTAGAAAGAAATACAAAAGAAAAAGCGCTCAATGCACTAGCTTTAATTCAAGCTAAAAATGAAATCATTCTTCCTGTCTTGACTGCTGACACTGTTGTCTCTTTAGATGATCAGATTTTTGGAAAACCTCGAGATGAGGATCACTGCATTTCAATGTTACTTGAGCTTTCTGGAAGATTTCACAAAGTCTACTCTTGTGTCGTCATTGGAGAATTAGTGAATAATAATTCGGAGGAAGTAAATTTAAATTATGAAATAGTTGAAAGCGAAGTATTATTTAGGCAGCTCAATGCCAAGGAGTGTCAAAAATATTGGAATACTGGAGAACCAAGTGACAAGGCTGGGGGATACGCGATCCAAGGTTATGGAGCAACATTCATAGAGAAAATTATTGGAAGTTATTCAAACATCGTCGGTTTGCCAATTTTCGAAACATGTAGAATTTTAGAAAGTAAAAAAATAAGTTTCTGGCTAAAATAGAACTGAACCAATTATCTGAAAAGTTCTATAAATGATTTTAAAAGCTATATTTTCTTTTTTTCTTGGGGCTCTTTTAATTTTAGCTTTTGAACCATTTAACTTTTGGATCCTTTCTTTAATTATCCCTTTCCTAATACTAATTTCTTTAGAAAGACAAAATCCAAAGTTCTCATTTATTTTAGGTTATTTTTTTGGATTAGGATTTTGGTTAATTGGTATTTTTTGGATAGAGAATAGTATTAATGTATATGGGGGTGCAAATGCTTTTATTTCTTCGTTATTAACCATTGTGCTTTCAATGTTTTTGTCCTTATTTCAAGGCCTTATTTTTTTAACTTATAGTTTTTTAAAAGTTGATAACTTTCTCACTAGGTTGTTTTTATTCCCATCGGTGTGGGTACTTTCAGAATGGTTAAGAGAGTTTTTATTTTCTGGCTTCCCTTGGCTATATGTTGGTTACGCTTCGATCGATAATTCTCTTGTAAATGGGTTTATTCCTGTAGCAGGAATATTCGGTATGTCATTTATTATTATCTTATTGTCTTCTTCGACTTTGGAACTGTTTAAAAATATTAAAAAACCTAATTTAAATTCAATAATCTTATCTAGTTCCATAATTTTAATCGTGTGCTTATCAAATATATTTTTAATTCGAGTTAACTGGACAAAATCAATAAACGAAATTGACATAGTAATTGTTCAACCGAATATAGGAATTAAAGAAAAATGGACTTCTTCAGGTAAACGAGAATCAACTGATATCATGGGTAGACTTTTATTAAAAGAATCACCTAGATTAATTAATAAAGCAGATACTCCAAAATTATTTTTTTTTCCTGAAGTGTTCTTTCCAGGACAATTCTCAGACTTTGGGTTTTACTTAAAACCATTCCTAACACTTACAGAAAAAGCAAATGTAGGAGTGATAGCAGGAACATTATCTAAAAATGCAGAAGAAAATAAAATTTATAACTCTTTAATTAGTTTTGGAAGCCTTGAAGGACAATATCATAAAGAAAAATTAGTGCCTTTTGGTGAATATGTTCCTTACAGTTTTTTTAATTATTTTTTTAATTTCTTCAACTTTTCTAGACCTGAAGTTAGTGCCGGTTTGAATAACGAGCTAATTAAGGGGGATGGTTATTCAATATTTGCCTCAATTTGCTACGAAGTAGCATTTCAAGACCTTTTTTTTAAATACGGCTCACAAAGTAATCTTTTATTTTCTGCTAGTAATGATGCTTGGTTTGGAGAAACAATTGGCCCACACCAACATCTACAAATCGCTAGATATAGGGCTGCAGAAAATAGAAAACCTCTTGTAAGGAGTACTACTAGCGGAATTAGTGCTGTAGTTGATGAGAAAGGAAAAATAATTGATTTTATAGAAATAGACGATGAAATTTCTAAGAGAAATAATTCTCAAGAGCTGAGTTTAAAAATAAACCTTTTTAGAGGAGCCACGCCCATTAATAGTTACGGTAAAATGCCAATTATTGTATTGTTATTAACTATTCTTATGGTCTCTGGTTATTTAAAGTTAAGAAGAATAAGTGAAAATTAATAAATTCTTTTTTTTATATTTTCTATTATTTGTAGGTTGCGCAACTACTGTGAGTGAAAAAAATATTACAAATGATGTGGTTAATAATTTTATAAAGACCAATGCAAAAAGTAATTACATTCTTATAAATATTGACGAACAAAAGCTGATTTATAAATCTAAATTTAGAACTTATACGTACCCAATCTCATCTTCAGTAAATGGCTTGGGTAATAAAAAAAATAGTTACAAAACTCCATTTGGAGAACATATTGTTTCTGAAAAAATTGGTGAGAATTTACCCTTGGGTGCGGTGTTTAAGGGAAGAAAGTGGACTGAAGAAGTAATAAAACCAATTAAAGAGGAGATAGATATTCCAGAAGATGTCATCACTTCTAGAATCTTATGGTTGGATGGATTAGAAGATGGCGTGAATAAAGGTGGAGACGTTGATTCCAAGGAAAGGTTTATCTATATACATGGCACTGCTGAAGAAGGTCTTATAGGCAAACCAGCATCTATAGGTTGTATAAGGATGAAGAATAAGGATGTAATTAAATTGTTTAATAGAGTGAAAGAGAATACAAAAGTCTTGATTTATAGTAAAAAGACACAATATTTTTAGTTATGAGATACTTTTATTTATATTTAATCGTAATTTTATTTTCTTCCTTTGGTTTCTCAATTGGAACTTCTAATGGCAACAGTGCATGCCCATCTTATTTAGATCATGACTTAAGAATTTTAGATTCTCAAAATTATGAAAACTTATGTAAATATAAAGACAAAGTCATTATGGTAGTAAACGTTGCGAGCAGATGTGGTTTTACATATCAATACGAAAGCTTGCAGAAACTATATACCAAATACGACAACGAGGATTTTGTTATCCTAGGTTTTCCTTCCAGAGATTTTATGTTTCAAGAATATAACTCCGAAGATAAAGTTAAAGAATTCTGTGAATCTACCTATGGAGTTTCCTTTCCCCTATTTGCAACCTCTAGCGTTAAAGGCAGTAAAGCGAATAATTTTTACAAAGATTTAAACAAAATAACTGGTAAACCTCCTTCTTGGAATTTTACAAAAATTCTAATATCAAAAAATGGTTCGGAAACGCATGTCTTTTCAAGTAATGTAGAACCAAACGACCAAAGTATTCTAAGTAAAATAGAAAAGTTACTATAATTCGTAAGTTTTAGTGCCATCGGAAACAACTATGCAGTCTGCTTTTCTGGCTGAAAATATTCCATTCTCTACTACTCCGGGAATTTTATTTATCCTGCCCTCTGTTTCATAAGGAACATCGAAATTTAAATTGAGCACATCTATAATTTGATTTCCATTATCAGTGATAAAACCAATTCTATAATTTGGTCTCCCTCCCATAGCAACTATTTGTCGGGATACATAACTCCTGGCCATGGGAATTACTTCAACTGCTAAAGGAAATTTTCCAAACCTATCTACAACTTTTGTTTCATCTACGATACAAATAAACTTTTGTGATGCAGAAGCAATTATCTTTTCTCTAGTCAAAGCTCCGCCTCCACCTTTAATCAATTCGAATTTTGAGTTAACCTCATCAGCTCCATCGACATAGATGTCTGGCCCTCCAACATCATTTAATTCGGCATCAATGTATCCAGCATCTTTTAATAAATCTGAACTAGCAGATGAACTTGAAACAAAACACTTCATTTCAGGTTTTTTTTCTTTCAATATCTCAATAAAACAATTTGTAGTGGAACCTGTTCCAATGCCGAGAATAAAATCTTTATGAAATTTTTTTTCAATCTTCTCAAATGTATACTGAGCAGCTTTTTCTTTCGGATTCATAGAAAAACTTTTTTTAAGTTGTGGTCGTCTATTCTAAAAGTATAATGCTCTGCTTGAAAGATAGCCATGTTAAAAAATAGTCAAAAATACGTAAAAAAAATTGATGCCTCTAGTGTTTATGACGTAGTAATTCGGTCTCCTATTACTTTAGCTGAGAATTTATCTCTATCATTTCGTAACAAAATCTTTTTAAAGAGAGAGGATCTCCAGCCAACGCATTCTTTTAAAATAAGAGGAGCTTATAACAAAATTAAAAATTTAGTCCGAAAGGATGCTGTGAGCCATGTTGTTACTGCTTCTGCAGGCAATCATGCTCAGGGGGTGGCTTACTCGGCTAAAGCCCTGAAGATAAAGGCAACAATATTTATGCCGAAGACTACTCCTTCGATAAAAGTTGAAGAAGTAAAAAAAATGAAATCAAAGGTTACATTAATTGGTGATAACTTTGATGAAGCTTTAGATGCTGCTTTGAAATATTGTAAAAAAAATAAACTCCCTTTTATTCATCCATTCGATGACTCAGAGGTAATTTCAGGACAAGGAACTATTGGCAAAGAAATATTAGAAGATTTTGAAGAAAATTTGCATGCAATTTTTGTAGCAGTGGGAGGAGGTGGACTTATTTCTGGTCTAGGAGCTTATGTAAAAAATAAAAATCCAAATGTAAAAATTATTGCCGTTGAGGCAGAAGATGCAGCAGGTTTAAATAAATCTTTAAAAGTTGGTAAAAGAATTAAACTTGAAAAAGTTGGACTTTTCGCCGATGGAGCAGCCGCGAAACAAATTGGAAGAAATAATTACAAAGTAATAACTGAGTGGTTAGACGATTCCATTACTGTTTCAACCGATGAGATTTGTGCGGCAGTGAAAGATACTTTTATTGATACTAGAACAGTACCTGAACCCACTGGAGCTTTGGCTCTGGCAGGATTAAAAAAATATGTAAATAAAAAGAAACTTAAAAATAAGAATCTGATAGCTACTTATTGTGGCTCCAATTTAAATTTTGAATCTTTAGCGCACATAGTAGAAAGGTCAAAAATGGGGGAAGAAAAAGAATTGATTTTTAGCGTAGAGATACCCGAAACAAAAGGCAGTTTCAGAAAGCTTTGTAGAGCCGTTGGGCAAAAAAATATCACAGAATTTAGTTATAGAACTGATGGAACAAAATCAGGAAAAATTCTTTTAGGAGTAGAATTGACTGGTAATGTCCAAGCTAAAAAAACTTTCATAAATGTTATGAAACAAAAGAAATTTAACTTAATTGATCTTACAAACGATGAAATTTCAAAAGTGCATCTTAGATATATGACTGGAGGAAGGGCTGGCAAATTTCCCGATAAAATAATTGAGGAAGTCTTCAAAGTTGATTTCCCAGAAAGGCCTGGTGCTCTTATGGACTTTTTGAACTTGCTTCAAGACAAATGGAATATTAGTTTGTTTCATTACAAAAATCAGGGATCTATTTATGGAGGAGCTTTGGTAGGATTTTTCTTAAAAAAATCTGAACGAGAAGAGTTAAAAAAAGATTTATTAAATACTGAATACCCTTTTATCAGAGTTACAGAAAATAAAGGTTATCAAGCTTTTCTAAAATAACCTGTAGGAAAAATAATAGTTGAAATTTCAATGTCATGATCATAACTTCTAAAAGATAAATTTTTCTGAAATTCATAACAAATTCCAACGAATTTTAATTTATTTACTTTTGCTAAACTTTTGTCATAAAAGCCACCTCCAAAACCTAACCTTTTATTTGCTTTATTGATTCCTCTAACGGGAATAATTATAAAATCCAAAAACTCAGGCTTTATAGATTTTCTTTTATCTTTAGGTTCTAAAATTCCATAGTCATTTAGCTCTAAACTATCGTTGTTAGAAAATTTGAGAAATTTTAATTTTTTTAAGTTTTTCTGACTTTTTACTTTTGGCAAATATAAAGAAGAGCCCTTTTCTAAAATAAATTCGTTTATTGCTTTTGTACTTACTTCATTATTTTTTGAAACATAGGAGCCTATTTTTAAATGCGTTTCTAATGAAAATATATTTTTAAAGTTTTCAAATATATTTTCATTAAAAAAACTTTTCTCTTTTTCAGATATTTCAGAAAATTTATTCTGTATGGACTCTCTTAATTTTTGTTTTTGCATTTGTCGAAGGAGCTTTCCAAATTATCGCTGCAAAATTTACCCGAACCGAAAAGTTCAGGTCGGGAAAAATCACTATTTTTTCAGGCAATCCAAACGGGTGCTCAACAAAAATAAGTATCAGCTTCCCTTATTTTTTTGTATCGGCTCGAAGTGTTATTTAGCTGGCAAATAACCCAGAAAGCAAATTAATTATAACAATTTTATAATTTAGATAACTCAGAAATTTCAGAAACCAACTTAATACTTAAATCTTCTGTTTTATTTGTATTTTGCTCGTCGGTTCTTACTTCTTGATTCTCAACTATTTTTTGCTCAGACGTATCTTCTTGTTCATTAGGCTCGCTTATTTCTACTTTATCTGAGTTTAAAAGTTCATTAGCAACCTCAAGACCGGCTAAAACTGAAGCTTTTTCCATACTTAGAAACTTAGCCTGCCTTTTGATCTTTCTAACTTTTTTATTTAAGTAATCAGCGGCGTTTAAAAGCCCTCTTTGTTCATCTTTAGGACAATGCAGCTGGTATTCAACTCCTGCAACTTTAATAGAAATTATCTCATCACTGTCTTTACTCATACTGACTCCAGTTTATCAATTAAATTCTCAATTTTATTTTTCGTTAGTTCAATTTTCTCTTTTAATTTTAAATTATTTTCTTTGAGTTTTTGATTTTTCTTTCTCAAATCAGAATTAGCTTCTCTAAGCTTTTTAGAAAGCGTAATTAATTCTTGAACATTACTTTCTAAATTATTCATACCTTATTCTAATCTTACTCTTTAACGCATTCCACAATCAGATAAAATAAAGTATGGATATTTTTAGTAAAAGACGCCATTTTCTTGCAAATCAATTGGAAAGTAACTCAGTAGCTGTTTTATTTGGGTCAGAGGAAACTCTCAGAAACGGTGACGTAAACTTTCCTTTTCGCCAAAATAGTAATTTTAGCTACTTAACAAATTTTCCAGAATCAGAATCTGTTGCAGTCTTGGATGATGAAAACTTTATAATTTTTTGTAAGGAAAAAAATAAACTCAAAGAACAATGGGATGGTGAAATCTTAGGCCCAGAAAATACAAAGTTATATGGAGCGACTCAAGGATTGCCTATAAAAGATTACGAAACAGTTCTTCCAAGTTTGGTTAAAGATCGTGACAATATTTATTGTTTCGAATCATTCATACCCAAGTTAAAGAAACTTTTACCTGATTTTGAGGCAATAATTAAGCCACTTGATTACGAAGTCTCAAAAATGAGAACAATTAAATCTGAAGACGAGCTTAAAATCATTGAAAAAGCATGTCGAATTTCTTCATTAGCTCATATACGAGCTATGAAGTCTGTAAAACCAGGAATGTATGAATATCAATTGGAAGCTGAATATGTTCATGAGTTCATGTCACATGGAGCAAGAGCTTGTGCCTATCCTTCTATTGTGGGCGGAGGAAAAAATGCTTGCATACTTCATTATAACGAGAATAAAAATATTCTTAACGATGGAGACCTAGTCTTGGTTGATGCAGGTTGCGAATTTAATAATTATGCAAGCGATATTACTAGAACATTTCCGGTGAACGGGAAATTTAGTAAAGAGCAAAGAGAAATTTACGAAATAGTTCTTGAGGCAAGCAAGAAATCAATTGAAACTGTAGTTTCAGGATCTAACCCCCTGAAAGCTCACGAAACTTCTGTGGAAATAATAAGTCAGGGATTACTTGATTTAGGACTTTTAGAAGGAGATGTAAATGAAATAATTGAATCAAATAAATACTTTGATTTTTACATGCATCGCGTGGGGCATTATATGGGTTTGGATGTTCATGATGTTGGAGGAAAAGATATAAATGGTGATTGGTTAAATTATGCTCCAGGAATGATAACTACCATTGAACCAGGCATTTACATTAATGAAAGCTTAGATGTACCTGAAGAATATAAAAATATTGGAATAAGAATTGAAGATAATGTTGTAGTTACAGAAACTGGTTTCAAAGTTTTAACTGACCTTGTTCCTAAAGAGGTTAATGATATTGAATCTTTAATGAATTCATGATCCATCATGACGTTTTGATTGTCGGCTCAGGAGTTATGGGAGTCGCGCTTGCTAGTTCTATAAATTCTGACGAATTATCAGTTGGTATTATTGAATCCAATCCACAACCCTCTTTAAGCAGAAGACATCTATCAATAAATCAAAAAAGTCTGAATTTTTTAAAAGATCTTGACGTTTGGAAGGAGATTGAACCAAACGCTTATCCATACCAAAAGATAAAAGTCTGGGACCAAGAAGGCTCAGGATACATAGAGTTTGATTCACAAGAAGCAGGTATTGACCTCTTGGGTCATATAGTTTCCGAAGGGCAAATTCAGAAGAGTCTGATCAAAAAACTAGAAACTAAAAAGGTAAGTTTTTATTGGAATAATAAACTTCTTGATATTAAAAATAATAGTTCAGATATTATTTGTACAACATCAAACGACCAAATAAGCTGTAAATTTTTGATCGGTTGCGATGGGATTAATTCATCTGTAAGAGATTTAGGAAAATTTAAATCAAGATCTTGGAGTTACAACCAAACAGCAATAGTCGCAAATCTAAAGTCCCCCAATATTGATTCGACTATTAGACAGACTTTTACGAAAATTGGCCCTTTAGCACTTTTGCCTATTAACGACGACGAATTGACAATGATTTGGTCGATAGACGACAAATTTGCTTACGAATTTCTTCAAAAAGAAAAAGAAGATTTTTTAAAAGAAATTAATGTCCACTTTGGGGAAAATTTTGGAAATTTAGATTTTTCTACTGAAATACAACATTTTCCACTGAATCACTTGTCTTCTAAAACATTCGCGGAAGATGGAATTTTTCTTGTTGGAGATGCTGCTCATCAAATCCATCCTTTAGCTGGACTAGGATTAAATGCTGGTTTGGGAGACGTTGTCTGTCTTGCAAAGGAAATAAACGAACATGGCAGATCCGAAGTTAAAAAGATATCTCAGATTTATAATCGAAAGAGAATTCCAGTGAATTTAGCCCTCGCAGCGAGTATGGAAGCTTTCAAAAGAGGATTCGAAGCAAAAAATATATGGATTAGGTTGTTAAGAAATTCAGCATTCAATTTTGCTAATAATCTTGAGCTTTTAAAGAAAAAATTTATGGAATTTGCTACTGAACTGTAAGCTTAATTTTCTTCTAAAGCATTAGCTTCATTCATTAAAATTGGCCTTCCATCGTGAGCAGAATTTAAAGGGATAATTTTTCCATCATATCTTGCACAAAGTGTTGGAGCGCTTCTAGTTTCTTTCCCCATGTTAACTTCTAGGTCTACAAGAATTAATTCAACGTTATCAAATACCTTTAATATCTTCATAATTATAAATTTGGTTTAAAAACAACAAGTCCTACAATAATTATAACTAAAACTGTCGGAACTTCGTTTACGATTCTAAAAAATCTTTCTGAATAATCATTTAGATCGTCTTTAAATCTCTTTAAAGCATAAAATAAAAAAAAGTGATAGAGAGTCATTAAAAATACAAAAAATATTTTTAAATTTAACCAAAACTGGTTTCCTTGAACGTAAACTAAGTAAATCCCACTGAGCCAAACCACAATCATAGCTGGATTTGCAATCACTCCATACAATCTTGATTCCATCACTTTGAAGACACTACTTAATAATTTTTCATCGTTGTGCTTGGCATGATAAACAAACAATCTAGGGAGATAAAAGAGAGCAGCCATCCAGGCTATTACAGCTACGATATGAATTACTTTAAAACTTAAATAAATCAAATCAATCCCACTTAGCCTCTGGAGGCATTGACATCATGATAGCTTCGGTTGAACCTCCTGTCTTAAGACCAAACAAGGTTCCCCTATCCCAGATTAGGTTAAATTCAACATATCTTCCTCTTTTGATAAGTTGTTTTTCTTTGTCTTCATTATTCCAAGATAAATCTTTTTTATCTGACACAATTTTAGAGATTATTTTTAAGGTTTCTAAACCTACATCTTTTACAAAATTAAAATCTTTTTGCCAATCTCCAGTATTGAGATGATCAAAAAAAATTCCACCTACACCCCTGGGTTCTTTTCTGTGTGGTAAATAAAAATACTCATCACAGTTTTTTTTAAATTCTTGGTAATAATCTTCGTTATTTCTGTCACAAGCTTTTTTTAAACTTTTATGAAAAAACAATTCATCAGACTTGTCATAAATTGTTGGAGTCATATCGGTTCCTCCGCCAAACCAAAAATCCTCGGTAACAAGAAATCTTGTATTGAAATGGAATGCAGGTACTTTGGGAGAACTCATGTGCGCTACAAGACTTATTCCTGAAGCCCAATACTTAGGAGATTTGGACGTACCTTTTACTTGCTCTCTATAATCTTCAGAAAATTCTCCTGAAACCGTTGAAATATTCACTCCAACTTTTTCAAATACCTCTCCGCGCATTATGCTCATTTCTCCCCCACCACTCCCCTTGTGATCCCAGAGCTTTCTCGTAAATTTGTTTGAATCTAAATCTTCAAAGGTTTTACAAAAATCGTCACGAAGAGAACGAAACCAATCGCTTGCTTCTTTTTTTTTGAAGTCTAAATTCTTGTCTATTGCCATGAAGAAACCTTCTGCTGTATGAAGTGTTTTAAAAAATCCACATGATCATCTGAATCATTTAGACATTCAACATAAGAAAATTTCTCTCCTCCCGATTCTATAAAATATTCTTTATTTTCTTCATCAATTTCCTCAATAGTCTCAAGACAGTCCATACTGAAACCTGGTGCGATTACTAAAATATTTTTGCAATTTTCTTTAGGTAAGCTTTTCATGACCTCGCTGGTATAAGGTTTTAACCATTCAGCACTGCCAAGCCTAGATTGAAAAGCGGTAATGGCTTTTTCTTTTTGAATACCAAGTTCTTCACAAACAAGTCTTGAGGTCTTCTGACATAAGCAATGGTAAGGGTCGCCTTGATCAAAATATTTTTTTGGAATTCCATGATATGTAAAGACTATTTTATCTGGATTCTCTTGATCAAATTTTGGCTTTAGTGACTGAGATATTGCCTTAATAAAATTTTTATCATCATGATAAGAATTTACAAAAATTAAACTTGGCACCCATCGCCAGCTACTAATGACTTCGGAGACTTTGTCAAAAATACTACCCGTTGTGGTTGCTGAGTATTGAGGAAAAAGCGGAAGCACAACAATTTTCCTGCAATTATTATGTTTAAGCTTTTCTAAAGCTGCATTAATGCTTGGATTACCATATCGCATACCTAAGGCAAGGGAGTAGTTAGGAGGTAAATCTTGCTCTAATTTTTTTACTAACTTTTGGGAATATACCATTAATGGAGATCCTTCTTCTGTCCAAACGGATTTATATAATTTTGCCGAGCTAAAGGGTCTAAAAGGCAGGATAAAAAGGTTTAAAATGAACCACCATAAAATTCTTGGGATTTCTATCACCCTTTTATCAGATAAAAATTCTCTTAAAAAAGCTCTAACGTGACTGACTGAGTAACTGTCAGGTGTTCCTAAATTACAAATTAGCACCCCTATATTTTCTTCATTTTCATGACTGAAGTTGTTTTCTCCTAAAAAACTCATCAAAAAGCCTCTCTTATCATTTTGACAAAAGTTTTAACATTTTCTTCTGGAGTTTCCTTTAGAATTCCGTGGCCTAAGCCACAAATCCATCCAGCTTTTTGTTGTTCAGTAAAATTCGATAGGTTGTTAATATATTTTTCTAACTCTAATTTCATAGAATCATTGGGCAATAACATTTTTTTTTCATCGAAATTACCTTGGATAAAATAATCTCTAGATTCAGTGAAATATTTATTAAGGGGTTCATTCGAATCAATTCCAACTCCAGCCAGACAAGCTCCTTTTGATTCATTCATGTAAATTACTGCATCATAATCGATATGATCTTTTGCGTAGTAACCTATTTTTTTACTAAATTTTAAAAAAACTTGATCAAACATCTTTTCGACATATTTTATAAAGTCATTTGTGCTTAATAAATGAGCTGAAGAGTCAAAAATCATAATTAATTCAGCTCCAGCATTTAATTGCATTTCTATATTTTCTGAAATGGTTGGAATAAGAACATCATCTAACATTCCCCATTGAAAATCACCAATGTTAAGGTTCCCTTTGATTTTGTTTAGACCCATCGCGTAGGCCAATAAAGTAATTGGGCCTCCAACAAATCCAATCAATGATTTATCTTCTGGCAATATTTCTCGCGTCCTTTGTAATGCCTCACCTTGAAAAGATAATGAATTTATATCAAATTTATTTTTAAATACTTCTTTAAAATTTTCTTCTGTTAGATAACTTTCGAAACTAGGACCAGGAGAGTATGTAAGTTCCATTCCTAAACTCTCCAAAGGAAATAAGATGTCACTAAAAAGAATCGCTACGTCGAAATCAAATGATTCAATCGGACCTAAAGCTGTTTCTGCTGCCAACAAAGGAGTTTTGCAAAGCTCTACGAATGAATTTTTAGTTTTTAAGTTTTGATAATGACTATGATATCTTCCTGCTTGTCTCATAAACCAAATAGGAGGCGTGGACTGAGGAATATTTTCTAGTGCATTGGAGAACTTTTTGTTGGACATTTTTTATAAATTTTTAGCTACTTCTAAAGCAGAGTAGGTCAAAATACAATCAGCTCCAGCCCTTTTAAATGAAATTAAAGACTCTCTAATTACTTCCTCTGAAAGCCAACCATTTGCAATTGCACTCTTAAGCATAGAGTATTCTCCACTAACTTGGTAAACAAAAGTTGGAATTTTAAAGGCCTCTTTTACTGAAGATACTATGTCTAAGTAAGGCATCCCAGGCTTAATCATTACAATGTCAGCGCCTTCATTTATATCCATAGCAACTTCATGTAACGCTTCTAATTTATTAGTTGGAGACATCTGATAAGTATCTTTAGTTTTGTTTCCAAAAAATTTTGCAGATTCGACTGCATCTTTAAATGGTCCATAAAATTTTGAGCTGTATTTTGCAGCATAAGACAAAATAACAGTATCCTTATAACTTTCCTCTTCTAGTGCATCTCTTATTGCCTTAATTCTACCGTCCATCATATCTGAAGGCGCAACTACATCAGATCCAGCTTTAGCAAGAAATAACGCTTGTTTTTTTAAAGCTTCGAGACTTAAGTCATTATCTACATCTCCAGATTCATTTAAAACTCCGTCATGTCCATGGTCGGTATATGGATCCAGCGCAACATCGGCTATGGTTATTAATTCGGGAAATAGATCTTTAATTTTTGAAATTGAATTATTTAAGAAATTATCTTGTTTTAATGCTTCAGAGCCCAATGGATCCTTTTTCTTTTCATCAATAACTGGAAAGACAGCGATTGCTTTAATACCGACATCAACGATTTTTTGTAATTCTGATTTTAAAACGTCTTCGCCAATTCTATTGACGTCAGGCATAGAAACAATTGGTTCATATCCAGACAAATTCTCTTTAATAAATATTGGCTGAATGAGATCATTCACAGTTATGTCTGATTCGGCCAAAATCGATCTTAAACCGCTCTTTAGGCGATTCCTTCTCAATCTAGTTGCAGGAAATTTTCTTAATAAGTCTTTCATTTCT
>MDSZ01225456.1_pt1 | contig 17957 bp, 4 predicted proteins | sample 811201 | NCBI WGS metagenome assembly MDSZ01 (sample SAMN05326647, study PRJNA326480) | marine metagenome | isolation source: seawater | place: Indian Ocean: North | collected 2010
AGTGTGTGTGTGTGTGGATATCCGTAAAAATATCTCCCTTTGCCACTCCTGTCTTTTTTTACCCACAATCAATCGCATAATAAAGGGGAGGAGGCTTTTGAAAAAGAACTCCTGGCTCTCTCGTGTCTTCTGATCGAAAAAGAGCACCCACTTTGACATGGAAAATGGAAGAGGACTTTTTCATCATCAACCGACAAAAAAAAGGCACGTGCGTCGTGTGCAGACTTTTCTTTTTTTACTACCGAGTCCAAAAACCCTAAAACGAAGAGACATTTTTTTTGGACGACGGCATTTTTACGTCCCGGCACAAAAAAGACAAAAACCCAGTCGTAGTCCCGGCACGATCTTAAAAGAAGCGGAACGAAGACAACTCTCACCACCGTGAGCAGCTCCGCGAATAGAATACGAAACGAGGAAAATAAAAAACAGCGACCATGATCGAGCTCACGAACGAAGGCACCGAGAACGACGGGGCGACGATGAAGCAGACGGACGCCGTCGCCGACGTCAACGGTGACGGTGAGACGACGATTATGACGGAGATGAATCCACCCCCGACAGCACAGATGAGCTTTCGGGAAAAGCAAAACGAACTCCGGCGCGATCGCGGAAGGTTTTACACCGTTCGCGTTGAGAACCTTTCTTTCGATGCAACCGCCGGCGATGTTCAAAACATGTTCGAACACACGCTCGGAGAAACGGTTGAAGACGTATATTTGCCGAAAGATTACAGAGGTGGGAAATTAAATAGAGGCTTCGGTTTCGTTCGCTTTCTGGAACCGCGATCGAGTCGAAGGGCAGTCGCAGAAATGAATGGAATTGAGCACCTCGGAAGGGTGCTGGATGTCACTTTTGAACGACAACAACGTCCGGAGCCGTATTTCAGAGGACGTCAAGAACCGTATTCCAGAGGAATTGAAAATCGTTTGTCTCGCGGATACGATAATAATAACGGATTCCAACACCGCGCGGGACGAAGAAGCCATCGTGGAGGCGCCTCATCGTATTACGATGACGCTGACGGTTACGACGACGGTTATCACAATGGTCGATCGAGCGAGATGAAATCAAAGAAGGGGGCGATAAATTCTCTCGGTTTACCGGATGTGACGAGTAACGTGCGCTGTCATGTCAGCAATCTTGCGTGGGAAACGACGGAAGATTCGCTCACGGAGCTTTGTAAAACCATGGGTCACAATATTGTGCGTTGCAAAGTGGCGCGAATGCCGAATGGTAAGTCAAAGGGATGGGCGCTTATGGATTTTGAATCCACTGAGCAAATGGAAGCAGGAGTCAAAGCGTTGCACAATACTGACCTCGAAGGCAGATACATCGTCGTTCGAACCGAACGAAAAGCCGTCGCCGCAGAAGAACCAAACGAACAAGAGGGTGCGACAAATTCCTCTGGTTTGCAAGTCGTCGTGCGAAATTTACCGTGGACGACTACAGAAAGCGACTTATCAGATTCATTTGCGGAAGTTGGAACTGTCACTGCGGCGACAGTGAGTCGCTTTTCGGACTCAGGCAGAAGTAAAGGATGGGCGACTGTTCGTTTCGAAACGGAAGAAGCGGCTCAAGCGGCGATTGATAAATTCAATGGTACTGACTTTGGTGGCAGAGAAGTTGAAGTACGAATCGATCGCTTCGAATGAAGCACCTCACGTGTTATTTTTTAGTGCGTGCGTGTTTGTGTGTGTGTGTGTGTGTGTAAACACAACGTTATCATACGTTTTATGTTCATAGAAACAATGGGATACAATTAATCTTGCATTTACTTTAATATTATCTCGCCACCGGCGCCTCCCCGCGACTCAAGTGGTTAAAATCCTCCGCTTTCAATCCAAGCTGCGCTAGCAAACTCGTCCATCTCGGCGGTTCTTCGTCAAACACGTACGTCATCGGAAAGACCAAGACCCCACTGCCACCCATTCTGCGTAAACTCTTCACCGTTTCGTATATTCTCGTTTTCGGGACGCCGATAGAAACTGCATAAAACTGACCTTCTTTGGCAGTTCCATCATTTTGCGGCGTGTAAATCGGCGACACTGTTGGCCCTTGTAACCCTCTCAATAAACTACCCCCGCTGCAAATCTTCTCCGCCACATTCTCGGCGCTCGAGCCTCGGACATTCGCCGTGACCATGAACACTCCATTCGCTCTTAAATGCGCCTCCAATCTTTCCAACATTTCGTGAACAATCTCTAAAACCCCCGGGCGTTTCAGTAATGCCTCTCTCGAGGCCACTAAGCACCCTTGCGAATCCAACACTCTCCCCCCTTCAATTTCTTTCAAGTTATTTTCTCTCAACGTCGTCCCGCTCGAAACCAAATCTAGGATGCAATCTGCCGCACCCATCGCCGGTGCCGCCTCCAAAGCCCCATCCGCGGTTGTAATCACCACATTCTCCATGCCTTGATCCTTAAAAAATTTCGTCGCGAGGTTCACGTACGCCGTAACTACTCTCAAGGGCCTCTCCTTTGAAAATCTCGGGTCCGATTTCAACTGGCTCAACGACTTCACGTTATCCCACGCCTGCGGCACCGCCACGGCTAAATGGCACCCGCCAAACCCAAGAGCGTCGTGTACAATCACTAAATCTTCGTCTTCGTTGCCGATTTCTCTCAACATGTCATACCCAACAATCCCAATATCCACGTCCCCAGTCATCAACTTTCTCACGACGTCCGTCGCTCTTTGGAACCACACTTCCATGCCAGGAACGTTCGGAATCTCCGCCGCGTACTGTCTCGGGTTCAGTTTACGCACGGAAAGTTGACACGATTTGAGTAAATCTTGCGTATCTTCTGCCATGCGGCCTTTGGAAGGGATGCCCATGCGGATGGCTTCGCGCGCTTCGATTGGTTGTTTTTTCACTGCTTATTTTTTGTTTTGAGAAAGAGAAGTGGATAGAGATATGAGAGAAGAAATTCAGTCAGACACGAAAGCGCTCGAACCAGTGCTCTCGCATCGCGCGCAGACGCGCTGATACAGAAAGCGCGCGAAAGAGAGTAAGCGATGCGCGAGTAATAAGAAAGGTGAGAAACGATCACGCACGCGGCTGCGCGTTCCCCCCTTGCTGCGGGATGGACGCCATCGGGCCGATTCTCTTGATTGGATTGGATCTTCGCGGAGCAGATTTAGGCACATTCCCGGTCACTTTCTGGTACCCGTGCGACCTCGAGGAGGTCGAATGAGCGTTCGGAGCGCTCGCAAACATGATGGTGCTCTCTCTGAGTGTGTGCGTCGCGGCCAACGGGTTTCTACTACTTGTTGGATGGGGAATATACCAATACGAATAATGAAGAATATATAAGGAGGAGTCAAAACTTCTTTTGGCTAAGACTTCAACGTGGCGCGATTTAGATAGGTTTAAGGTTTGCTCATTGCATTTAATAATCAATGTCTTAGTATTACACGTGAGTGCGGTGTTTTCATTCGTCCGCAATTGGAACGGCACCGAAGGAAACTAAACAGCGCTTAACCTCCTCGTGGTTCCTGTGGTGCGCGATGTCCATGGCGTCGCATTCGAGCATGACGGAAAGTTGCGCGACGTCGGCGCCTTTTCGGCACAAAGTTTCGCAACATTTCAAGGCGGCAAACTCTGAACAGAGCATTAACGCGGTGTATCCGGTTTTCGTCGACTCTTTGTTTGCTTGGACGTTTAAATCAGTTAAAAGGATGTCCGCGCTAATGAAATCGTCGTTTTCAACGACGACGTCGAGGGATGTTTTGCCAAAGGCGTTTTCGTAAGACGCATCAGCGCCGTAGCGGAGAAGCACTTTGGCCTTCTTTCGCAATTCATTGATGGATTCATCGTCGCCTTGATCAGGTTGAGTTTCCACGAATAAAGTGGTCAATGCAGTCTGTCCATTGAAAGCTTCACAGTTTGGGTCGAACGCGAAGGTTTTCTCGTTGCGCCTCAAGACATCCAGCACGCATTCAAAGGCGTTTTTAGTCATTTTGTTCGTGCCCATGGCGGCGGCGATAATCGGATGAACACCATAGGAGTTGTTGAGTAAGATCTTGCCCCGATCATCGATGGCAAACATATCGTCGCTCGATTTTTGAGCGGCATGTTCCAATAATACTTTCAAAGCGCCGACAGATCCGTTTCGACACGCGGCGAGAATCGCTGTGTCGCCTTTGGAGTTTTCGAGATTGACGGACGCGTTTAATTGTTCCAGAATGATTCTAATGGCATCTTCGCTGTTATTTTCAACGGCTGCAATTAACGGCGTAAAGCCAGAAATCGTTGATTCACGGTTGGCGTTGAATTTAGAAACCATGGCGAGTTCGCAAATGACATCTGGTCTGTTCAATCTTGCCAAGAGCGTGCACGCGGTTTCGCCTGATTCCACCGCCTCAAAATCTGCCGCGGCGCCTCTGTTCACGAGACATTCTAACGCATGTCTACGGCTGGCCGCACCTTTATCCCGCGTGGCAACATACATTAACGGCGACAATTGTAAATGTTCCGAAGTTTGAAAAGTATGTGTGTTAAAACCGCTTTCGCAGTTCGCAGCGTTCAAATTTGCTTTAAAGTCTTGGCACAAGAGGCGCAAAATGTCGTCGCGATCGATCAATGCGGCCATGGCACACGCGTTTGCACCTTCGTGCGCTTTCGAGCACACATTCACGTTCGCACCAACCTCCGCTAACGTCTTCACCGCGTCGATTTTACCGAGAAATGTCGCTTCAACAATTGGAATTGTCACACTGTCGCCGTCGAGATTGCACTCATGCTTCGCCAAAACTTTGATGGATTTATTCGCTCCCGATCGAACAGCGTGTAAAATGGCCTTCACGCGTTCGTTCGACCCGTCGTCGTCTTCGAGGATGAGTGAAACGCTCGCGTCTCGAACGGATTTCACGTCCAGCAAGCCTTCGACAGTTTCGGAATCGTCCTTCGTGATGGCATCGAAAAAATTGCGCAAAGCCGTGACATCTGAGACGTTGTTTTTCGTCGTTGCGGATGTCTTCTCTCTATTTTGCCCGTTACCGCCGCCTTCGCGATAGTACTTGGATAACGCATCTCTTACGACGATATTCTTTCTCAATTGCGCCCAGGAAAACGCGTGGTACCCGTTCGAAGCGCCAGTGCCTTCGAACACTTTCGTCGGATCGCATTGGCCTTCGTCAACCAAGTAATCGATAATTGCGCTCACGTCTTTCTCGTCCATGCCTTCAAAATCGTTTGGACGATCAGCTATGAGCATCAACGGGGTCCATCCGGCTTCAGTTCTGGACATCGACCCATTTATTTTACCGTCCCTAATCAGAACCGTAATTGTTGCGAGCAACTTATCAGTCGGACACGCTGCGCACGCGTCGCAGAGCGGATCGACTTTGCCATTTTCATTCGGAGCGAACGAGGCGTTTGCGCCGGCATCAAGAATCAAAGCTCCCGCAACCTCGTTGTGGCCTAAAGCCGCAGCCAGGCAAAGCGCTGTGTTCCCAGATGCCACATCAGTTAAATTCAAATCGATGTTCATAAATTCGGTGTCTTTGAATTTCGAAATCGTCGAGACAGCTCGAGCGTAATTTCGTCTAGCACACATGCCAAACATAGTTTCACCTGCAGACGTAAACGGATACTTGTTCACGTCTACTTTCCCATCGCGCAAGATTTTCAAAATTTTATCTTCATCGTCGGTTTCGAACGCGACGGAAACAGCGGAATTACCGATGGAAGTTTCTAAAGTCGCGCTCGCATTGAGGTTATTAAGCAACACGTCTGTAACCTTTTGCCATTTTTCTGATTTTAAAGCTATCGTCAACGCCGTCTCGTGCGCAGAAGTTTCGTTATCGACTGAGGCGCCACATTTTTTTACCAAATGTATCAACGCAGTCGCGTTGTCCATGGCGGCACAATACGTCAGCGCCGTGTGTTTGTTGATTCGAGACTCGGCATCGATTTTTGCACCAGCCGTAATGAGGTGCGACATGGCGTCGTTTCTGTTCAGATACGCGGCAAGTTGTAAAGGCGTCGAGCCTTCTTGATCAGAAGATTCAACGTTGAGAATGTTTTGGCCGAGAGATGCGAGCGCGATGAAAATCTTCGCGTTGGATTTTGATCGAACCGCCGAGTGTACCGCGGTGTCTCCAATTTTCTCAACTTGACAAGTCTTCTCTTCTTCCAGCGTTACGTCTAAGCTGGCGTCCGCACCCAACTGTAAAAGCTTTTCAACCGCCGGTGCGGCCATGTCGCCACATCCACAGGCTCTGATCAACGCAGTGCGACCGGTACGCTCGTCGTTCACGTCGACGTTGGCGTATTTAACTAGGCATTCGACGCCGAGCGCATCACCGCGTTTAGCAGCAATCATTAATGGTGTTTCGAGAGTCACTTTATCGATGGCGTTCGGATCTACAGTTGAAGTCGCGAGAAGCATGTTTACGATTTTTCTCATTTCGTTGGCTTTCTCTGTTGGAGAGTTCGAAGAGCACAGCGCTTCCAAAGGTGACAGACGAGTGACGGAGCTTTTCTGACTCGCATCTGCGCCTAACCTGAGTAACATTTCGACCATGGGAACGTCAACGTTTCTAATCGCCACGAGCAACGCCGTTTCGCCACTGACTTCCGTTTCTGTGTTCGGGTCAGCCTTGGTTTTTATCAAGATGTAGTTCGCGGCGTCGACATCACCAATACGAACGGCTCGTATCAAAGGCGTATCGTGACTGACCTTATCGCCAGCGTGTGCGTCAGCGCCGAGCTCGACAAGTAAAGCACCGGCAGCATCTGCAGAGGCTTCAATCGACGCTGAAAACGCGGAGATACCAAACATATTCTCTCGATTGACGCTAGCACCAACATCGACAAGTTTGCGGATGATATCGTCGTTATTATTCATTGCGGCAACAATGAGTGCTGTTTTACCGGTTTCGGTTTCGAAGTCGACGTCCGCTCGAGCGTCATTCACGAGGATTTCAATTATTTGCAGAGCATTCCCGATGTCACCACCGACGACGTTTGTGATAGACGCCTTATCGATTCTATCACACGCCGCAATCAACGCCGTTCTATGTGAAGTTTTTGTCGAAGAATAGTTTACGTCAATGCCGGAAAGTTTAATCAAAGCTTTCGCGCCATCCACCAAACCGCGACGGCAGCAATACATCAACGCCGTCTCCTTCGTCATTGTTGAAACATAATTGACATTGCCGCTCGGTTCGTTTGCAGTCGCGGTGTAGACGAGAATGTTTGGCGCACACCAATCGCAATTATTCGCAAAAGCAATATCCAGCGCCGTTTCGCCGCTCCCGCAAACACTCGTCGCAACACCACCCAAGGCGACCAAGACGTCGAACGCTCGCGACCGTTTCGTAATCGTCCCAGCCATCGCAAGCGCCGTCCGTTTTGTACTCTTTGGTTCGTATGAAATCGTTGCTCCACACGCGATGGCAACTTTTGCGACATCTTTTCCTTTCTGCGCGGCGCAAAATAATGGCGTCTCACCGTTACCGAGAGGATCTGAGTCCCAAAAGTCTGCGCCAGATGGTAGTACTTTCATTACTTCGATTGAACCCATCAAACAGGCTTGTAAAACCGGAACCTTATTTGACCTTGACGACTTCAACGGTTTAGCACCGAGACTTAACAACATTTCGACACATTTCGGTTTATTCGCCGTGGCCGCGCCGGAGAGTGGCGTCACACCAAAGGAAGAATCAAACTCGACGTCTGCGCCGGCAACTTTCACGAGTGCTTCCAATGTTTTCGCGTCATCTCTCGCGATGGCGTACAAAATGGCCGTTCGCCCATCTTGCGTTTCTCTGTCGACGAGCGCCCCATTGGAAACTAACGCGGAAAACACGGATGGTTTACCCCGAAAGGCGCAATGCGTAAACACCGTGTGTTTTGATGAGACTGTTTCTCGATTGACATCCGCGAAGCACTTCTTTATCAATGTCTCCACAATCTCAACGTGGCCGTATTCTGCAGCCATCATTAATGGCGTCGTCGCGTCTCGGGCACTCTCTCTGTTCGAATTGGCACCATATTTTAAGCACAAAGAGAGGACAGCTTCTTTGTTACCAACTTTACACGCCTCGTGTAAGGCTGCAAATCCTCGACTCGTTTCAAAATCGACTATGGATGCGTCGAAGTCACACAAAGCCTCCAAACAGCGAATCCGAGACGGCTTCTTCGCGGCTTCGACGAGAGGCGTATACCCATCGGCGCTTTCGACATTGATAGGGACACCGGCAAGTAGCATGTGCTTCACTGCGTCGTTATCCTCATCGATGACCGCCCGAATAAGTGGCGTAGTCTTGTCACTCAAGCCCCGTGATGGATCAACGTTGTGAGAGGATATCAAACGCTGAATGACATCCTTGTGACCTAAACGACCGGCTAAAACAATAGCTGTATCACCTTTGGTCTTTCCGTTTTTAAACTCATAATTTGCATTAGCATTTCCGATAGACATCAACGCGGAGACATGCTCAGCACGCGACGCTGAAACCGCAGCCATGAGCGCCGTTTCGCCCGCCATTGTCTCGTAATTGATGTCAGCTCCAGCCGCTAAAAGCTGCTCGATTTGAAACATGGAACCTCTCTTGGCGGCTAATATCAATGGTGTCAACACTTCTGCTGTGCTTTTGCGAGTCTCGTAGTTCACATCGACACCTTCAGCAATCAACAAATCCACTGCGTCGTCGCAGCCGTACTGAAGCGCATCCAACAACAGCGTCGATCCTTTGGATGTCTCGAGGTTTATGTCAGCCCCATGATCTAAAAGAAGCGCGAGAACTCGAGGATTATTCGAGAAACAGCGCGCGGCAAACATTGGTAGCGTTACACCATTCTTATTTTCGTGATTCACGTTCACCTTATCGATGGCATTGGTGAGAAGAAATTTCAAGACGTTCTCGCCGTTGACATTATCTTGATATGATTCCTCTGTGGCCTTTTGGATCCTCCTACCAAGCTTTTCAATCACCGAAGACATAGCTGTGACGCCTGTTCGTGTTTCCTGATTCGCTTTTGCACCGTTTCGTAAGCACAAGGCGACGCGATCGGCAATACCAGATAAACTGGCAGCGATGAGAGCTGTGCGACCATCTCGTGTTTCGTGCGCGATGTTTTCGCCAAGGCGTAGAAGCATCGGAACCGCTTCCGTGCAGCAAGGTGAATTAAATGCATGTATTAAAGGCGTGGCACCGGTAATGATGGATTCTTCATCTCTCACAGAACCGAGCGAATGGTAAACGAGTTCTAACATTTCGCTGTTGTCGGGCGCGAATGACGCCGTAAGCGCGTTTTCACCTAAGCGGGTCTCAAAACGAGGGTTCGCTCCTCTCTTCAGCAACGCGAAGTAAACGCCTTTGTTACGTTTTTCACACGCTAACATCAACGGTGATACACCTGCGGAATTTTCATAATTTATACTGGCTCCCAACTTAGAGAGGTGGTAAATTGCCGCGACGTTGTCCGTCAATGCCGCGCACATCAATGGAGTGTAATTGCCATATCTGGAAGAGAAGTCGCTCGAAAGCTCACCATCCACCTTGGCACCAACAGCAACAAGCGCTTCAATACAGGCGTTTCTACGGTGCATCAAAGAGGCGAAATGTAGCGCTTTGACGAATTCCGGTGCATTTCGCGTCGTTTCGTAATCTACACAATCGAGAGAAGTATTTCCGTCGCCGTGTTTACTTTGCTTCGAGGAAAGCGATGCAAGTAACCGAATCATTTCGGGACGATCCGCGGAGACCGCGGCAATCAACGCCGTCTTGCCTGAATTGGATTCGTACTCGATTCGCGCCTTGCCTTCTGAGCACAAACTCGAAACGACTTTCTCGTGACCATTTTCAATTGCAAGTGTCAACGCCGTGTCCCCTTTCTTAGTCTCATGTAAAACCTCGTTCACCTCTTCAAGCTTCTCGATCAGGGCGTTCACACAATCTAGACGACCATGAGTAGCCGCCAGAGTCAAAGCAGTATCACCATTAACGTTCATCAGCTTCGTTTTTGCAGAATGTGGCTGACGTAATAAGAGCCCTAAGCATTCGAGCTCACCGGCTTTTGCCGCGTGCATCAAAGCCGTATCGTGCGTGATTGGATTTATCGCATTCACGTCAGCGCCTAACGAAAGTAATAATTTTGTTGCATCTCTCTTACCAAAACTTGCAGCAACATCCAACGGACGGTCACCGGTCATTTTTGACGGCACGTCAATGTCAACTTTAAAATCTTTGTGTAAGCACAAGATTGACGATCTCGAATCGCACTTCGCTGCGACTGACATGGCGTGATGTCCGAGACGATTTTCTTTCAACGGATCTGCACCGAGCTTTAATAACCTCGCGCATGATTCATACAAATCATTTTCTAGGCATGACATTAACGGTGTTAATGTGAATTTGTTTTCATAATCGACGTCCGCACCTAATGCTTTGACGAGGATGTCTAGGTTTTCGAAATTCTTCTCGCGACTTGCAAAGAGCACGGCAGTGTCGCCTTCTATCGTTTCAAAATTAAGCTTTGCGCCCAGAAATACTAGTCTGCGCAGAGTCAACTCTCTTATTTTGTGTTTCTTACTTCCAGATGCGCTCATGAGCGCAGTTTGCGGTATTTTTGACATATCTGGCGACATCGCAAAGTTTGCCTCGAGGTCGATTTGAGCGTTTTCTTGGACAAGTAACTCGCAAGTTGCGGCACACAAGTCATCGTCTTCGATCTCGATTGCGGCAGAAATCAATGGTGTGCGCCCATATTTCGCGTCTTCGTTATTTACGGATGCACCCAAGGTAATCAATCGTTTAATAGCATCGTGTGATGCGGACGCCGCAGCAACCGTGAGTGCCGTGAACCCTCGAGCCTTCGTCTCGTAATTAGGATCGGCGCCGTGAGCGACGAGTGATTTGCAGCACTCCGGCAAATTCAACTCCGCCGCTGTGAGAAGAGCCGTGAACCCAGTGGAGGGAGTTTCGAAGTTTGGATCAGCGCCACACTCAATCAGTTCGACAATACACTCAAATGCGCCCACTTTCACGCAAGCCTGAAGCGGCGTTTGCTTCGATACATTCGCATCTTCGAGATCTGGGTCAGCCCCGATATCAATCAAGGTTCTGACAACATCAGGATCATTAATAGAGCAGGCTACGATGAGTGCGGAAAGACCTTCTGATTTAGTCATAAAATCCACATCTGCGCCTGAGCATTCGACGAGTCGCCTACACATCTCCGAGTTGCCGCTTTTGGCGGCGCATATTAAAGCCGTTTCTTTAAACATCTTAGACTCAAAGTTTACGTCAGCCTCATATGCATTGGCAAGAACATCGACGCACTCAAATCTTCCCGTCGATGCGGCTAAGTGTAAGGGCACAATGCCGGTGGACGTTTCTCTGTTCACGTCGCACTTTTTCTTTGCGCTCACCAAGATTTCCAAAATGGTTGTGCGTCCGAAACGAACGGCTAGTGTCAAAGCAGTTTCTCCCGTGCGGAACTCAAAATTTACATTCACGTTAGCATCGACTAGAGTTTGAACTACGGATACGTTATCGTTTTGAATTGCAATAGCGAGTGCATTCAAACCAGTCTTTGAATCGATGTGATCGATATCTGCGCCTCGTTGAATCAATAAGGAAACGAACTCATTTCTCCCAACTTCCGCGGCGCTAAATAAAGGTGTCGATTCAGTACCATTGCATCGAAGGTCAGCTGTACAGCCATTTGATAAAAGAGACTCAAGAACATCGACTGTGGTATCGTGTGAGCTACAGCAAGCGAAAAGCGCGGTGTATCCGCGATGGTTGAAGCGGTCGAAAACAGCGCCTTCACGTCGAAGAAGCTTGATACAGTCGACGTTATTGTTTAAAGTAGCCGCAATCAACGCAGTCTCACCGTTTCGAACGGACTCATAATCGACGACACACACTCTTCGAGCATCTATTCTTTCGCTAGATAAATCTTCGTCGTCAGAAGGTACCAGGAGTTCTTCAGCAATCGCAACATTCCCGAGACGAGAGGCGACGATCAAAGCTGTGTCTCCGGCGGAAGTTTCATAGTTCACATCTTCACCGCATTTTCTCAAACGTTTGATTGCTTCGATATTTTCATTCATTGCTGCTTTAACTAACGCGGTATATCGCGCAGATGTTTCGTAATTCTCTTTCAGAGACGTCGCCAAGAACGCAATCGCTTCCAGTTGATTATTATCGACTGCCTCTACTAGCGCAGTTCTACCAATCGTAGGCTCAACGGATGAATTCGCACCGTTATCAAGAAGGAACTTGAGCGATTTTATGGCGCCAACTTTTGCCGCAGCTGTCAGCGCGCAGTGGCGATTGCTGGAACCAAAACCAGAGACGTAATCAATCGCGCAGTTCACTTCCAACAACACAGAGATAGCCTCGGGATTGTCGTATTCCGCGGCGTGGATAAGTGCAGTTTTTCCGTTCGATTCTCCAACATAGTTTACATTTGCGCCAACTTGACTTAAAGCGTGCACGGAGGAAAACGCGCCAGATACAGCCGCTGCACTTAGTGCTGTCATTCCTAACTTGAACGATTCCAAGTCTACGTTCGCGCCGCGTTCGATGAGTGACCTAATAGCAGCTGGACGACCGTTCTTCGCAGCCACAATGAGCGCAGTTTCGCCTGACAGTTCACACTCGTAATTGAGCGCTGCTCCACGATCGCAAAGTAAGTGAATAGCATCCACTCGTCCCTTTTCACTCGCCGCGCACAGCGGTGTCACGCCAGCGGAAGATTCCTTGTTGACGATTGCACCGAGGTCCAAAAGACAGGCCATCGCGCGTAAATCACCCGATGCTGATGCAATGCACAAAGGCGTGAGTTTTTGCGAGTTTTCAACTTCAATTTCGTGGCCAGCGCGCGCGAGGAGTTTTAGAATCTCAATTTCACCCTTTTCCAACGCCACGGAAAGCGCGTTTCTACCAATTGTCGCTTCGGCGTAAAGCTTCGCCCCTTTATCGATTAAAAATCTTGCGGCATCGACCGATCCAAATTCAGTCGCACGCATGAGCGCGGTAAACTCATGCTTTTTAGACACTTTGTCAACCATTGCGCCTTTGTTGACCAGTCTTTCGCATTTTTTCACGTCATTTTCTTTTGCCGCCATCATTAAAAATGTCTCGCCTTTGGCGTTCTCAAAATTGATGTTCGCGCCTCGCTCGAGCAAAATTGTACACGTTTCCTCGCGCTCAGCGTGAATACCAAGCAACAACGCGGTTTCACCAAACCTATTTTCATAATCTACTGTTGCTCCAGACTCTAAAGCAGTTTTGACGGCATCGACGTTTCCTTCTCGCGAAGCGACGTTTAAGGGCGTGCGCCCGTCCCTGGTCTCAAAGTTCATCGTCGCGCCAAGCTGATTGAGCTTGCGTAGGAGATCGGAATCGTTCACCGTAGCCGCGACGATTTGAACGGCATCATCGGTAGATGTCTCCGCATCCAACCTTGCCCCGAAAGATTTAAGCACTTCAATAGATTCAATTTGCTTCGCAAGGGATGCAACAATTAGAGCCGAGCCAAGCGGTGTTTCCTTATTCACTGCCGCGCCGCGAGCGATGAGCGTTTTCAAAGCAGAAATATTTCCTAATCGAGCTGCCTCTTGGAGAAGAGATAAACCTGCCGCATCAATCTCTTCAATATCTGCTCCGCAGTTTAAGCATGCCGAAATGGAAACGTTATCGTCCGCTTTGACGGCTGCTCTTAAAGGCGATTCAAACGCAGTAGGTATCATGTTAATTTCACATTTCTTCGAAATGAGATAATTTACGAGGGAATGTCGTTTTCGGCGAATAGCCGCGACGAGAGGCACGATACCGTTCGCCCCGAAACCATCCACTTTCGCGCCGGACTCCACTAAACCTTGAACAATCTCTTCGTGCCCACTAAAGCACGCAGAAACAAGCGCGGTTTGCTTTTGAATCGGGCACTCAACTTCACTATCGACTGTGTTAGGGAACGCGAGCATTGTACGACACGGCTCCGCCGCCAACTCGTCGCCAGACGCGATTCGACAAAGAATCGTCGCGTGCAAGCTTTTCTTCGCCATAGTTTGCGTGGCCAGTAACGCAGAAATGGCAGTTAAGTTTCCATTTCTTGCAGCGATGTAAATGGCTATGTCACCATCGAGCGTTTCGCGTTCGTAATCGCACCCGAGATCGAGCAACTTCTTCACTACGTTATTCGGATCATCCACCATGGCCGCTAAAGTTAAAGCAGATTGCGAGGCGTCACATTCCATTCCCTGTGATGTTCTTCTTCCATTTTTTCGAGGTACTACTTTATCTTTTTCTGTCTTTGGATGTTCGCACAAACCTTCGCACGCGGTGAGATTCCCGAATTCTACTGCCCTCATGAGCGGCGTGAACCCGAGAACATCGATCGTATTCGGGTCGGCGCCTAAACTGATAAGAGTATCTATTGTCGTTTTATCTTTGCAATATTTTGCTGCTTCGTGAATGGCGCTAAATGCGTGTGGTAACGGTGTTTCTAGATCTATCTTAGCGCCTGCCGAGAGGAGAACGCCAAAAGTCGTTTTCGGGTCTACGCGAAGGGTTTTATCGCCAGTACGCCAGACGCACGGAAATGGTCCAGCTCTTGCCTCGTCCGCATATCGAGCCGCTAAGGTTAACGCCGTTCGACCATTTCGATCCACCAGATTCGGATTGGCATTGAAAGGTGTCGTGCATATCGCTTTGATACCTTCGCCTTTACCGGCTAAAGCGAGAATGGACAGAACTGTCAAACCGTCACGATTTTGTGAGTCGATGTTCAATTTTCCCCGTGTTTTCGACTTTTGTTTCAACAAAAAGTTTGCGATGTCGTACTTGCCACTCATAAAAGCCACGGATAACGGCGTGCGACCATCGCTGGTCTCAAAACCCGGGTCTTCGCCGAGAGTCACGAGTAATTTTACCATTCTTTCGTCCTCTGCATTCTCAACGGCGGTGATGAGTGCTGTTGTGTTGTTCACTTCCACGTCTCGCTCCGGTACGGAAAGTTCCAGCGATTCGACGATATCGTAATTTTTGCTCAACACAGCAGCGATCAAAGCTGAGTTTCGCTCAACATTTGGCATTCCTGCGCGCTCACTTGTCGATGGTGGTTCCTTATTTTTGCTCGTTTTTTCTTCTGCACTTGATCGAGTTTCTTCGCTCATAGACATCAGCGTCGCTTGATTTACATCGCCGCCATAGCCCGCGAGCGAAACGATAATTTGCGTTCGGCCTAAACTCGCCGCGTGCATGACAGCAGTGACCCCATCTTGGTTAGTGTAGTTGATATCACACCCTTTCTCAAATAATCTGGATACAATTGATCGCGCGTTTTTACCTTCAATCGCAGCAAGAAGTGGCGTCAGCGTGATGCTCGCCTCGCCCGACGGCACTAGAGATTCTCGGTTCACGTTGCACAAGTTTGTATCGAGCAGAACTCGCGCGCAATCCTGGTGGCCTAGCAGACAAGCTCGAATTAATGCCGTGTGCCCGAGTTTATTTTCTTGGTCGACGATGTCTTTTGCAATTTTTTGTAACGTGGCATCGTTCTCGTTGCCCTCCTCGAGCAGACGAGAGAAGAAATACTCCAACATCGTAACCGCATCCCCGTCCACGGCGGCTAATAACGCCGTTTCCGAACTCGTAGCCGTTTCTTGCGTGAACAAAGTCGCGTCAACGTCTAGTAAAATTTCTACAAGGTCCACAAAATTCGATTTGGCCGCTATGGTCAACGCTGTTTCACCAGTTGTTGATTCTGTGGATAAAAATTCGCGCAGATCGGATTCGTTATCTACGATTTCGATTATTCTTCGCAACGCGTCGCAATTTTGCGCTCTCGCGGCTTTCATCGCAGCCGTTTCGTTTTTCGCGTCTACCTGTAAGGCACTTGCGCCTGCTTCTAATAGAATATCTACGCATTCGATGTTTTTGTTCTCAATAGCAATCATCAAAGGTGTGTATGCAGAACTTTTCGTCGTCAAGCCATCCGCGGCTCCATGCGATAGCAAGGCCAGCGTGGCGTTAACTTTGTTCTCTCGAGCGGCAAAATATAACGCCGTTTCGCCGAGTTCGTTTTGATGGTCCAACACCGCATCGCATTGGCCAAGCAAACAAGTAATCGTATCTTCGTCGTCGCTCAACGCCGCGCAGTGTAACGGCGTTTCATGAATGACGTTTTCTAAAAACACATCCGCGCCTTTCTTGTACAACTCAGTGCAAACACGCCAAAACGCATTTTTCGCGGCCACTCCGAGTGCGAAATCGTTCGTTTTCTTGGCAATTTTATTCACGTCGGCGCCTAACTTGCATAGTTTCCAAATGGCATCCATTGAACCTCCTTTCGCGGCGGAAACTAACGGTAACTCACCCGTCCCTTCGCTATCGTCGTTTACGTCCATTTCGAAAACTTCAACACACACCTTAATACCTTTGACGTTGTTTTCTCTCGAACAGACAGTTAAACAATTATCGCCAAATCTATTGCGTTTCTTCGGGTCTGCTTTTAACTCCGTCACTAAAAATTTTAACGCTTTCGTCGTGTGTTCGCTCAAACTAGCGTTTAAAATCGGCATCACGCCCGTACTCGTTTCAAAATCTACCGACCCGCCTTTGGCTTTCAAAAAGCGCATGGCGTCTGCGGCGCCGTGCAAGGCAGCTTCAGACATGGCCGTTTCACCCAAAGAATTTTCCCTATCTACTCGTGCGCCTCGTTCGCAAAGCCATGCACATGCTTCCGCGTTGTTAAACATCGCCGCATCGTGTAACGGCGTCCTCCCGGTGGGCGTTTCCAACGTTAATCGTCCTCCGAGTTTCCTACATAACTTCATGGCGTCCACGTCGCCTCGCGCGGCACATTCACAAAAGATGGTCCTCCCTAACGGACCGCAAACGTTCACGTCAACCTTCCCTTGCTCTACTAGAACTTTCGCCGTCTTTTCATCTTTCGCTAGGATGGCAACTAATAACGGTGACACGCCTGTTGTCATCCCCCACGAGTTTGCATCCGCACCGAGCGCGACCAACGCCTCCACCGCTTCCGTCGCTCCGCTTTGACTGGCTACTAAAATTGGAAACAATTCCTTATCGTTTTCAAAATCTAAATTGGCCCCGCAGTGATGCAACGCGTGTATAGACGCCACCGCGTTATTCGCGCACGCGTGTAACATCGCGTTGGAGTAAAAAGGTTCTCCTTCTTCTTCCTCCTCCTCATCGTCGTCGTCGTCGTCGACGTCTCTCACAATCGAACTCTTCTTCACTTCTAAATTCACGTTCGCCCCAAATTTCTCTTTCAGCAGCACCACGATTTCCGGCTTATCGTTTTCGCACGCCGCCATCATCGCCGTTCTGCCTCCAATTTTCGTGATTTGATTCGCGTCCGCGCCGTATTCTCCGACCAATTTTTTGACGCATTTCTCGTGGCCCAAACTGCTCGCGACGATCAGTGCCGTTTGGTCCAGCGCGATGGATTCGCACTCCACGAATCCCTTCGTCTCCCCTTCTTTCCTCGCGAATCGGCACAGCGCGTCCACCGCTGCCACGTTATTCGCTTCCACCGCGACCATCAGCGGGGTCACCCCATTCTCCTCCACCGACGACAGCGTCTCCGGCGCGCTCTCGAGTATCGATGAAATCGCCCTCTCGATGGCGTTGTAATCATCGTCGCCTCTCTCGTCGTCGCCGCCGGCGGAGGCTCGTGCGCACGCGGCAAACAAACGAACGCGCGGAGGCGTGGTGAAGAAGATGGAGGACATCGTGTCGTCCTCGTCGTCGTCGTCAAGTCGTCGTCGTCCTTCTTCTTCTTCTTCTTCTCCTCCTCTTCCTTCTCCGTTTTAGTAGTAAGCGAGTAAAAAAAGGTCGATATGATGTACGTGTGTTGTTTCGTTTTATAATAGTAGCGGTCGGTTTTTTTTTGTGGTCTCCCATAAGTTTCTTTTTCCCAAGTTTTTTAAGATATCTTTTTGGTTTAGGGTTTGAATACTTTAGGG
>MDSZ01232511.1_pt1 | contig 17957 bp, 18 predicted proteins | sample 811201 | NCBI WGS metagenome assembly MDSZ01 (sample SAMN05326647, study PRJNA326480) | marine metagenome | isolation source: seawater | place: Indian Ocean: North | collected 2010
CACCATCATTTTTTTCAACAATTTTTGAATATTTTTCTGTTAATTGTTTAATTTCACTTGGTGAAGTGTCTTGCCTTGCTATAATTGTATGCTCGTATAAATTCATTAAAGTTATTTAATAAAAATTGAGGATATACTATTATAAATCTTTAATTACAATAACAAAATGAACAAAAAAAATAGGTTTTTTTAGATGATTTCATTAATTTTTCCAGGTCAAGGTTCTCAATTAGTTGGTATGGGAAAAGAGTTTTTTGAAAAACACCAATTAGTAAAAGATTTATTTGAAGAAGCTGATGATGTTTTAAAATTTTCATTATCAAGGACTATTTTAGAGGGACCAAAAGAAGAACTCAATCTTACAATTAATACTCAACCTGCAATATTTTTAATAAGTTACTCAATATTTAATGTAATTAAAAAAGAATTTAGTATTGACCTAGATAAAGCTAAATATTTTGCTGGACACTCTTTGGGTGAGTACTCTGCATTATCATCTGCTGGTTATTTGGATTTTTCGAATACTATAAAATTATTAAGAAAAAGAGGTAATGCCATGCAAAATTCTGTTCCTGAAGGTGAAGGGGGCATGTTAGCTGTGCTTGGGTCAACAGTCGAAATAGTTGAAAAAATTTTAAAGGAAAATGAAAACCTTTTTTTTGCCGAAATAGCCAATGACAATTCTGAGGGCCAAATTGTTTTAAGTGGAAAAAATACTGAATTAGATAAGTTAATTGAAGTACTAAAGTCTAACAAAATTAAAAATATAAAGTTACCAGTAAGTGCACCATTTCATTGTAAATTAATGAAAAAAGCAACTGAAATTATGAAAATAGAAATTGAAAAATTGAATTTTATAGACTCAAAAATAAAATTGATTTCAAATGTAACTGCAGATGAAATATTAGATAAAAATGAATTAAAGAGTTTGTTGATTCAACAAATTGAAAGCAGGGTTAGGTGGAGAGAAAGTGTTGTTAATATGATTAATAAAGGGGTCACTCATTTTATTGAAATTGGACCTGGAAAAGTACTTTCTGGATTAGTAAAGAGAATAAACAAAGATGTAAAAATTAATTCAATTAACACAGAGATTGATATAAAAGAATTAAACTTATGAATAGTTTAAAAGAAAAAAAAATTATTGTAACTGGAGCTACAGGTGGGATAGGAAATTCAATAATAAATAGACTTAATGAAAGTGGTGCTACAATTTTAGCATCTGGAACAAATTTAGAAAAATTAAAAAGTTTGAAATCAAAATTTAAAGATATCAAAATTTTGCAATTTGACATTTCCCAATCTGAAAAAGTTGAAGAATTTATTGAAAATGCAACTAATGAATTAGGAGGTAACTTAGATTGTATAATTAATAATGCAGGTATAACTCAAGATAATTTAGCTATAAGAATGAATTTAGATGAGTGGAAAAAAGTAATTGATATAAATCTCACTTCAACTTTTTTGTTAAGTAAGTTTGCTATAAAAAAAATGCTTAAAAATAAGTCTGGAAAAATTATTAATATTACATCTGTTGTTGGTCACACAGGAAATTTAGGACAAGCAAATTATACTGCATCCAAAGCAGGAATAGTTGCTATGTCGAAGAGTTTAGCGATAGAGTATGCGAAAAAAAATATTAACATTAACTGTATCTCCCCAGGTTTCATTAAAACAGCCATGACCGACAAAATAGACGAAAAATTTAAAGAAGTTATAATATCAAAAATACCCTCAGCAAGATTGGGGGAACCAGAAGATATTGCAAATGCTGTTCTTTTTTTAGCATCGAATCAATCTGACTATATTAATGGTGAAACATTGCATGTTAATGGGGGCATGTATATGGCTTGACAAAAAAAGTTTTTAAACTAATAACAAATTAAAACAACAAAGGATCAATTATGTCAGAAGATGTTTCAAGCAAGGTAAAAAAAATAGTGGCAGATCATTTAGGAATAGATGAGGCAAAAGTAACTGAGGATTCTAGTTTTATAGATGATTTAGGCGCTGATAGTTTAGACACAGTTGAATTAGTTATGGCTTTCGAAGAAGAATTTGGTTCTGAAATTTCTGATAGCGAAGCTGAAAAAATTTTAACAGTAGGTGATGCTGTTAAATTTATAGAAGGAAAAGCAAACTAATTTTTTAAAATGCCCACAGATAATGATGGGGTAATGATAGTATTATCGTCTCCTTCTGGAGCCGGGAAAACAACTTTAGTAAATCTTCTTTCAAAATTAGATAATTTTGAAATTTCAATTTCGCATACTACTCGTCAACCTAGAAATAATGAAATTGCAGATAAGGATTATTTTTTTGTTACAGAGGAAAAATTTAATAGATTAATCAAAAATGGTGAATTTTTAGAATACGCCAAAGTTTTTAATAACTATTATGGTACGACACGTACACCTGTAATCGATAATCTTAACAAGGGCAATAATGTTCTTTTCGATATTGATTGGCAAGGAGCAGATCAAATTAAAAATAAAAAATTAGATTATAAATTAATTACTTTTTTTATTTTGCCCCCCAGTAAAAAGGTTTTATTTGAAAGATTATCAAATAGAGACATGAAAGATAAATTAATTGTTGAGGAAAGAATGAAACAATTTGGTAGAGATGTTCTTCATTGGATTAATTATGACTATGTAGTCATTAATGACGATCTAGGAAAATGTTATTCTAAAATAAATAATTTGATTCAAGCTGAAATTAAAAATGGTTCAAAAGATTACGATCTTGAGTATGTTAGAAAACATGTGGATAAATTAACCTCTTAGTTTTTCATATTCCTCAGTTAACCTATAATAATTATCAAAACTTAAATTTTGTGGTCTTAAATTTAAATTAATTTGAAGCTTATCTAAAATACTACTATTTCCTGAAAATAGTTGATTAAATGGTTTTTTGATCATTTTTCTTCTATGACTAAAAAAAATTCTCGTAATTTTTTCTAAATTCTTTGGATCTTTAATTTTATAAACATTTTTTTTTGGTGAAAACATTAATACAGAACTATCTATTTTGGGCTTAGGAAAAAAGCTATTTGCTTTTACATCAAAAATTTTTTTAATGTCTAATCTCCAGTTTGCAAGAATAGTCAATCTTCCATAATTTGAACAATCGTAATTTGAAATGATTCTATCAGCTACTTCTTTTTGAAACATAAGTATTAGAAAATTAAACCATATTTTATTATCATCTAAATTTAATATCCATTTTGATAAAATTTCTGTAGAAATATTATACGGTAAGTTTCCAAAAACTATTAACTTGTCTTTGCAGATTAAATTTTCGTTCAAATTTAATATATCTTCATTGATAATTGTAATATGATTCTTAAATTCTTTATGTAATATTGGAATCAGACTATTATCTTTTTCAATTACATAAAATTTTTTTGGTTTTTTTTTTAATAAAGAGGATGTTAGATTCCCAGTTCCAGGGCCTACTTCTAATATCGATTTTTTTTTTATGTCTAAAATCGAGGATATTTTTTCTATTATATTTTTGTCAATTAAAAAATTTTGACCTAAACTTTTTTTTGCTTTAATCACTTTTTATCTAAAAACTCTATAGCTCTAATTAAGCTTATAGGATTGGATTTATTTTTATTAATCATTTTTTCATTTGGTCCATGATCTGGTGAAATTCTATAAAATGGTAAACCTAATGTTATATTAATAGCATCATATTCTTTTAAAGTTTTAAGTGGTGTAAGAACTTGATCATGATACATTCCTAAAATTACATTATATTTTACTCTATTTTGTTTTAAAAAAATTGTGTCTGCAGGTAAAGGTCCATTAATTCTCAGTCCTTTTTTTTTTAAATTTTTAATTGCTGGGGTTACAATTTTAACATCTTCATTAAATTTGAGAACACTTTCACAATGAGGATTTAATCCCACTACAGCTATATTTGGTCTAAAAGAAAAATTTTTCCGATAAAAGTCATCAATTAATAGCGATTTCTCAATAATTAATTTTTTTGTGATTTTTCTTGTTACTAGTTTTAATGGTAAATGAGTCGTTAAGGGACAAACAGATATTTCTTTATTAAAAATTAACATAGCACTATTTTTAATTCTAAATTTTGAAGATATATATTCTGTTATTCCTAAAAATTTTTTATTCAGGAATTTTGATTTGTTAATTGGGCTATTTATTAATTTATAAGTAAATTTAGATTTTAAAAGTTTAAAAGCAATATCAAAAGATTTTTTAATATACTTGGTCGATTCATTTTTGTTATAATCAACGTTTATTAAATTAATCGACTTGTTATCAATTTTATTATCTCTCATATTGGTCAAATTAAATATTTTAATTTTTTTTATAAAATTAAATTTTTTCATTTTAGATTTAAGAATTTTTTTTGAAGCAATAATTATAAGAGGACTTTTAAATTTATTTTTTTTAATCGATTTAAATAAAATTTCAAAAAAAATACTTTTTGGATCTCCTGAAATTATTAATATTGGTTTATTTTTCATTTATTTTATAGTTAATTTTTGTTTTATTAAAAAAAATTCTTGAATATTGATTTAGTTGTTTGTTTGTCTCAAAAGTAATCATTTTATTTAATTCTTTTTCTTTATCTACATTAATTTTTTTTCCTCTTTTTTGTTCAATTTTTAAAATTAAAAAATTATTTCCAATTTGAATAACATCTGTGTATTCACCTTCTTTAATTTTTTTTAAACTTAGAAAAATTTTATCTGTAAGATTGTGTTCACTTATCCAACCAATATTCCCTCCAGATTTTCCACTATCAGAAATACTGTAAATATTTGCAGTATTTTTAAAACCAATTTCTGAAATACTTGATTGAATTTTTTTGACTGTTTTTTCTAATGTTTCATCTTTATTTTTTTCAAAAACAATTTCAGATAAAAAATATTCATTGATCTCTTTATTTTCCAAATTCTTAATTTTTTTTAACAAAGAATTTTTGTCAATCTTAACTTGATTATTATATTTTAAATAAACCAACTCGTTCCATAAAATTTCAATTTTCAATTTTTCCTTTATTTCTTTTAAAGAGTAATCTTTTTTATTTGATAATGATAACTCAAAATTTATTTCACTATCGAAACCAAGTTCTGTATAAAGATTTTTTACATATTCATCTACTAATGGGTTTTGTTTTTGAACATCTAAATATTTTTCTATCTCGCTTTCTTTGATTAATTCATTTATTAAGGAGTTTTTACTTAATTCAAATATTTTTTTATCATCTAGAGATAATAATTGTGGATTGAGAATTTTTAAATAATTAATTTCTTTTTCAATATCAAAGTTTGTAATTATTTTGTCATTAACAGTTGCGTAAATATATATATTTGTGTTCGAATGAGATGATAGTGTCGTTAATAGATAAAATATAAAAATATAACAAATATTTCTAAACATTATTTTTTAAGATTAGGACTGCTCGTTTCTCCAAACGGTATTATTGTCAATTTTAAGAATATATTTTCTTCTGGCTTAATATCTCGATCATCGTAATATTCTTTATTATACTCTATTGATGCAGCCAAACAGTCATTTTTGTATTGATACATTAAATTGTAATACTCTGTTAAATCTAGTGTTTTGTTTTCTCTTGTAGAAAAAATAAGCTTGTTAGACCTATTAAGTGCATAACTTGTTGTGTTAAGAAGATAAGAGTTTTTATCTTTTGTGTTATTTTCATTTAAATAATCAAAAGTAGTTACAAAATTATTTAGACTAAGTTGTGTAATCAAATTTTGATAATTTACGTCTTTAACGTTATTTTTCACTGAAGTACTATATTTCATTGATAAAAATTCGATCGGATTATAATCAATTTCACCAAAGAAATTTGATGTTTTTTGACCTAACTGATTATAGTCTGGTAAATCGTTATTTTCCTCATTCCTTAAATTTGTTGCCAATTTTAAACTTAATATATCTCTTGATTTAATTTTATCAAAAACGGTAAATTCATTTCCGACAGCTAAAGACAGACCACCTTCTAAAGTATCATTTTTGGACAATCTGTCTAAACTATAAATATTAGTTGCATCTAAACGTATTTCTTCATCACTTAAGTTTTTTGTATCTTGCGGACTTAGTTTAAGAGACAATTTTGGTTTTAAGATTTTTTGATTCCTATCACTTTCTTTTATAAGTGGCAAAGAAGAATTGAATTGAAATAAACCAGATAAGTAATAATTCTCATCGTCTTTAAAACTTTTTGAATTTTGAGTATCTGAATTTACATTTTTAATTATAAAATCAAAATTATTATAGAAACCATTTTTTGTAATTGAGGGATTAGAATTAAAAATAAGATCATTTATATTTGTTTTTTCAAAAATATTAGTTTGATAATTTCTGATTAAATTATTCGAATTAAATAAAAAATTACCATCTAAATTAGTTTTATTTTCTATTGTTTTTGTAAAATTTAAATTCGGTAAAATAAATTCATACCTATCACTACTGTTATTTTTAGTTAAATCTTCATATATTATTAAATCTGAATTTATAGAGAGATCGTCAGAATAAAAATTAAAATTTAAAGAATTTTCTAATACATCATAATTTTTTATTATAGGAGAAGTTAATTTATTTCCTTTAAGATAAGTATCATTTGAAGTTTTTTCTATGCTTAAGCTTAAATTGCTCTCATCAAAATATGTCAAATCTACAGATTTATTGAATTTATAAAAAAAGTGACTTTTTGAATTATTTTCTTTTTTTTTATAAATACTAAAATCAGCAAGATGATTACTACTTGCATTGACTTGTCTAAATTCTGATTGAACTAATAATTTATCATCTGAATATAAGCGTGGAGTTAAAGTCATATCTTTATTCATGCTAATTGCATAAAAATATGGAACACTAAGATAACTTTCAGAACTCGAATTTTTGATAGTTGGTATTAAAAATCCTGATTGTCTATCTACAGTAGGATCTGGATGAAAAAATTTAGGAAAATAAACTACTGGAGTATTATAAATTTTTAACCAAGCATTTTTATAGTTTACTATTTTATTTTTTTTATCATGGAAAATTTTTTCAGCTGAAATTTGCCAAGGTGGGCAATTGTCATTTTTTTTACATGTAGTAAAAACACCTTTTGTTATCTCAGTATTTTCATTTTCATAAATTATGCTTTTGCCTTTTAGTCTTGGTTCATTATCTTTATTAAAATCGTTATTATTCAAATCAATCGCAACATCTTTTCCAAAAAGTTTGTTTGTTAAAGTATTTATAAAAGCCAACTCAACATAAAATTTGTTATTTGCCGAGTCTATAAAATTTGCATTTTGAATCTTTAAAATATTATTTTTAATATCATAATTAAAAAATTCAGTTTTAAAAGTATTTTTGAATTGATCTTTTAAAACTGAATTTGTCTTTGACTCTAAAGTTTTTGAAACTAAATCGTAAGTTAATTTATTAGTTTGAATAGATAATTTTTCTTTATTTTGAAAAATTTTGACATTGTTTTTTGCTTCAAAAAAATTTTTTTTTTGATCTAATTCTATTTCTTTAAATTCTATCTCTAAATTATCATTTTTAATAAAAGCAATACCATCAAATGCAATTAAAAAGTCTCTATCTTTGTAATATTCAAATTTTTTTGCAGATATTTCTAAATTATTATCAGAGGATATTGCCTTACCATTTGTTGCGTAAATTAAATTTCCTTCTTGTTTAATTTCTATTTCAGATGTTTTAAATGTAAAAGGTTCGGCGAATGATATTTTACATAAAAAAAAATAACTAATTATTAATATAAAATATTTATTTTTCATTTATTCTAATTAAACCTATGATTGCAAATATAGAAATAAATAGAATTGGCAAGAAAATAGATGCTATAATAGGGATTTTTCCGTTGTTTCCAAGCGAGCTAAACATAAAATTAATATAATAGATTATAACTGACATTAAAATTCCTAAAATAATATGAAAAAAAAGCGATTTATCTCTTCTAAAATTAAACATTATAATTGAGGCAAGTATTGTTAAAACACTATAAAGAATTGGTGTAGATGAAATTTTTAGTAAATGAATTATTATTTCGTCTGAAGAATAGCCCAAGTTTTCAAAATCTTTTTTAAGATCAAAAAGTTCAAGAATATTTAGTGTTGAAATGTTTGAAAATAAACTATTTATTTTTTCTGTATTAAAATTTGTCACAATTTTGATATTTTCAATATTTTTAGTCGAAATATTATTGGTAGTAATAATTGAATTTTCTATTGACCATACTTTTTTACTAATATTAATTTTTTTAGACTCAATAGTTCTTTTGAGGTTAAAATTATTATCAAATTCATTTATAATTACATCTAACAAAAAATCATTTTGAAAATTGTTTGCTTTAACTATTAATGTATTCTCATTAATCTCATCTTTTAACCATAAACCACTATCTGTTACTACAGCTAAATATTTATTATCATCTGAGAAGCTATTTTTTATGTCTGTGTAAAAAAAATTTAATTTAGATGCTGCATTATAATAAATTAATATTGTAAAAAGACCAATAGTTAATGATGAATAAAATAAAATAATTATTATTTTGAAATTACTCAAACCATTACTCTTTAACAAATTTAATTCTTCTTTTTTAAAAAGATCATAAAATAAAAATTGAGTAGATATTAAAAAAATAAATGGAAAAATTTCGAATAATGTTATTGGGGCTTTTAACAAGGTTAAGAAATAAGGATACAAAAAATTTACTTTTAAATTTTTAAAAAAAGAAATTTCCTCAAGTATACTTAAGACTAGTACCAAACTAAAAAAAACAAGACTGACTGTAATAAGTTTATTTATAAAATTTTTAATTATATATCTTTCGTATGTTTTAAGCATTTTTCATTCTATTAAAAAAAATTAGATAAATTAAAATAAAACTAAACCATGGTATTGTTAGATAAATCATTGTTGTTACTTGTGATATTGCAGAATATCTTAAAGATGCTTCTGATAAAATTAATACAAAAAAAGTAACTAAAAAAACTAATTTTTTATTTTTTTCATAATTTATATTATTTTTAGGAACAAGTATTAAAAAACAACAAAGAAGTGCAATTATAGGAATATAGAGTGGTTTATAAAATCTTTTGAACAATTCTTGAATAATTTCATTTAATATTGATTTTCTACACATAAATTGACTGTTACTTTCAAAACTTTTATTTTTTAAAATACTTAAGGTACATTTAAATAGTTCAGATGAAGGCATTTCTTGAATTTTTGGAGTTAGAATTGTATTAGTCGAGTATTCAGCTAAATTAAAATCAATTTTATCAAATTCAAAAATATTAATTTTAGATTTATCTAAGTTTAAAATTTTTCCATCATATAATCTAAAAATTTTTTTATTCTCTTTATCAATCAAGATACCATTTTTTGCATAAATCATTCTCGAATTAGTTTTTGAAGAATCATCAAGAAATATATTTGAATATGTGTTATCCAAATTTTTTTTGTTAATAAAAATTGTTAATCCATCAACTGCATTAATAAATTTTCCCTCTTTAATTAATGAGGTAAAAAAATCTATATTTGAATTTTTTAAATATTGTCTAGCTTTAAACTGTGAAAAGGGTGAAAAAAAACCCCCAATCCAAATTTGAATTAATGTTAGGATTAAAGATAAAATAATAATTTTATTTACAAAATTAATTTTGCTTACTCCAAATGTCCAATAAATTAATAATTCATTTCTTATTTCATAATCAGTAAGTACATAAAAGAGAGATATAAAAAAAATGAATGGAATAATTCGATGAATAATTTTAGGAAAATTTAAAACAATATATGAAAAATAAGTTTTGAGACCATGTCCATCTTGTGTTACGAAATCAAAATAATTTACTGCCTGGAGTGTCCATACTATTGTTCCAATAACAATACACATAATTAAGAAAAAAATTGATGTATCTTTAGCAAATTTTCGAAATATTAATTTTTTCATTGAAAATAATAAATATCTTAATATATAGCATTCATTTATAACTCTTTATATTTAAAAATTATGTCTATTAAAATAAGCGTAAATAGGAACATTCCAGATAATAAAGTCAAAAATTTTGTTTTATTTGCAGATGAAAATTTTGGTGTAAAAGGCTTAACAAAAATTTCTTTAGCCAAACAATCAAACTATATTAATAAAACAGTTATAAATAATAGGCAAAAAGATAAAGATTTTTTAATATTTAATTTGAATAGTACTCAGAAAATTTTATTAATTAAAATAAAAGAAAATCTTACATCGGTAGAAAATGAAAAAATAGGAGCAAAATTTTACAATTTTATTAAAGAAAATTTAGTTATTGAATCTACATTTAATGAAAAAAATATAGTTGAGTTTTCTAAAAAAAATAGAATTTTTTTGGATGAATTTCTTCATGGAGTTAGACTAAAATCATATGAATTTAAGAAGTATAAATCAAAAAAAAAGATTAGTTCATTTGAAATTAATGTATTGGCTCGTAATAGGAATTTAGATTTAAAAAAAAATAAAAGATTCCATTCCTTAATTGAAGGAACAAATTTTACTAAAGATCTAGTTTCTGAACCAGGCAATATTTTACATCCTGATGAATATGCAAAAAGATTGGCACAATTAAAAAAAGTTGGTTTGAAGGTTTCAATTTATGATGAAAAAAAATTAAAAAAACTTGGCATGAACGCTTTATTAGGAGTAGGTCAGGGCAGTATTAGAGGTTCTTATTTAGTGACATTAGAGTGGAAAGGCCTTAAGTCAAAAAAGAAACCTTTGGCTTTCGTTGGAAAAGGAGTTTGTTTTGACACTGGAGGTATTTCATTAAAACCAGCAAAATTTATGGAGGATATGACTTATGATATGGCAGGTTCAGCTGTAGTTGTTGGTTTAATGAAAAATTTAGCTTTAAGAAAAGCAAAAATAAATGCAGTTGGCGTAGTAGGTTTAGTTGAAAATATGCCTGGAGGAAACGCACAAAGACCTGGTGATATCGTTAAATCTTATAGTGGAAAAACTATTGAGATTTTAAACACTGATGCGGAGGGAAGATTAGTTTTAGCTGATGCACTAACTTATACTGAAAAAAAGTATAAACCTGAGTTTATAATTGACTTAGCAACATTGACTGGTGCAATAATTGTTTCTTTAGGATCTGAATATGCAGGTTTATTTTCTAACAATGATAAACTTTCAAAACAAATTTTTAACTCAGGAAATAAAGTGGATGAAAAGGTTTGGAGAATGCCACTACATAAAAATTATGACAAATTAATTAATTCAAAAAATGCAGATATGCAAAATATAAATTATATTGGTGGAGCAGGATCGACTACAGCAGCACAATTTTTACAAAGATTTATTCTTAATAAAACCCCATGGGCTCATTTAGATATAGCGGGGATGGCTTTTTCAAAGTATGGTGGTGCGTTAAATTCAGGAGGAGCGACAGGCTTTGGAGTAAGATTATTAAACCAACTTATAGAGGATTATTATGAGTAATATAGAACAAACATTGTCAATTATAAAACCTGATGCTGTAGAAAGAAATTTAGAAAATGAAATAAAAGATTTTTTTATAAAAAATGAATTTAAAATAGTGAAAGAAAAAAAAATACAATTAGAAAAATCAGAAGCAGAAATTTTTTATAAGGTGCATGAAACAAAACCTTTTTATAACGATTTATGCTCTTATTTATCTTCTGGACCAATAGTTGTGATGGTTCTTGAAAAGGAAAATGCAGTTTTAAAAAATAGAGAGTTAATGGGTGCTACAAATCCCAAAGAAGCAAAAGAAGGCACTATTAGAAAAAAATATGGTATTTCTATTGACAAAAATTCTGTTCATGGTTCAGATAGTATTGATAATGCCAAAATTGAGATTAATTTTTTTTTTAAGAATTAGCAAATAATTTCATTATTGCTTTAGGATATAAAGCGTGCTCTTCTTTAAGAATCTTTCTAGAAAGTTTATATGGTGTATCGTTTTTACTTACTCTTATTTTTTTTTGTAAAATTATTTTTCCTGAATCAAGCCTTGAAGTAACAAAATGAATTGTACAACCAGAAAATTTTTCTTTATTTTCAATAACTCTAAAATGAGTATTAAGACCTTTATATTTGGGTAATAAAGAGGGGTGTATATTTAGTATTTTACCATTAAATTTTTTAATAAAATTTTTTGATATAATTTTCATAAATCCAGCGAGACATATAAGTTTAATTTTTTTTCTTTTTAATAATTTTAAAATTTTTTTTTCATCTTCACTTCTGTTTTTATATTTATAAATTCTTTGTTCTATCTTAAATTTTTTTGCAAAATTTAAACCTTTTGCATTTGAATTATTTGAAATAACCAGATTTATTTTTATTGGAGCTTTATTATCACATGAAAATTTTACAAGATTTTTGAAGTTGCTGCCTGTACCAGAAATAAAAACTGCAGTATTTATTTTACTAGACCCAAGAGATCTTTTCATTTAGTTTTACTTTTTTTTTCCCTTTGATAATTTTTCCAATTAAATAAGGTTTATAAGTTTTTGAAAAATATTTGTTTATTTTGTTTAGATTTTTTGCATTAATTATTATACAAAAACCAACCCCGCAATTAAAAGTTTTTAGCATTTCATTTTCACTTATATTATTTCTTTTTAACCATTTAAATATTTTTAAAGTTTTTATTTTTTTTAAATTAATCTCTGCACACAAATTATTTGGGATAATTCTTTTAATATTGTCCTTCAATCCACCACCGGTTATATTTGCACATCCATTTATGATATTCTTATCTAATAATTTAACAATTTCTTTAACATAAATTTTTGTTGGTTTAATTAATTCTTTTTTTAAAAAATTATTTTTTAAAATATTTATCTTTTTTTTGTCAATGAGGTGTCTTACAAGTGAATAACCATTTGAATGTAATCCACTTGATGGTATGGCTAAAATTAAGTTATTTTCTTTAATTTTTTTTTGACTTAAAATTTTTTTTTCATCCACAATTCCAACAGCAAAACCTGCAATATCAAACTTACCTTTCTCATAAGTTCCAGGCATTTCTGCAGTTTCACCTCCAACCAAATTACAGTCTGAAATTTTACATCCTTTTATTATTCCTTTCATAATTGATTTGAGTTTTTTTAAATCTATTTTATTGATTGAAATGTAATCTAGAAAAAAAAGAGGTTTTGCACCTTGAACAATTAAGTCATTAACACTCATTGCAACTAGGTCAATACCAATCGTATCAAAGTTATTTATCATATTTGCTATTTCTATTTTAGTTCCCACTCCATCAGTGCAAGCTACTATTTTTGGATTTTTAATATTTTTAGGGATGTTCGAAATTGATCCAAATCCTCCTATGTTGTGGTTCTTTTTTTTGCCTCTTTTTTTTGATGAATTTTTAGAAATGAAATCAATAAATTTATCAGCGGCTTTGATATTGACGCCACTTTTTTTATATGTAAACAAGTTTTTATTCATTATTATAAAGTATGGTATCTAATTATAAAATTTTTCAATCAAAAATCTTATATATTTTTTTTGTATTTCTATCTTTAAATATATTTTTTTTTTCCACAACTAAAGTTGAGAGCAAACCATTTGATATTGATAATATTGAAATATCTAAGCCATTTGAGATAAATTTTAATAAAAATATGGTAATTGATGAAGGTTTTAAAAAAGCCTTTTCAAAACTTATTTCTTTAATTTTAAATTCATCAGACCAAGATAAAATCAATCAAATAAAATTAAATGAAATTAAAGGAATGGTTGAAACTTTTTCCATTAAAGAAGAAAAGTTTATTGATGAAATTTATTATATGAATCTAGGGGTTTCATTCAATAAAAAAAAAGTTTTTAATTTTTTAGAGCAAAAAAATATATTTCCATCAATTCCTTTAAATAAAAAAATTTTTTTTTTACCAGTTATTATAGATGAAAATAAAAAAGAACTTTTAGTATTTTCTAATAATATTTTTTTTACTCAATGGAACAAAAAATTGAAAAACTCTCAATTACTAGAATATATACTACCTACAGAAGATTTAGAAGATCTAAATTTGATAAAAAATAAATTTGAAAATATTGAACAATATAATTTTGAAGAAATAGTTACTAAATATAATTTAGAAGACTCAATAATTGCTTTGATTTTTAAAAATGAAAAAGAAGTTAGAGTTTTATCTAAAGTTATTATTTCAGATAATGTAATCTTAAAAAATCAGTCATTTGATAATATCAATATAAGTGATCTATCTGAAGTAGATAAGATAATAGATGATTTAAAAATATTGTATGAGGATCATTGGAAAAATTTTAATCAAGTAAATACATCTATAAGACTAACATTAAACATAATGATAAAAAATTCAAATAATTTTAAAACTTCCTATTTTGAAAAAGTTCTTAATGAAATAGATTTAGTATATGATTTTTTTATAACAAAATTTGATAAAAATTTTATTTACTATCAAATAATTTATAATGGGACTCCAAAAAATTTTTTAGAAATTATGAACAAAAAAAATTATAATTTCAATACTCAAAATAAAGTATGGTTGTTACAGTGAGAGACTCTAATCAACAAATCTTAAAATTTAATTATGAAAAAAATTTTAAAGATAATGATTTTTTTATTTCTGAAAGTAACAAAAATATTTTTGACTTATTAAATCTTTGGCCAAAATGGGAAAAAAATTTTTTGAATATTAGTGGTGCTAAGTTTTCAGGTAAAACACATTTGGTAAATATTTTCCTAAAAAAAAACAAAGGTATAATATTTAATTCAAATTCTTTAAGTAATGAAAATTTAAATGAAATTAAAATTCATCAAAATATTGTATTAGAAAATTTAAATGAAAATATAAATGAAAAATTAGTATATTCTTTAATTAATATTATCGAGCAAGAAAATAAATATTTAATAATTACATCTATAAATCCGATAGTAAACTTAAATTTTGAATTGAATGATCTAAAATCTAGATTTAAAAATTTTTTGTTACAAGATATAAAAAAACCTGATGATGAATTAATGTTTGCTTTAATTTTAAAAAACCTTTCAGATCGCCAAATTTCCTTAGATAAAAAGTTAATTAATTACATAATTAAAAGAATAGATAGATCATATAGCAAAATATTTGATTTCATATATAAGATCGATTTAGTTAGTTTAAAAAAGAAAAAATCTATTGATCTTAAAATTATCAAAGATGTTTTGGAGGGTTCTTGAACAAATACAGAAGTCATAATTGTAATGAAATAAGAAAATATGATGTAGGAAAAAAAGTACTATTATCAGGATGGATAAATAAAAAACGAGATCATGGAAATATTTTATTTATTGATCTAAGAGACAATTACGGAATAACCCAATGTATAATTGATAAAGAAAATTCAAGTTTTAATGAAATGGAAAAAACTCAACTTGAAACAGTTATAAATATTTCTGGAAAAGTTGTTAATAGATCTAAAGATACAATTAACAAAGATATAGATACTGGTGAAATTGAAGTTGTAATAGAAAGTTTTAATGTTTTAGGTGAATGTAAGGAATTACCAATGCCAGTTTTTACAGATCAAGAATATTCTGAAGAAATAAGATTAAAATATAGATTTTTAGATTTAAGAAGAAAAAAAAATCATGAAAATATTTTATTAAGGTCAAAAGTGATTTCATTTATAAGAAATGAGATGAGTAAACTTGGATTTTTTGAATTTCAAACACCCATATTAACTTCTTCTAGTCCAGAGGGTGCAAGAGATTTTCTTGTCCCAAGTAGATTAAACCCAGGAAAGTTTTATGCTCTACCACAAGCACCACAACAATTTAAGCAACTCATAATGGTATCTGGTTTTGATAAATATTTTCAAATTGCTCCTTGTTTCAGAGATGAGGATGCTAGGGCAGACAGAAGTCCAGGAGAATTTTATCAATTAGATTTAGAAATGTCATTTGTAGAACAGGAGGATGTTTTTAATGTTGTTGAAAAATTATTAGTAAATACTTTTAAAAAATTTTCAGATAAGAAATTACTTTATGACAAATTTCCAAAAATTTCTTATGCTGAAGCTTTATTGAAGTATGGAAGTGACAAACCTGATTTAAGAAATCCATTAATTATTAATGATATTACTGAAATTTTTCAAAGGACGGATATTTCATTCGAAATATTCAAAAAACTTGTAAGCAAAGGTTCGAAAGTAAGATGTATTGTCACGAAAAATACAAAAGATAAACCAAGAAGCTTTTTTGATAATATTGACAAGTGGGCAAAAAGTGAGGGTGCATCAGGTCTTGCATATTTTACAATTGAAAAAGATAGTAAAATTTCAGCAAAGGGACCTATAGGAAAGTTTTTTTCAGAGGAGTCATTGATTGAAATAATGAAAATTACAAAAGCTCAAGTTGGTGATAGTATTTTCTTAGCTTGTGGTCCACAAACTGAGTTAGAAAAAATTACTTCTCTAGCAAGAGATAGAATAGCAAAAGATCTAAATTTGATTGATGAAAATTTATTTGCTTTCTGCTGGATTGTTGATTATCCAATGTTTGAAAGAGATCAAATTTCAAAAAAAATTAAATTTAGTCACAATCCATTTTCAATGCCACAAGGAGATATTAAAAAATTAAACTTTGATCAGCCTTTAGATATATTAGCTTATCAATATGATATAGTTTGTAATGGTATCGAACTTTCATCTGGAGCAATTAGAAATCATATACCTGAGCTGATGTATAAATTATTTTCTATAGCTGGATATAAAAAGAATGAGGTTGATGAAAAGTTTAGCGGCATGATAAATGCATTAAGTTATGGTGCACCTCCTCATGGTGGTATAGCTCCAGGAATAGATAGAATTGTAATGCTTTTAGCCAATGAAAAAAATATTAGAGAAGTTACAATGTTTCCAATGAATCAAAATGCACAAGATTTGATGATGAACGCACCTTCCAGTGTAAGTGAAAGCCAATTAAAAGAATTAAATTTAGAAGTAAAAATAAAAAAATAATTTATTTTTTTCCTTTTAAATTGATTTTAATATCTGATAAATCAACTAAGTTTTTTTTATAATTATTTCTTACGAAACCTTTACTTGTTATATCTTTAACTATTTTAAGTAACTGATTTTGGCCCTCAGAATTTTGATCATCATAACCACTATTTCCCTCTGCTCCATTTATTGAGGGCGTATGTGCTAAATCCTCTCTATTTTGATAAGAAATTGCTAATTCTCTGAAGATATAATCAAGTATTGAAGAGGCGCTAAGAATTCTATCATTTCCATGAACTTTACCAGAAGGTTCAAATTTAGTACCTACGAAGGCACTTATATACTCATCAAGCGGAACTCCATATTGCAATCCTAAAGAAACCGCAATTGCAAAATTGTTCATTAGAGCTTTTACTAATTCTCCTTCTTTACTAGTATCTATGAATATTTCACCAATTTTTCCATCCTCATATTCTCCAGTGTGTAAATATACTTTATGATCCCCAATAGTTGCTTTTTGAATGTATCCTTTTCTTCTATCTGGCATGCTAAATCTTTTGCCAATTTTATCAGAATTTTGATTAGTAGTATCTAAAACTTTTTCAAAATTTTTTGCTGAAGGTTTAGTAGTATTAGAAATAATTTCAATTTTTTTATTTTCTACAACTTTTTTATTATTAGGGTCTAAACTTTTTGTTTTTCTGTTATCTAGCTTAACGTCAATTACCTCAAATTTACCATCATCTCTTTTTTCAAGATTTTTAAGTTCTGTTTCGTTAATATCATCTAAGAAATGATTTACCTTAAAAGTGCAAGTATAATAAGTTTCAACTAAGTATTTTGCCATTTAACCCCAATTTTAAAAAATTAATTTGAATAATGAATCAATTAATTTATATACAAAAACAAATTTTAGTCTAATTTAATTTATACAATTTTAAATTGAAAAA
>MDSZ01154164.1_pt1 | contig 17952 bp, 12 predicted proteins | sample 811201 | NCBI WGS metagenome assembly MDSZ01 (sample SAMN05326647, study PRJNA326480) | marine metagenome | isolation source: seawater | place: Indian Ocean: North | collected 2010
GCGCTTCTCGAGAACACGCAGCGGTGTTGGTGGTGCTCTCGAACGCCGCGCGTTTTCGTCGTCGTCGGTGCGATTGAAAAAGACGCCGATGATGTCGTAAAAATCGTCGTCGGCGTTTTTTTGCGGCCGAGACGACGCATCGACGACGACGGTGCGGATTTTGCGATTGGAAGCGCCGGCGGCGATAACATCATCGTCGTCGTCGCGTGCGTGCGCGTCTTCCCTCTCGCGAAAGACCACCACCCGCAAAAAAGACACGCCGCGGGGGAGGAGGAGGACCACGAGGTGGTGGTGGTATTAAAGGTGTTCCGTTTTTTCGTCGCTACAGCCGCCGAGGCAGAGAAGAAGACCAAGACCTTCTCGACGACCTTTTTCCCTTTTGCGAGCATGCAAAATTGGAGTGAAGAAAAACACGAATCTTTTGCCCTATAAATAAATATGTACTAAAAAAGTAGAGCATATTACACTATACTACGCGCGAGACTTTCCCGCGGCGTTTTCTATATCGAATGCCTCCCCAGGTGACGTCGTTTGAGAGAAGCACGACGTGTGCGCACAGGATCGGGGCAGCGGCGTAGACGATGCACAGGGCGAGCCAGACTTTGAACCAGTTGGTGCGGTTGAAACCGGCGCGGGCGACGCGTCCGGCGTCGGGCGGTAATGTCTGTCGTCCGCGCGAGGCGGCGGCGGCGGCGGCGGCATCGGCATCGGCGGTTCGTTCGCAGAGAGAGACGCAAGATGCGTACATTTTCTTCGCGCGCGTCACGGCGAGGAAGTGCGCGAAGAACACCGCAAAGGCGAGAGTAGGAGTGCGCGTCGTACTTTTTTGGGAGGAGGATGTCGCCAAAGAGCGTACCCAAAGCGCGACGTCAATCGCGCTCGAGACTGTTCCACACGTTAAACATAAACTCGAGAGAAACATCGCCAGAAGCATCCCGTGGTTAATACATTTCATGTGTCGATCGAAATACGTATCGTTGACAAAAATTTGTCGATGGAAATAGTTCACGAAATGTCCTACGGTTTGTTTCGGATCGAGCGGCAACGGGAACAGCGCATCCCCGGGGCACAAAATCGATCTCTTCTCCCGATTGGCGGCGGCAGCAACGATGAGATCGTCCGAATATCCGCCATTTTCGTACGCTTCTTTCACTTTACACGCATTTGCCTGGAAATCGTCCAATCGAAAGAGCATGCATCCCCCCCAAACGTTCTTGGTGTATTTGCCGTGCGAAAACGGTATCAACAACACGAGGTGATACACCATCGTCATGTAATTCGCGAAACACGACGACGAGGATTCGCCGCCATCGACTCCGCCGCCGACAAAATCTAACGGGTACCCAGTCGCCAACAACGCGTTCCCGCCGGTTTCTTTCTCGTCCTTCTCCATCGCCCGCACTAAACTCCCAATCGTGCTCGGGTACAGCATCACGTCGTCGTCTAAAAACAAAACGTATTTCATCACTCTCCCATTTCGTTCGGGGCTTTTAGTATTCGTGCGAGACCGACGAGAACGACGACGACGGTATTTCTCCGCACTCGCACTCCCAACACCGCGTTCGTCGTTTTTTCTCTCGTCTTCGGCGGCGAGCTCTTCAACCCCTCGCAGCTGCTGCGCGATCTTCTGCGAACATCCTTCGGCGCTCCCTGAAACGACCACTCGCGCGCTTCGTCGTCGTCTCGCGCGTCCTACTACTCTTTTTTTTTCTTCTTCTTCTTCTTCGTCGTCGTCTCGCCGTAATACCTCGAGCGCGATAAGCCGTTCCGCTTCTCGCTTCGCCTCGTCCGTGTCCTTCTCCACCACGAACACGAAAGAGACGTCCCCGTCGTACGTCGTGTTCAGCTGCGTCCGCCAGTTGTCCGTCGTCCTCCCCGAGGCGCCGCGGACTGGAAGCACGACGCCGACGGCCGGTTGTTGGTGTTGTTGTTGTTGTTGTTGTTGTTCTTTTTCGGACGTCGTCGATGATTTCAACCGTTTCTGTCGTTTCCGGCGTCGCCCAGCAGAAGAGTCGTCGTCAAAGCGCTTTCCCTTTCCAATCGAACCAACAAAAAACCCATCATCGAAAACATCAACATCATCATCATCATCACGTTCGCTTCGAGAAGAAGACAAAGAAGACAAAGAATACAGCTCGCGCCGCCGCGCCGCCCAGGCCCACCCGAGAGAGACGACGACGAGGACGCAAAACGCGGCGAGACCACCGCGTGTTCCTCCTCCTCCTCCTCCTCCTCCAAGAGTCATTTTCGATATAGAGATAGAGCACACACACACTCATTAGGTATTCATGTTGGAGTACATAAGTGTAGGGTTGTTGTTTTCCCCGACCTTTTTTTTTAAAACGCGTCTTTAAAAAAAAAAGGGAAAAAGGTCATGCTAAATATTTAGGGTTTTGTCGTGTTATTTAGGGTTTTCATAAGACTTGTTTTTTTTCTCTTTCTTTCGGGAGAAGACTTTGATGAGATCCCGCTTGGTCTTCTTCAGAGAGAGAGAGAGAGAGAGCGTGTGTTTGTTCGCGCGTGGTGTGTTGTTCTCTTCGAAGAGACGGGAGGAGGAGGACTGTTGACGTCCAAAGAGACGGAAAAAGGGCTTTTTCAAAGCGTTTTCTTCCATCAGGGAAAACAACACGACTTGCTTGGAGAGAGAGAGAGAGAGAGAGAGAGAGAGAGAGAGAGAGGAGGTGTGTTTTTTGCATCATCATCGCGATCTCTTCTTCTTCTCTCTCCCGCTTTGTCGTGGAACCAACAACGTCGTCGCCTTTGTGCGTCGTCGTCGAAATTTGGAGAGGAAGAAGACGAAGGGCGCGCGCGAGAGAGAGAGAGGAACGCAATAACGGCGCCGACAAAGCCCTCCCGAGTGTGTGGTTGAGATTTGATTTGAGATTGTGGTGAGACCTTTAAAGACGCTGCTCTCAAAGGAGAGAGGACTCTTTTTTGTTTTGAAAAGAAGAAGAAGAAGAAGACTTTGCGAAAGCGCCATCATATATTGATGGCGCTCGTCACGCTGAACGTCTACGACATCACCAATACGAAGTCTGACCTGACGAATGCGACAATCCAACACTTGAACACGCTGACGAAAGACACGTTCAATGCCGGCGGGATATTTCACGGCGGTATTGAAGTCCACGGGTACGAATATTCGTACGGCTACTGCGAAGAAGGTACGGGCGTGTACCCGTGTCAACCAAAGATGAACAGCGCGTACGTCTTTCGCGAGTCCATTCCGCTCGGCGTGACGAGCGCAGACGCGACAAAAGTGAGAGCGATAGTGGCGGTGATGAAAGCCAGTTGGCCAGGGAACGAGTACGAGTTATTTTCGAAGAATTGCAACACGTTTTGCGAGGCGTTTACGAAAGCGTTGGGCGTCCCTCCGCCGCCCGCTTGGTTGAATAGTTTCGCGTCAAACGCGAACGGGGCGGTAAATGCACTTTCAAACGCGAAAGAAGCCATGAGAGAGGGCATCGAAAGCGTTGGAATGAGCGTGCATAACGGGTTGATGTGGATGGCGAACGGGTTCACTTTGACTCAAATCGACGCGACGACGCAGGAGAGCGACGCGGACGATTCCGCAAAGGGCGGGTCCGCCGCGACGACAACCGCCGCAACAAATATAGCCTCTCCAGCAGGCACGCCACGTACGATTCGCTTATCGAATCAACCGCCTCCAAACGGAGAAATTCCGAGCGATATCGTTCGAGACGAGGAGGATTGATGATGATGATGATGATGACGACGAGTGTAGGAGACCGCCGCCGCCGCCGCGTAGAAAGTGAGTTTTTTAGTCGATATATTTTACTAGTGTTTTGTAGAGAAAAAAAATCCAAAAGTTTCCAATCCGCAGAAGAAGAAGACCTTTAAGAAGTAGAGCGTGGAGTACGAACGCGAACGCCAATATAATGGTTCTCCTCATCGTCTCCTTCGGTGTGCCACCTGTCTCGTCCTCCGTCTCGACGACGACGCCAAGACGACGACCACGACGACGACGACGACAAAGTTTTGTCCAAAACATCGACGTCTTCTCGAAAGCATCATCCAATCCGTTGTCATCGTCATCGTCATCGTCGGGAAGAACAACACCAAAAGCGCGCGCGGACACCACCACCGACGGCCCGCTGGATGCGTTTCTCCTCGGCAAAGCGCTCACCGAAACCGTCCTGGAGAGAGTCGCCACGGAAACGGTGAATTGTATCGCCGACGCGACGAGTTTGCCGAAGAAGATCGAAGACGAGATGGAACAGTTGAAAAGAGAGGTGGAGAAAAGAGCGAGAGAAGAGCGACGACGAACGACGCGATGAAATACTACGAATACTACTACCCCACGAAGAAGAAGAAGAAGAAGAAGAAGAAGAAGAAGAAGACTGCGCATCCGTTTCTATTCTCTCCATCGTACTTTTTATTTTACATCGATGGTGGTATATACCATAATACCTACACACAACAAACTCTTCGTTTCTTTCTCGTCGTCGTTTACGTCAAAGTCGTTACCCGTTTCGATCGGCTTCGGCGTAAAATCGAAACGGCGAGTTTCGATGGTACCGAACGCGTCGACGTAAACTTTCGAATAAGGCGTCCAGAGCGTCGCCACTTTGCCACTTGTCGTTCCACACGGAAGCTCGCGCGGCGATTTTCAAATCGTTTTCTCGTTTCGAACGAGTGATGGAGGACGCTTTGCTCTTTTCGAGGAGTAAAGCGTCTTTGGCGTTTCGGAGCGCGGCGCGGGTTGGGATTTTGTACGAGAAGTTTTCCCAATCGAGAACGTCCGAGAAGTACGGCTCGAAGTCATCGTGAACGATGAGTGGAACACATCCGGAGAGTATGGCGTCGGAGAGGGCGGTGGACCAACCTTCGAGTCCGCCGTGAGGAGTGATTAAACACGTTTCCGAGTTGCGCATTTCCCGGAGGACGCACTTGCGATCGCAAAAGGAGGAAGAGGAAGAAAACGTCGTCGCGTTCTTCTTTCCTCCATCGGTTTTGATACCAGCGACTTCGAAAGAACTGCCAGTACCACTCTCGTCGATGACAACGTTGACACCTTTCAAACCTCTGAGTTGTTCGTACGCTCGTCTTCTCACGTTGAAAGAGGAGGAAAAAGAACTCCTCTTTCCTCCGAGAGAAGAGTCAGCGGTGTCACCGCCGCGACCACTACCGCTACCGCTATTACTACCACCACCCACACCGAAAAACTCGTCGTCTTCGCTGACAACTTTCCCGCGAAAATGCATCCGCATTTTTCTCCTCGCGCTGAAAACGTTCTCCATTTCCGCTTTCACCAGAGCGTACGCCTCGTCCCTGGAATCTCGAACGGGAGGTATGATTATATCTCGAAACGGCGAGAACGCGTAGCGAGCGCGCCGCGTTGCCATAGCCTTAGCGGTGTTGCTCTCCTCTTCTTCTTTCTCGTCGTCCTCTTGGCTTTCACTGCTACTACTACCACTACTACTACCACTACTACCGCTACTACCGCTACCGTCGTTCTCCTCGTCGCCGCTCGTCGCCGCCGCCGACAACGACTTCAAAGTCGGCACTCCGACAATCTTAATCGCCTTCCCGATCCTCTCTAAAGTCTTCTCGTTCAAGACGTTCTCCGCGCCTTTCTCTGTCGGAAAAATGAACACGTGGTCCCTCCCTTCGCTCCTTCTCCAATACGGATAATTCCCCGCGATCCTATCGATTGCCGCCTGGTACATTTTATTCACCTTCCTCACCGCGGTGACGTAATCCGCCCCTCCTTTTTCCAGCTTATCTCTCACGTAGCACTCGGGAAGCAAAGGTACGACGTAAAAATCCGCGAGTTCCGGATCTGGCGTGTACGCTTCGCTCTTCGCGATCAGCTCGGGTATCTTCCACTCCGCGTTCGCGTACCCGGTATCTTTACACGCGTCGATACCGCCGCCGCGTTTGCTTCGCAAGTCCACGTTGAGCGCTTCCGGAACGTCTTCGTACACGTACACTTTAAACCTGTTTTCGTCGTTTGAATGTAGTATTTTTGTTAAACAACGTCAGTATACAACATCAGGTCAATCTTTCGCGCAAAGTAAATATACTCTATTTTAACACTCCTACGTACCGGTACGGAAACGAACTGTATGGTCTTCTGAACGTCTTCTTCGCATCATTCGTTTTCTCTTTCTTCTCGTCGTTTACGTCGTCGTGTCCTCGACGATTATGAAAAGAGGCGTCGAAGCTCGTCTTTGTTGGTCTTCTCGTCGTCTTTATCGTCGTCCTTCTTCCTTCGTGCGCGTCTTCGAGGTCGTCGATGTCGTACAGAAACAGCGAGAGGAAAACGCAGGAGATGATGCACGCGACGATCGCCGTCGCGGTCGCGAGAGCGATGCTTTTTTTGCGTCCTCGTCGTTTTTTCTGCGATACTGAGGAAGACGAAGAGGACGTTAAAGGGAGCATATTCGACATCTTTTCTCTCTCTGTTTTTTGCGCGCGTTTTGCGACGTAAACGACGACGACGCTCCTTTCTCTCTCTCTAAAAGAAGCGCGTTTTTCTCTCGAATTTCGAATGGATTTTTTCCAATTCATTTCGCGGCATTATATACACACTCTCGAGAGAGAGCGCGAGAGAGAGAGAGTACATACACACACAGAGAGAGAGAGCGTCTCTGAAGACACGAAGAAGAAGACAAAGAAGAGCCGACAGAACAGAGCACAGAGACACACGATGATGAGGACTTTTTTGAATGCGCATCGGGGAAACACCATCACCAAAATCATCACCGCTTTTGGAGTCAAGGGAGAAGAAGGACCTTTAGCGCAAAGGAGACGACGACGACGACGTCTGTGCACTTGCAGAGGCCCCGCGAATGAAGAAAGGAGTGGGATCGAAAGACGAGGATGCGCAACGACGACTTTGATGACGCGACGACGACGACGAAGAAGCACGAGAAGAAGAGGAGGGATTCGATCGACCAATAATTTTGACCCCTCGAAAGAAGAGACCAAAAGAGTACTCCTCACAGAAGAAGAAGAAGACGACCATCATCATCCGTCGTCGACTGGAGACGACCCAAAAATAGCACTACTTTCCGTCCAACAATTTCTGATCGAAAATATCGTGTCGAGTCCACTGTTTTACGTCACGTTTGGCGTCGCTGGTGGCGTGTATTTGGTACAAAAGTTTGGGTCGAACGCGTCGTTGGTGTTCTCGGCGGCGCCGATTGTCGCGTTGACGTACATTTCGAAATCGGAGTTTGGGAGGACGTTAGAAGAGGCGGCGAAGAAAGCGAAGGAAATGGACGAAAGAGGAGAAGACGGTGGAAGAGAAGGAAGGGAGAAGAGGAGAGGTTTGGCAAAAAGGAAGTTTCCGAAGTATTTCGGAGAGGAGAGAGGACGGTGGTTGCCGCGGGCGTTTGCGTCGCCAGAATCACCTCTTTTTCCTTCGTATTTAGACGGGACTTTAGCTGGAGACGCGCAGTTTGACCCTTTGCGATTGAGCAATACGAAAGAAAAAATGCGTCGAAACGTGGAGTTGGAGTTGTTGCACGGACGGTGGGCGATGTTGGCGGTTGTCGGAGTTTGCGTTCCCGAAGTTTTATCGAGAAGCGGCGCGTTGGAGTTGAGCGAACCGATTTGGTGGAAAGTTGGAGAGAAAGTTTTGGAAGGCATAGACGTGAATTATCTCGGAATTGAGGGATTTCACATAGCAGGCGCGAGCGGTATAATTGGAATAGCGTTTTGTCAAGCGGTGTTGATGGGAGGTCCGGAATATGCGAGATACGTAGGAATCGAGAGCCTCGAACCGGTTGGCGTGTATTTACCGGGAGACCTGAATTATCCGGGAGGCGGGCCGTTCGATCCGTTTAATTTGAGCGCAGACGCGGAAAGAGACGTAGAATGGAGAGTGGCCGAGGTCAAACACGGACGACTGGCGATGATTGCGATGCTTGGTGTGTTCGCGCAAGCGTTCGTAACGAGAGAAGGACCGATCGCGAACGTTTTGGAGTTTTTCTAAGCACCCAGTTTACTTTTTTTGCGTAGTACGAGAGAGGTGGTAGGTACCATACCTGGTATGATACGCGATTGTATATTATTATTATTAAAACGTCGAAGCTTGGTCATTTTTAAGCTGTCTCCAGGCGCATTTCCTCGCCTTCTTCCAACTTTTTCTTCTCCTCTTCAAACGGAAACGTATCGGTCGCCATCGCCTCTTTCGCGCCGAAATCCTGAAAATCATCCGGCAAATCCTTCAAAGGCATTGGCGGCTTCTGCGATGCGTCCCAATCTTCTTCGTCTCCTCCTCCTCCGCCGCTGCCTTTCATCATCTCACCCAAACCAGTCAACGCCGTTTCGGCGTCGTTCATTTTCTCCTCGTCTGATTTCGGCTTTTTGTTCCTCTCGTCTTCCGTGAACAAATCGAGTTTTGAAAACATGCCGCCAAATACTTTCGAGTCTTTCTTTCTTTGCACCGCTTCTTTTTGTTTCAAGCGTTGCTTCAATCTCGACGTCTCCGAAGCAAACGTCGGCGAAGACGAGGAGACGTCTTCGACGAGCGTCTTAATCGTTCTCTTCGCTTCGTCGTACAAGCCAAAGTCAATCTCCGCGGTCGCTTTGCGATATAAAGCCTTCTCGTTCAAACTTTCGATTTTCAAAACTTGGTCGCAGTTGGTGATCACTTCTTTCCAAGCGCTTCGTTTCAACGCGCACGCGGCGTAGTTCAAGTGCAAGGAAATTTTCAAAGCTTTAATTTTGTTGGCAATTTCATCGTTTTGTTGGCCGTCGGGTTCGACGTACCGAAGTCCTTGCGAATACTTCGCTTCCGCTCGAACGTATTCTTTCTTTTTGAAGAACGCGTTCCCGGAAGACTTCAATTTGTCCGCGAGTTCAACCTTCTCTTCTCCAGTGAGTGCCCACGGATCTTTCGCGCGTTCCATTGATTTCAACGCGAAAACGTACGTCACGAAAGGTGCATCGGAGCTGGAAATTTCTTTGCCGTTGCTAAACTTTTTCTTAATTTCTTCTCCTTTGTCCCCCGAAGACGAAGATCCGAAAGCAAAATCTGTGGGAAGAACGATTTGTGCGGTTTCGTCCACTTTCATGCGTTGGATGCCTTCCTCACACGCGGATACGATGATCGATTCGACGCTCGTATCGTCGGCGTCGCCACCAATTTCGTACGTAACGTCTTCGCCTTCTTTGGATGCAAAGACCAACTCTTTCTCGTCTTTAGTATTATCTCCTCTCCTCGGTCGCGAAAAATCGCGCTTTCCTTTGTACACCTTCACAGACGAGAAGACAACCTTCGCACCTTCGTTTGGCGTGTCGTAATTCGATTCTGGTGCCTCTTTGATGGTTGTTTTCTCACCCAAACCGTTACATATCTTTTCCACGTGCACCCAACGTTTCAACGTCACCGTAAAGTACAACGCCTCTTCTTCGCGGCGCGCTTCGGTTGCTTTTTCGGGCATTTTGTTGACATTTTCTAAATACTCGTTTCGAATCAAAAGACGCTGCGTCTCGCCCTTTTTGAAAAATTGCAACGCCAAATGCACGCCATACGGCACGTTGTTATTCGCGTCAGAAGTATCATCATCATCTGTCCTCCCACTTCCTTTCTTCAAATTGAGCTGAAAGAAAATACCTTCCTTCTCTTCGCCGCCTTTTTGTTCTTTTTCTTCACCCGCGTCGTCCGCGAGACCCTTCTCCCATACCGTCGCCATCTTCCCCGTATCTTTCTCCTTCCGACTCGCTCGCACGCCAATCTCCAACCAATCTCCATCCTTCGGCGTCTTCCACCCTTCCCCATCCTCAATCTTTGCCACTCTAACTACCCCACCGTCGCCGAACAAATCGTTCTCGGACTTCCACGAGATTAACTCGACTTCAAACTCCAACGTCGCGTTCGGCGGGATTGAAGGCGGAGCGCCGGCGGCGCCGTACGCGTACTCGGGTTTACACGTCAATAAACACTGTTTGTTGTACATTTTTTAAACGAGTAGTACACGTCGTCAGAAGACATAACAGAGCAGAGAGCGAAAGAACGAACGAGGGTAAGAAACGAGAGATTACTACTCCTACTAAAAAATGAATGACGCGAGAGATTGTTCAGACGTTCGCTGGCCGCCGCCGCCGGCGGCGCGTACCTTTTCTCCTTTTTGCATAGTCAACACCCCTAAATCCCATCCTTTAATCACCTGTCCAACACCAACGGTGAACACGAACGGTTCGCCTCGATCGACCGAGGAATCGAACTTGGTTTTCTTTTCGTCGAGCAATCGTCCGGTGTAATGGACCGTGACTTTGTCCCCGGATTCTGGGTGGTTTTGGTGCAAAGAGACCGACGACGACGACGACGTTTCGTTCGTCGGCGATTTCGATGACGATGATGCGATCGAAAGAAGCGTCTTCATCACGCCTCCATCTTTGAGCGAGGAGACGTCTCTGGTCTCGCCGACGGACATCGGCGGGAACGAGTTCAACTCCTCCTCATCGTTATCATCATCGCGCGCTGCTGCTGACATGACTGTTGTTGTTGTTGTTGTTGTTGTTGTTGTTGTTGTTGTTGCGGTCGTCGTTTTGTATCAAAAGAAATAATGGGGAAAAAATTGGATTGAAAAAAAGACACGATACCACGAGAGAGATCATTTTTTACTCAAAAGAGTACGCACGTATGTATTCGTCGTCAAAACACCACCAGCATCACGATCGAAAGTCTCTCCACCTGCTGCTCTCGAATACTAAAGGTAAAAAGAAGAACACCTCGAGAGCATTTTGGGATGTCGTCGCACGCCGCGCGCGCAAGGCACGCGTTGTATCATCAGAGGAAATTCGCAAACTTCTCGAAGTCGTCGTCGTCGTCGCCAGTGTCGTTCTCTTTTTTCTTTTTCTTGGCGTCGTCTCCATTTTCTCCATTTTCGTCCTCGTCGTCGTCTTCGAGCGCGAATACGAGAGCAAACATCGCTCGGTAATTGTCGATGATCTCGTCGAAGGATTGAATTTTGTTTTCGAGCGAGTGTCGTTCGGTCAGCAACACCTTTTGCGCTTCTTTGAAAGCGACTTCGTATTCAGAAAATTCGGGCGTATCTCCTTCAAATAAACCCGTCATGAGTGTTGGTAGTTTTTGCTCGATATTTCTGTAGGCTTTGCGTTCGGCCTTCGTAAGAGCGGGTGTTGATGACGTCTGGTTCGATTCGAGAAGAGATTCTTTCGCGTCGGCTTCGACGACTAAGCGCGCCACGAGCGACGCCTCTTTTTGTATCGTCTGTATCATGTCGTTGATTTTCTGGCTGCTAGTGATGATGTTGCTCTTACTACTGTTACCGCTATCGGTCGACGTTTTTCCTTTTCCTTCCTTTTTTTCCACATTCTTCGCCAAAACGTTTCGCATCTCGCGTTGTCGCTTTTGCATCTCGCGTTGTCTCGCCTTGGCGAGAGCAATCGATGTTCTCAATTTTTTGGTCTTGTTCTTCTTGTTACTACTACTGCTGCTGCTGCTACTGTTGTTGTTGTTGTTGTTGTTGCTAATGTCGCTACTCTTTTCGTCGTCTTCTCCGTACATGTCGAGATATTTTTTCACGTTGTTTCTTTGATACACGCAAAAGAGTAAATCGCCGAGTACCCCTCCAACCAAAGGAGCCACTCCGTTCCCTCCGGAAACGACGAACGACAAACCTAACATCCCGGTCGAAACTCGTTCCCGCCAATCGTCGATAGTTGAACGCACGTTGATGTTATACATCGCGGATTCAATCGCCAACTCTTGCGGCTCCAATTTTTCTCCTCTTTTCTTCTTCGCCTTTATGTTCTCCGCGGTTATTTCTTCCATTTTTTCCTTCCCGGTGATTTTATCTCGCGTGACCACGTACGCTCTCATCGCGGGTTTTCTTTTCTTGTTTTCTTCTGTTTCGTCGCCACCTTTACCAAGACCTTCCCTTCGATAGTTTTGATAAAAAATCATCGCCTCCTTACCCAACACCGCAGCCGCGAGCGCCATCCATTTCGTCGTTTGTTCAATTTCGTACACCTCGTACCCGTACTCCACGCCTCTTTCGGTAATCCACGTGAATAAAAACCCGAGCGTGAAAACGCACGCAAAAGAATCCGCCACGCGCGCGACGATTGCGACGATCGCGTCTTTATAAAACGGCATGTCTACGCACGGATTATTCAGAGACGCCTCTTTCGCGTAATTAGACACCGCCGTCGTCAACGAAGGCGGGGACGAAATATCGGCGGCGCTCGCCAAAGAAGACGGCGCTGCGGGAAAAACCAGGTTCATAATCGCAAAATCTGCCAGCACCAACGGCATCGCGCACGCGATTCCAATATCACTCGCCGATACTACTCCGCCGCCGCCGCTGAAAAACTGGAACGAACCGATGACTTTCACGTGCAATATCAAACCCAACAGCGTCATCGCCGACCCTTTTATCGCGCCTTCCGTGACGAGCAAGGACACGAATACGCTGTTTAAAATCCGTTCGAAGTTTTCATCGTCGTCGTCGTCGTCTTCATCGTCGTTCTTGTTCTTCTTCTTAATCTTCTTCTCCTCCTCGTCGTCTCCTCCTCCTCCCGCCCCGTTCGTTCCCTTCAAACTCTCCCAGAGCTTTACTCCTACAGAAGGAAAAAGAGACTTTGACGACGACGACGACGATGGTCTTTTCGTCGTCTTCTCGTCCTTCTTCGATGCCGCAAAAATCATCATCATCATCCTGGCTTTAAAGGCCTCTGCGAACACCCGGGGGCCCTCTTTCGTCGCCAAAAAAGTCTTCTTCGCGCGACGAAGTCTCTTCTTCTTCTTTTGGCTCGTTCGACGCGCGAATGTCGCAAAGTCGCAACAAAGTCGTCTTCCTCCTCGTCTTGTTGTCTTCGCGGCGGCGGTAATAAAGAGGTAATCGCGTCTTCTTCTCGACGCGTTTTTTCCCAAAACGGCGGCGCCTCCTCCTCCTCCTCCTCGAGGAGGAGGAGGAGGAGACGACGACGACGGGTGGAGCATCGTCAAAGTCGTCATCCTCAAAGTCGAGACCATGCGCGCGCGTGTGTGTGTGTGTGCATTTATACTAGACTATGCTACCTTTGTAAAGAAAGCAATGTCACTTTTACTCATGCGCTTTTTTTGAGAGAGAGATTTTTAATAATGGGGAGACCTTTTTCTCTTCTACTAAGACTATTCTTAAATTCGCTCAATATGATACCCTAAACTACACAACACCCCTAAAAGACTAGTTTAGGGTATCATATTTAGGTAATTTAAGAACTTGGTCTAAAAAAAAAAGGAAATCTCGAGAGAGTTTTTCTTTCGCAGTATTATTATTAGTATGGAGACCAGTTCTTTTTTACAGTACCGAGGAGTAAATATGAAACCCTATATATACTCGCCTTTTAGGGGTGTTATGTAGTTTAGGGTATCACATTGAGCGAATTGTAAAGAACAGGTCTTAAAAGTATGTGGTACTAGTGCACATCATCATCGCCAAATAATTCTCATCAGGAAGAGCACACACACACATATACTACTACTACTTACTTTCGGGGAAAAAGCGACGACGACTTTGACGACGACGATGATTTTTTTTATGTCGTCGTCGTCGTCGTCGTCGTCGTCGTTGTTGCGGGTGTAGTGGGAGGAGAAGAAGAAGAAGAAGAAGAAGAAGAAGGGAGAAGAAGAGACAGTAGTGTGTAGAAGAGAACGAATAATTTCGCTTTTAGATTTTAAGAGAGAGAGAGAGGGGAAGAGAGACGCGATGATGACGACGACGACGACGGATGACAAAAAACGCTTTGGCGAGGAAGAAGAAGAGGAAGGGGAGGAGGAAAGAATGCACCACGATCACCAGCACCAGTACCAGCACCACGCGCGCCACCCGTCGGAAATCGCATCGGTATCGGCACACAGCGATGCCATAAAGGACGAGACGACATTCTTGTCGAATCAAGACGAGAAAATTGGACACTTGGAACGAGCGATTGCGTTTACGGAGGAAGATTTCGTGCGACCGAAGTTTGCGCACCCAACCAGGACGAGAGGCGAACAACAACAACAACAACAACAACATGGTCATAATAATAATAATCATCGTCACAACGCGTCGTTTACGACGTGCTCGATTTTGTCGTTGGAAGATTCGGCGTTGGACGTGGAGAACGGCGACGCGGAAGCGGAAGCGCTCGCGGCGCGGGGTCGGATGTACGAACAAAACACAGATTTGATGGGAGAGGAGGAAGAAGTGGATCCGAGAGTAGAAACAGCTTTGGAAGATATGAACGACGCCGCGGAAAAGGTGAACAAAGCGGAACGAGAATACGAACGAGGGAAGAGGACGTTGAGAGAAGAGAAGGAACGCGCGAAGGAAACGTTGGACGGGATGTATAAGCAGTTGAGCGGGGCGGTGAGGAAGGCGGTGCCGGCGTTACACAAAAGGGCGGTGGCGAGCATGTATCAAAATAGAAGTCAAGAGGCAATGATTGCGCACGCGGAATGTTTCGACCACCACCAGAAGTGCAAGAGGACGGTGGCAAAGTTGGAGAGGATGTTGGCCAAGACGCGAAAAGAAGAAACGAAGGGAAAGGACGGAACTTCTTCTCTATCTTCTTCTTTTAGCCACACAGACGACGACGACGAGGAGGAGGAGGAGGAGGAGGAGGAGGAGAGAAACGACGCACTAACAGAAGAAAAAGAAGAAGAAGAAGAAACAGAAGCAGAAGAAGAAACAGAAGAAGCAGAAGAAACACGCGCTTGTGGTGACACCGGTGAGGATCCAAAACGCCGCGCAATCTCTCCTTCCGCCTCGCCGACGAAGAATAAAAAGAAAAAGAATCGGAAGAAGAAAAGATTGGACAAATCGAACCTTCGCCTTTTAGAAAAACTCTCCGAAGCCGTCAACAACGTCGCCGAAGCCGAACGCGTCATGCGTCGCGCCTTATTCGCGCACGAAACCAACGCCAAACTCGCCATGGAAGCCGTGGCCGAGTGCACGCGCCTCTCCGGCGACGCCAAAAACGTCCGCGCGATTGTAAAAGCCCAACGGTACTTTGCGATAAAAAAAGAAGGCGAAGACGCGGTCGAAAAGCTCGAATCTTCCGTCAAAGAGATGCGCGCGAACGTCAAAACGAGTAAAGCACGATACGGCGAATGTTTGGAACAGTTAAACGCGATTAGCAACGAAATACACGAGAGAAGAGAGTTGGAGAAGAAGACGAAGGCGTTGAAACTGATGAAGAGTAGTAGTAGTAAATAGCGGCGCGGAAGTGCGAGGACGACAGACGCGTTTTTTTCGTGTCTCTCCTTCGTTCAACCGCGCGTAACACGAGTTGTCGTTGTAGCAGCACAAAGTAGCGCTCGTCGTCATCACTCGCCCCAAAAGTCGCGACGTCCGTTTTCGCCCCCACCCTCTTTTTTGGATACTACTACTACTACTACTACTAAAGGAGGAGTACTATTAGGTCATCATCGCGTCATAATTAATTCCCTTTAAGAAAACAAAAGCGTTTTGCCAGCGACGACGACGCTCCAAAGGCGACAAAAGACACGGGCTCTCTCATTTTCGCTTGGAGGAGAAGCCTCCTCCTCTCGTGTTGTTGGTGTTGTTGTTGGTGTTGTTGGTCTCGTTGTTGTTGTCCTCCTCCTCCGCGACGATATATCATAGCGTCGTCGCCTCAAAGACGAGTTCGTTACGACCCTTTCGAAATTCTTCCTCCAAAAGTCGTCGCATTGTGTGTCGTCCAAACGAAGAAGAAGACGCAAACGGCGCCTTTGGGATGTCGAAGCCACCACCACCACCCGCGTCGTTTACTGCGTCGTCGTTTACTGCGTCGTCCGTGGCGCGAAAAGACGCGATATCATCTCGACGACAAAAAAGCGTCGTCTTGGTTTCGGCGGCGCAGCGACGACAATGGTCTGCTGCTGCTGCTGCTCATCCCACAACACCACCAACACATAAAGAAGAACTGGAACAGTTAAAACCACCGCCGAACGAGGTCATCGAAACGTCGTCAATGAGGGCGACAGAGAGTAATAACGGGTACCACGTCGTGCGCGGCGTGCCCTCGTCTCCTTCGAACCAAGGTGCATTGGCGCTCGACGCGTTCGCGGCGACATCGTCGTCCATCACGGATCCGCACGTCGTGCAAACGCTTCTCCAAGCGGTATTGCTGTTTGCATTTGGCGGGTTCCTCTCGCTTTCGGAAACCGCGCTGACGACGCTGTGGCCGTGGAAGATCAAAGAGCTGGCGAACGAAGAAGGACCGTCGTCGCCGTTTTACGCGGTGCAACAAAACGTGACTCGGTTTTTGACGACGATATTGATTGCGAGCACGGTGAGTTCGATTTTAGCGACGGCGATGATGACCGAGGCTGTCGTGAAGGTGTACGGGGAGAAGGCGATTGGGTTGGCGACGATTGCGATGTCCGCGTTCGTTTTACTATTCTGCGAAATCGCACCCAAATCGATCGCGGTAAAGCACGCTCTGGCCGTCGGGAGGTTGGTCGTGACGCCAATACGGATGATGTCGACGATTTTGTACCCACTGGGGAGGATATGTACCGCCGTCGTGGATTTTGGGTTTCACGTGTTGCGGATCCGAACGAGCGCGGAGCCGTTCGTGAGCGAAAACGAGTTGAAATTGGTGTTAAGCGGTGCGATGGAGTCGAATTCAATTGAGGAGAGCGAACAGTCCATGATAGAGAACGTTTTGGATTTATCGAACACGCCGGCGAGAGAGGTGATGACACCTTTGGTGCAAATTTGCGGCATCGAAAGCAAAGCCACGTTGGAAAATTATAAAGAACTTTGGAGGAAGGAAAAGTATACGAGAGTCATCGTATTCGACGAACGAGTCGATAACGTTGTTGGTATCGTAAACATCTTATCGATCATCGAAAGAGAAGAGTTGAAATCGGACGATACGATTGAAACAATCATGGATAAAAACGTCTATTTTATTCCCGAGTCGATGCCGGTGGAGAAATTGTTGAGCGAGATGTTACGAAGGAAGTGTCACATCGCTGTGGTCGTGAACGAACACGGAGGTACGATTGGTTTGGTAACTTTAGAAGATTGCATCGAAGAAATCGTCGGCGAAATCTACGACGAAAACGACGCCGAACAGGAGAACACGGACGGGGAGGATGAGTTTGAAGAAACCGACGCGATGGGCAGAACTTTGCCGAGGTTTGTGAACGAGGTCGCGCAAGAAGGATCGAGTGGAAACGACGGGGATGATAATAGTAATAATAGTAATAATAGCGATGCAATGAGTGGTAGTGGTAGAGTCTACGAAGTTGGCGCGAAAGCCGACATCGAAGAGCTCGCGGAGTATTTGGAGATTGACATTCCAAAAAGTCCGCTCTACGAAACCGCCGGAGGATGGGTGTGCGATATTTTCGCGAGAATTCCAAAAGAAGGCGATGCGTTTTCGCTTTCGTACCCGGTTGTTTCCGGCGCTTCGGCTTCGACTCTCGCGTTGGCATCGACGTTGTCGTCGACGAGCAAATTGTACGTGGATTACGCGGACGATTCGGAAGAAATCGACGGTTTTGAAGGAAACGCGGACCATAAAAAGTCCGATTTTGATCTCGATGAAGACGACGCGGCACCTTCCTCCTCGTCGTCGTCATCAAACAGGGGCGTACCGAAACTGATTTTGAGAGTCTCTATTGTGAAAGCTGATGATCGAAGAGTTTCGTCGATTAAAATATCCATCGCGGGCGCGGAAGGTAAGAAGCATGAGAAAATGGAAGGAAGGAACGGAATACAAAGGAACGGGAACGACCGGCGAGGGATGATCGACGCGTTGTCGTCTAAACGAAAACAACCAATAGAAACTGGTTTGTGATGTTGTTGTTGTTGTTGTTCTTTTATGTGTGTATTAAAATGTAAAAATCCATTTTGTAAGACGTCACTCTCAAGACGTACACTCTCAATCTCTCGATCTCTCGTAAAGAAAGAGAGAGAGAGAGAGAGAGAGAGAGAGAGAGAGAGAGAGAGAGAGAGAGAGAGAGAGAGA
>MDSZ01004104.1_pt1 | contig 17949 bp, 6 predicted proteins | sample 811201 | NCBI WGS metagenome assembly MDSZ01 (sample SAMN05326647, study PRJNA326480) | marine metagenome | isolation source: seawater | place: Indian Ocean: North | collected 2010
TTGTTCATCATCATCATCATCATCATCATCATCATCATCATCGTCGCCGCGACGACCTCGGCGGTTGCGACGAAAAATAAACAGCGTCTTCAACCCGATATCGTCCCATAACATCCGTGCTAATTTCTCGTCCACGAACGCCGCGCGATTGTTTTTCCTCCACGCTTCTCCGAATTTCGGTCCTCGGCTCGTGGCGAGTCGATACTTTGTCGCGCAGATGTTCGCGATGGCATCGCACTCTTTCCTCGTCAAAACGTCGTCTCGTATTTGTATCGAGTGAAATGCATTTTCAATCCATTCCGTGTCGTGCTTTGACGACGACGACAAAGGTCGTTTGGTCAGCGCGATTTTCGAAGAGACGAGCGAAAACAACACATCATCCTCTTCTCCCGCGTCGTCGCGGTGTTCTTCTTGGTTCGCATCGTCGCTTTTCTTCTTCTTCTTCTTCTTCTTGCGCGTCATGTGGGAAAAAATGTGACGGCATTTTCGCATCGCTTCTTTTTATCCAAAACGCCAAAATTTACAGTCGCGATAAAAACAATTTTTTAAATAGTACACGCACTACACGTCTCTCAAAACAACTTTGTGTGTCACCGATACTACCACATGATCGCGGGAACGGACGTGAGGCCGCGCGCGTACCCGGGAGGAGAGCTCTCCGAGTGCTGGTACAAAATTCTCTACGGGAAACGAGACTGTAAATGCGCGCGAGGAAAGAAGTGCGCGTACGGGACCGGACGAATCGTTGAAGGGCAATTGCGTTGGGATTCCATGACGGAGTTTCAATGCAACAGTTACCACTTGAGGTGTCTCTCGGACACGTCCGCGAAGAACTTTTTGAAACGCGCGCGGATGGAGGAAGACTTTCGAGACGCCTCGGAAGAAGAAATCGTGGAAGGGTTTTTGAGCGGGTTTCGCGACGAATTGAAGGAAGATTTCCATCGCGAAGGCGTGAAGCGAGTCCTGCTGAAACTGTTCAAACGAGAACCAATCGACGAGGAAGATGCCGAGTTTTTCTACCGGGTGGATAAAACGAAAGTCGTGGCTTTGGAGCCGGAAAAGAAGACGAAGAAGGAGACAAAGACGCAAAAAGCGAAGAAGACAAAAGCATTGCCGTCGTCGTCAAAGAGGAAAGAAACAAAAACAGCGACGACGAAGAAGACGAAAGAAGCGTCGAAAGCGAAAGGTGGCGTGGAGAAGAAGCCAAAGGCTACCGCGAAGAAGAAGCCAAAGGCTACCGCGAAGAAGAAGCCAAAGGCTACCGCGAAGAAGAAGAAATCGTAGGTGCAAGAGACAAAGAGATGGAGAAAGAGAGAGAGAGAGAGAGACAGCATTTTTTACATACTAACCTCGTGACAAAGAGACGAAGAGAGACACGCATCCCCCATAGTAGTAAATACAATAAACACAATAAACACTCACGTACTTATTCTGGTCGCGTTGATTTGATTTGATGCGTGGTATATAAACGTTTTAGTTTTTACCGTGTTATTATTACAACGTGCACTACATACTATATATACGAACCAAAACATTTTTACGCCGCGCGGCGGTGGAGTTCGCTCACTTCTCCTTCTTCTTCTCCGACAGAACTTGTCACGACGTTGTTGTTCAATCGTAACTTTACGATAGAATATTTAGGTACCGACAATCGCGATGGCCGAAGCGCGTAAAACATGAGCGAAGAGACGATAAATCCGAACGGAATAAACACCGTAATTGCGCCAACGCTCGCAGCAAACGCGAGCGCTGCTACGCAGTTTCGATAGTTTCCATCTTCCCATCGAAGCGTTTCTTTGCGAAATGTTTCCATGAAATCCGCAAAATAGGAGATTTGACACTGCACCCAAAAGATTACTTGCATGATTTTATCGAACATTGCATCGTTGGGTTGCTTCGGTCCCCTCAATAAACCTTCGTTTTCGAATTCCGTACCGCGAACGACAGTTGAAAACCAACCAATGGGTGCGTCAAACTTTGAGCCGGGTGGGAAATTCGTAAACTCCGAAGCCGAATCTGATCGTAAAAGCTCGTTGTTTCTCGATTTTTCTGCTCCAAAAAGACAAGCAGACGTTTCTTCATCGTTCGACGAACAGTGCACGACAAAACCGAGACACATGAACGCGACGATGTAGTTTGGAAAGAAGCAAAAGAAGAGCAACGCGAGGTGTAACGAGGCGCTCGAGGCGTAATCTCGCCAACGCACAGCTCGTTCGAGCCTTCTCAAAGCATATGCGAATGGTTGTAGCGCTATACTGATTCGAATAACCGCAGCTTTCGCACGGATCGCATCGATTCCCAACGCCTTTTCTTCTTCATCAACATCATCCATATCGCTGCTGGACGAAGCTGCCGGATCCTGAGGAGGCACCGTCGCAAACTCTCCTATTTTAGCACCTCTTCTTCCTATTTCTCCCGATGTCGTGGCAAAACCCGAATTCGCACTCACTAAAGGGGACGACGATAGCAAAGCCGTCGGCAGCATCATCTCAAACATTAATGTATCGACAATGTTTGCCGGAAGCTTGTTGATGCCGGTAATTAAGGCGAGACGTTGCGCTTCACGCTTCTCGCGCTCTTCGCGGTGGTGACGAGTATTCAAACCACCTCCGAATTTACCACTGAGATGTGCGAATGTAACAGAAGGATCTCGGACGAGTATATCATCGTCTATATCGCTTATACCAAATAACAATTCGCGCGCGAGTTGTTTTCCTCTCGCATAGTATCCTACACTCATGGCTGCATCTTCAAATCCTCCAAAAGAGGTCGAAGCAGGAATCGCGCCTGGGTCGTTCGCATCACTACTTCTGATGTTACTCATGGTGCGACGAAAAACACCGGTTCTTTTGGCTTTTCGAAACGATGCTTTGACGGTTATTTCACCAGTCACTTCGCTGTCATCTTCCGAGCGCAGCGGGACAGTCGCGACGATATCTCTCCCAAACGACGGTAACGAGGATGGGTATATCGTACAGACGCCGATTCGTTCGTCCGCTCTCGCTCGATCAAATACTCCAATGTGGACTGGTTTCGTGATGTCCCGAATAGCGACGTCGAATTCTCGTTTCCAGCCGGCAGGAGATCTCGGCGAGGCATTCGGTAACCACGCCCACGAAACATCGTGTCGAATTGCAATTCCTGGAGCCGATCCCGAAGGAACGTGTCGCATTTTCAAAATGCGCACGCGTGTAGAACCAACAATTGGTGCCGCGAGGGGGTCGATCGAACGGACAATTCGCGTCGCGACCTTAACTTCACCCAAATATACCCCATCGTTCGATTCGATAGTTCCGTCGTTTGTGAAAGTCGAATTGGACGCAGCTTCGCTCGACTGTGCCACGCCGTTACCAGTAGTCCTCGTCACCGTCGTACCCGACCTAGAGTCGCTCTCCATATCTGTATATCCGGATAAGGTCGAAAGCGGTTTTAATTTCGATTTACCCGCGAAAGTGAACTCACCATTCGCGTCCACGTTCACGTTTGATTTCATCTTTGCTTTTCTTGGTGATCTCAATAATCTGAACTTGCCATTACCGAGCGCCAATGGAACGCCCGTTCTTTGGTTGATCTTGAAAAAACTCGATCTAGAGTTTTTACACACAGTCTTTGGCATTCCAGAGCAATCGATGCAAAATCGTCCAATCTTGACGTTCTTCGCACCTTCTTTATTCGAATACACGTCGATTTTCACGATCGCATTTACAATCGGTTCCTCTACTTCAAAGCACACGACGTCACTGTCTTCTGCTTCTTTGTTTTCGCCGTTCTCGCCGAGAAAGAAACGAGTCGCGGGATGTCCCACTTTTTTTGCTTTAAAGATGCCCAAATCTCTCGATTCGTTCAACAGCGAACATCTCAAAATGACGCCGCGAGAATTCTTCCCGGCTTCGGCTTCAGGAATACCTCTCACACTACTAATGCGTACGAATACTTTACACGTTCTGGGAGCGACTCGAACGACAGGTCGATTCGATACATCTTTGCGCGATGGACCTTCACCAAACAGCACGGCTGCTTTCTCATCGTCGTCGGAGGAATCTGCGTTGTCATCGTCGACGTTGTGTAATGCCATGTATAAATCCTTCGCCGCTCTCGATGATGCAAAATCCTTCGACTTGCCGCGCTTGAGCGATTCTGGTCGAATATTCGGTGCACCAACCTCTATTGCTTCGGAACGTGTGCCTAACCAGGCGCGACAGCGGATGCTTCCGATGCCTTTAGCTCCATTCTTCGTAGCCGGTTTCGGATTTATGTCTTGAAGCGTCGCTTCGATGTTCTTCACCGCGGACAAATTTGCGATGAATGAAACAGCAGCGCGCGAGCTCGTTTCCAATATGGCCAACGGGATCGAAGCTTCACCTAACGCTAACGTTGCGTACGTCGTCGCCGTCCCACGCATCGCGTCATCGTCGTTATCGACGTGCATCGGTCCTTGGTTTTTCAAAACCGGCACCGTAATAACAATAGCAACGCGTCCAGCGTTACAGTCCACATCCGCGGCCGGAAATGCAAAAAACTTCTCCACTTCAAATTTTTGCGCGCCCGAGTCGCTCGCGTGACTATCGCCTCCTTTTAGAATGCTGTCTACGTCGTATCCTAATCGCGTCGTCTTCGTCGAAGACGCGTGCTGACCAACAGAAATATTTATAACAGGTTTTGATAATTTTCCTACTCTATCTCGCATGTGCTCATCTAATTCTAAAGACTCTATTTCAACGAACACGAACCGTTCTGGATGGTATCCAACGCGCAACGCCGCCATGGTACCTTTTTCGTACTCCGGACGCACGCCGTGTAAAGATTCGTTATCTTCCGTATCCACGTGCTGGTCCTCGCTCGCTTCCAAGCCGGGTGCACTTTCAAGCATAGATACTATGCAATCGAACGCCTGGTCACGAAACTCGCCAAAATTTTGAAATCGAACAGCCGTCGCTCGATGTCCAGAGTCTTTCTTTCTATTTTTTCTCTTCTTTAACGAATCTTGTTGTGCTAGACTTTGTGCAGTGACCCACTTGACAAGAATCTCGTGCTCACCATTAATTTGTAACGCTTGGAAATCTCCCGCGTGCGCGAACCATCGCTTCCCCTCACCGCCATCAAAACACGCGCAAAACGGGTCACGGAATACACGTAAAACACCTTGCGCGTTCGAAAGTGCGCAATTGAATGAACCAAGACATTCTGCCGTGTACGGAAGATTGAACGCTCTCGCTGTCTCGATATAGTCGCTGGTATTTGCCGAGTTGAATGACGTATTGAACGAGTTCGTGTTATCACCGCCATTCATCCCAGTATTCTTCGTTTTACTTTTATTTCCAAACAATTCGTCAAACGTAGGCAACGACAAACCAAAGCTCGAAAAATCAGGCATTTGGAAAAATCCGAAAATGTACTGACTGTACGATGTGCTTCCCGTTTTTTCAGTTCCTGTATGCGTTTGTTGCTGCGAACTCGCGTGATCAAACTCCTCGGTCACATCGAACGTGTCTTGATCCGTCATCGTGCTGTCGTCAGAGTAATAATTATTGTCCCCGCGACCGTTCTTATTCCTATGTCCGATTCTCGAATCCAATGACGAATCGACTTCCTCCTCCTCTCTCGTTTGATCGCTACTTAGGCTCGTCATCGACCCCCCGTCCTCCGACGTCGAAGGTAACAATCTGTTCCCTCGAGGATCTTCCTCCTCGTCGTTGTCGTCGTTATGCATGTTCGCTAAATCTCCTCTCGAACTCGCCCTGGCCAATCCAATCATCGAATCCAACCTTCTCTTCATACCGCTCCTCCTCTTACTCCTCCTCTTTGCGTTACTCCACGGCTCAAAATACGACGTCGACGTCACTTGTTCGCCATTCTCCGTACTAATTGTTCTCGCTACGATTAAAAACCCTTTCTCTAACCACCGTCTTGTCTCCAACAGGTTCAATTCGTCTACTTCCACCCACACGTCGTCGTCCCATCGACTTTGCACCGTACTCGTCGCCCCGTCTGGGAACACAATCACCCTCCTCTTCCCAATTTCCGTTATATTTGTCAGAGAAACGCCGTTCTCGCTCACTAAAACGTCCGCTAACGTGTTCTCTGTGTGTGAAATCGAGTGTATCTCGCACGCGTCCACCGTCTTTGCCGCTTCGCCCAACGTGTTTTTCACGACGGATGCATCCAATTTCGACCTCGCGAATGCCACGCCGCAGTGCCGAAGAAAGTTCCGATAGTTGTGCACGACGGACGTTTCCCACGTTCCACTGAGAAGTACAGGTGTCGTTGGAAGAGGCCATCGTCGTCGTCGGTCAGTGTCGTCGTCGTCGCTTTTGGAAAGACAAAGAGAAAAGAGAGGCATCTCATCACCGCGGCATCAAAACGAGACGCGATTGGAGTGAAAGGAAAAGGACTCTCGCGAGAAAGGGCAAAAAGAAGAGAGGCGTAGCAGTTGTTATTTTCGTCGTCGTCGTCGTTATGAGTACCTGAAGTTTGGTTTCCCCTCGTCGGCGCGGTCGCCCGCTTTTGTGCTCCGAGAGGGCGGAAGAATCCGCGCCGTGGACATCTCTCTCTCTTTCCTCTCGTTTTATCACGACGCGTGTTTCTTCTTCTTCTTCTTACAGACGCGCATGCGGGGGGAAAAAACGACGACGAAAGAAAGACGACGACTCGATAATATTGGTATCCGTCGTTCGTTCGTTCGATCGATCGATCGATCGACCGTCTCTCTCTCTCTCTCTCTCTCGTCTCCCAACAAAGCGCTTTCTTTCTCGGGTGTGTAGGAAGAAGAGGATCGTCTAACAAACCGTTCTAGGGTTTAGGGTTTTAAAGACCAAAGACCAAACCCTAAACGTAAAAAGTTCCGAGAGATACAAAAAAAAAATTTTTTTTTGTATCTCTCGGAACCCGAGGAGGGGAAAAAATACGCGCAAACAATAAAATTTGTATCTCTATTATTGTATCGTTGCTTTCGCTTTCGACGAGCACCACCAACGAAGAGAGACCGGCGGTCCCAAAACAGAAGAAGAAGAAGAAAAATCGTTCCCTTCTGACGACGATGACGATGACGATGACGATGAAGAATACGTCGTCGTCGTCGTCGTCGTCGTCGTCGTCGCTTTTTTCTCGTTGTTGTTTAAAAAAAAAATGGGGTTTTTGGTTGTGTTGTGTTGTGGTGGTGTGTTGTGTGCGAGACGACGCCGTCGCGAAAGGAGGAGGGTCGTGCGCGATAGAGACGAACGGGACGACGGTTGTGGTTGGAGCGGAGAGAGGCGAACTCTCGGACGGATCTCCGGTAGGGGAAACGTATCTGAAGCAAGAACACGAGTGCGCGTGGAAGATTGGAAGCGAAGAAAACGGGTCGAAAAATGCGTCGAGGATCACACTCGTGCTGGAATATTTCGGATCCGTTTTAGGCGAGGACTTTTTGCGCGCGCACGACGGCGACGACGGCAGAGAACGAGTTTTGGCCACGTACTCAGGCGACGTCTTCCCTCACTCGGTGGTGTTTGAAAACCAGTCGTCGTTGATATTAAGATGGACGAGTTTAAATTTGAACAGCGATAAAGGATTTAAAGTGCACTATTTTACGGATAGAATGGATCGGGTGAAATGTTTGAACGATTGCGACCGCGTCGGCGTGTGTGACGCGGCGAATGTGTGCGAGTGCCCGAAAGGACGAGCCGGAGCAGACTGTTCGATTGTAGTGCATCAAATTCCGTTGGAGAAGAAGGAGAATGGAACGAGCAGGAGATACCAAGGGTATTCTTTGTTGAGGAGTGAACCCGGAGAGTGCGCGTATTTGAACGTGAACGTTCCAAAAGAGATCCCGGATGATGCTTTCTTGCGGATAGAAGCAACTTTTCCGGACGGCCTCGACGGCGACGCGAGACCATCTCTGTTCGCATCAGATGCATTAGGTATAAATAAAACAAACTTTTATGTTCCCTCGAGTGGATACTGCGAAACAGAACCGGACGGGTGTCGATGGATCGAAGAAGACGAAACGACAAAGACCGTCGGCTCTTTCTCTTCGGTAGGTGACAAAAATATTGCTTTCAGAGACTATTCTTTGCTTCTTTCGTCGGCAGTGCACGAAGAAAAAGTTCTCGATAACGCGACTCAGGCGGCCAAGTTTACAATCAACGCTCCGCAAATTCCTACATTTCATTACTACAATAAGTTTGACGTGAAATCTTACAGCGTCTTAAGCCCAGTGCATTCGCTGCGCATCGACGACGTTTCGAGCGAAAGCCGGTTTATTATCGCTGTTTGCAATGTTCGAAAGCCGCCTCTTCCAGCGGCATTTAAAACCTACGAGTTACAAAATTTCATTCCCGGAACGAACGACGGACGCGGCATTCAATTTTGGTCCAGCACTACATCGAGGGAACCGAAAAAAGATATCGTTTCGCTCGTAAAAATTGTCGTTTCGAACGAAACTAAAGATTCGTGCGTCTTGGATTGCAATAATAATCGCGACAGATGCTCAGCGACAGGAAAGTGTCTCTGTGAACGCCCTTACGCAGGAACGTATTGTGAGAGCAAAATGAAAATAATTGAGCCGTCAACTGATGGCGTCGTGCATACCTTCTCTGAAACGCTCGATCGCGGCGGCGCGGCGAGAATGTACATTTCCATTCCGGAACGTCCAAGCGAATCCGATGGCGTCAATGCGATAAAGATTGAATTATCGCACGAAAATAATCCTTCAGCTTTAGGCACAGTATTGGTTCGTCGCGATACGAATGTATCGAGTGAATTTACCGAAACGTCTCCAGATAGGGTGATTGTATGCGCGGCGTGGCCGAACGAAGATCTGTATCACGGTGAAACGCGTTGTCGATCGTTTGGATATTTTGCAGAATACGCTACAAACACAGATGGAGCGACGAGTCAACAAGATTCCCAATTTGTGAATACGTTCTCGAGCTTGGCAAACGACTACGCGCGTTTGGAAATTCCTATCGAAAGTGTATTCGAGAGGAGCACCAACGCGACGCAACACGAGTCTGCGGCGGCGGGATACTACGTGACCGTAATGAACCATCACGCAATATCGGGCGAGAGAATGTCATTCGACGCTCTTGTGTCTTTTGAATACGAAGATTATGCCGCCACGAACGAAAGAACTTCAACGTGCCCATTTAATTGCAGTAATCATGGGATATGCGTTCGTACTGGTTTCTTTAGAGGAATGTGCGTGTGTTTCAAAGGATACGCTGGTTTTTACTGCCAAAATAACGCCACGAGATTATTTCTGAACAATCAAGAGCGCGTCGTTGAACGAAAAATTCGACCTGGCGATTGGGAGTACTTTTACATTGAACTCGAAGAAAATACCGCTTCTAGCGCATCCGCAATTCTCTCCGTACAAATCATAAACTACGAGGACGTCAACGGTATCCCCGAACTCTTTGGTAAAAAAGTCACCTCCCGTATTTTCGCGAACGGCTCCCCTACCGGTGCTGAGAGTACAAAAGTTTCGTTTGAAACGCCTGTCCCAGTGAAGTTCATCCATAGCGATTTCACGAACACGTTGACTTTTAAACTTGATTCGACGCTCGTCTCGTCTGGACCTATCGGAGATGAATTAAACTCGTTTTTGAGTTTTCAGGACGATTTTAACATTCCTCGAAACGCATCGATAATTGATATTTCGTGGAAGGATTTGCGAATTCACGCGAAGCCGCCTTCATATCTTTCCGAGGCGTGCTTAGCGGCGTATTCCTCTGAAGAGAGGAGCTATTTCGCTTATTCGAAGTGCCCGTCACTGACGCCGGCAAGTGGCAGAGAGCTCGTCATAGATGGAAGCTTAAAAACGCCCGGGTTAATCCAAGACGGTAAAAACGCCGGCATCGAGTTATTTGAAAGCATCGACGATGACGAATTGGAATTATTTGACGGGAGTTACAAAGACGCAAATTGGGTTTCGGGCGAGTTTGTCATCACGTGGAGAGCGTTCGTAAGAACTGGGTATGACATTGAATCCGTGGTGCAAACGCAATGCACGCGGATAGATTGCATTGTGCCAGAATTCTTATTCGCGAATTTCACGGTTTCTCCCAACGAAACGTGGAGCTTTGGGGTAAGGAGTGCAAAAATACGTCAATCAGAAACGCTGGTTGAGCCGAACGGCGGCACTCGATTCGAGACAAGCGAGAAAAATTTGCACATTAAAGTATCCGTTCTCGCCGCCGAAAGCGGTATTGATTCATCCAAGCTGTGCGTTGCCAACTGTAGCGGCGTCGGTCGATGCGCCAACGGCGTGTGTAAATGCCCTCCCAATCTCAGTGGCGTGGCGTGCTCAGTTCCAATTGAAAGCTTGACGCTGAAAGATACAGTTATTGAACGAAACGGGACGCCTCTTTTCGTTTCCGAGAATATTACCGACGTTCGAGTGCTACCTGAAGGCGCGTTTGACATTTACAGATTTCGAATACCTAAAGATACTGCTATTGTTCGAGCGACGCTTGACCACGCTTTGCATCACGGGTCTTCGCCACGCCTATTCTTGCGAAGAAATGCGGTTCCAATCCATTGTCCTCCAGGGTTGCGAGGTGGAATCCTAAGCGATAGTGCGGGTGAGGTTAACGGCGGTGATGGCATATGCAGAGACGCGTATGACGCGTCGGATACTCTCGAAACGAGGGAGGAATCTTCTTCGGGTATACCCGAATCAAAAGTAATACCAAATGAAACGCGCGACGACGACGACGACGACGACGACGACAACGACGTTACAAATAATAATTCATTTGACGAAGAAAAAAGATACCTCGTGCAGCACGAAGCCAGTGTGAAGGTTTCTGACGTTCCAAGAAGGTATAACATGAGTAGCAGTATCGGCACTGCCGCCGAAAAAGAGGATGATGATGGTGATTGGTGGTTTCTTTCTGTATTCAACGACCCTATTGGAGCTTCCGAAAGATTGCTATATCGCATAGCCGTACAAGCGTTTCCTTCGTACGGCTGGTGTCAGAAAGAGTGTAAAAATAATGGCGTTTGCGACAAATCAAAAGGCATTTGCAAGTGTTCAAAAGATTTCATCGGCGAAGCGTGCGAAATCCCACTTATCTCTATCGAAAACGGTGAGATAAAAACGTATGAAGATAGATTAGATTCGGGTGAAGCCGTCGCTTTCACTTTCGAAATACGGTGCCAAAATCAAAAATTTGCTCTCGATATCGAAAAATTAAACGACTATTCAGCGTTGGCAAGCGCTGGACCTGAACTCTACTTCGGCGTATCGCGCGGTAACGTACCGACATTTGACTCGAAGCGCGGCCTGTGGAAGGCTGATATATTTGAAACTATTCCAAGCATCGAAGTTGGCGGTACACTGGGATATTATCTTCGAGGTGGAAACTTCGCGCAAGTTGGACAATATTTTGCAATAGTTGCCGCGGATTTCGGGCACAGCGCTTTATTAGATGGCATTGCCATGAAACTAACTGTTTTTGGAAGTGACGTTCCAAACGAGAGCACGGGAAACGAAAGTAGTAATTGCTTATACCCGAGCGGAACGCTCGGCGTCAATGTCAAAAATAGAGAAGGAGAAAATGTCGATTCAGTCATATTAGACGTTCACGAGCTCGATTACGGAGCCGATTGCGATTGTTACATGGCGAACATAAGAAGCGCTTCCTTGGGCCTCTCATCGGTATCTGGCAATCTGGTGTTCCCCAAAGCTCGGCCTTCCTCGTTTACGTTCTCCTTTTATTATTTACGTAACGATGTCCGAAAATACACCGGAACTGCTTCGAATGAGACAAATGTTGTGTATCAATCTCCAGATCCGCGCGGAGCGCTCGCATCGAACGATATTGTTCCCGACGCATGGGATCGCGAAGGCTGCAACGCCTATATCTCTGACGACGTAGAAGGTAAAATCTGTATAGTTGTGAGAGGCGGATGCCCTTTCGACGTGAAAACATTGAATTGCCAAAACGCCGGCGGCATAGGTGTGTTAATCGTCAACGTCGACACGTACGAAAGTCGGGTTCCTGCACCCGCGGCTGACAATTGGCGTGGTTTCCCACAATCAAAGTTCACTATTCCAACGTTTTCAATCGGGCAAGTCGCCGGCGACGCTTTGTTAGAAAGATACACAAAGTCAGCTTCGCCGCCAGATAACACAGAGTCGACGCCGCTTCTTGAAATGTTTTCGTACATATGCAAACTTCCATTTTGCGAGGCGTGTGCATATGGATTAGGCAACCCGTCCGATAACTGTACCTCGAATAAATGTCCTGGCTTGGACCCGACGTTCTCCATCGCGTGCAACGGCAGAGGTATTTGTACCACAGAAACCTTTCAGTGCGAATGCGAGGATGGCTACGAAGGCCAGAGTTGCGAAAAGTTTACAAACCCTCCCGTATTTACTCGCATGCCGGCGGTTGATATCGCTTTAGAGTTGGCATCCAACGAAATCGCATCGTTTACCTTTGGAGCATCGTTCCCGAACGCCACGATGGAGGAGGCGAAGAAGGATATCAAATTCAGAGTTTTGAATGCTCGGTCAATTCGAGCGGCTTCTATCGATGCAAACACGGGAGAATTTTTCTTCGACGCGACAAAAGTTGTCGCAGATACGCAACAAGAGAAAACGATTGACGTGAAAATCGAAGCGATTGGCCCGCGCGGAGAGAGCGCTACGCTTTCCTTCCCTATTCTCGTTTCGAGCGCACCGAACCTGACGGGAAACACAGAGATTCAAAGAATAGCCGACGGCGGATGGACGATACGAACGATCGAAGAAAAGAAACCGATGGCGACGAGTAGTAAAGAAGAAGGAAATAACGAAAGTGTGGGAAAATCCGCCTCCATAGACAAAACAGAAGACATGAAAATAGAGAAATCCTTCGGCTTCTTCTTCTTTATTGCCTTGATCGCGCTCGTCCTCCTGGGTTTCATTGGTTTGAAAATGTGCAAAATCAGAAACCGACGGTTACACAACAGAGGTTTACGTCACGTAGAACTCCCGGAATGGAACGGCACGGACGACGTCGAAACGCTCAGATCTAGGTATTACGAATCCAACAGAGACGAAGTGCGAAGCGTAGCATAAGCGGGGAGAGAGCGTTCTACATTCTACGCCTGTTTCAATCACAATCAAATACACACTCGCATAACTCACAGCATCCCTCCGCCAAGCAAACCTGCTTCGTGCAGCTCTCTCTGCAACCCCTCGTTCCCTTGCAGCAACTCTCTCAAATTCCGTTCGATTTCCTGCGTTTTCCCCTCTAAAAATGCCTTTTGGTTTTGACAATCGTCCATCATCTTCTCCGCTTTTTTCACCGTTTCCGATAACTCTTTCTCGATTTGTTGTCGCGATCTCAAAACGAATCCTCTCCCCAGCGGTTTATACAAGTTCGCCTGGGGACCGCCTTCCTCCCCGGACGCGTTCGACGACGACGACGACGACGACGACAACTCTTTCGCCGTTAACAGCGCTCTCTGTTTGTCGACGTGCTTTTGTTGAAATTGCGATTGCAACTGCTTCAACTTTTGCGTCGTCTCGAAGTATTTCGTCTGAAGCTCGTTGAACTGTTTCCGCTCCGCCGAGTGCTGCTGCTGCTGCTGCTCTTTTCGTTCGCCGCTCATTCTCTCTCTCTCTCTCTCTCTCTCTCTCTCTCTCTCTCTCTGCTGGAAAAGTCGCGTTTCGCGTGTCTCGCTTGATGCATTTTTCCAATCCGGGTCTCGTGTCCTAAAGCGTTGAACGTTTAGGGACTCATTAAAACCCTAAACAGATATGAAGGAAAAAATGTGGGGAAAAAATCCCCCCCTCAAAAACGACGACGCACACACATATCACATGGGAAGACCCGAGGCCGAGGCCGAGGAGGAGAAGGCGGCGGCGGCGAGATCGGACGACCCTCCTCCTCCTCCTCGTCTGCTTCGTGAACACCACCACACCGCGCGCGGCGACCAATCCTTCTCGTCGTCCTTCTCGTCTTTAAGAACGATGAGATTCCTCGTCGTCGCGAGTATACTCCAATTGGTCGTTACCTTTAATAATTGTGGTGCCGCTCTGGCCGACGAGGAGATCAAATGCCCGGAGACCCAAGCACAGTTCCAAACGCTCTCACCGATCACGCAACCGTCGCCGATCGAACAAATGGAATGGCTCGCGCGATACGACTCGTCGAACAAAGACGATCACACGAAGAAAACGGAACGCGTGATTGCGAAATTAACGAATGGTCAAATATACCAATCGAAGGACAACGGGAAGACGTTCGCGGATGAGACGGCCGTATTGAGAGGGTTCCTAGATAAGCAGTTCACGATCGATCGAATTTTAGTTCCAAGAGATGACTTATACACGAAACGAGTGATATTGCAAGGGAACAAAGATCGACACTGGGCGTCCAAAGATCTCGGCGACAGTTGGATACAGCCGTGCGGGTTCGAAAGCGCCAACGAGGCGAACAATTGTTTCAAGAGTCCAACCGGTGGGAGGTACGATCAAGGATATAGGATTGTAGGGAGTATGGTGATGCATCCCGGCGAACACAGGGATGGGCACATTTTGGCGTTGGTGAGTCGACCGGAGTGCGAGAGGACGTATTACGACGACACGGTAGCGTGCGCGAAGGATTTGATGTTGACGACGGATTTCGGACAAACGGAGTGGAGAAATTTAACGGATTCGAGTGACAACGATATCGTCAGTTTCGTGGATTTCGATTGGGGACCAGATCCTGACCCCACGCACAGCGAAGCGAGCATTTTGGCGACCGTGTATACGAGTAAAGAGGATTTGTGGAAATCGAGACACCATCCCGGGTTTAGTTTTGCGGTGACTTTTATACGCTCGTCGTCGTTTTTTGTGGGAAAAGATTGGTACGCGCACAAAACTCCGTGTGGAAACATATTTGAGGTGTTGAATAATGACGTCTACGTCGCCGCTTTGAAGGATTGCGATAAGTATTTGAGAATGTTGGAAGATTCGAAAGATATCACGGAGGACGAGGAAAACGACTTGAGGTACGACCACGTGCAATTGGAAGTGTCCACGGATAGCGGCGAGACGTTTAATCCGATATGCTTCCCAGAAAATATCCGCGCGAAATCGTTCACGATATTCGATTTCGATGCGGTTCAGAAAGGGCCAGATTTCATTAGCATCGATCATGCGGAGGAAGAGACGTCGGCGATCGAAGGCGCTGCTCCGATGGGGAATTTATACGCCGCGGATGATTCTTTGAGATTGTTCTCGTTGTCGCTGCGTAGAAACGTGCGCGAGCGAGGCGTGGCTGATTTTAGTGGCATTGCGAGTATGAATGGCGTGTTCATTGCCAACCAAATAAGCACAGAGGCGTTTAAAGGAAGGTACAATTATAAAGACGTGGACTATAGTCAATATTATCAAACCTTGCAATCGTTCAACGGAGGAGGCGTGTGGCGATACATTCCCGCGCCAAAGAAAGATGCGAATGGAAATGACATTCAAGGGTGCACGATTACGGACGACCCGAAAACGGTGTGTAGTTTACACTTGCACGGCGAAAGCGCGTGGTCTGGAGGCGAAAATTGGAAAACGCGATTCGGCGCAGTATATTCGCATCAATCCACGCCGGGTGTTATCATATCCACCGGGAATGTCGGGAACGTGTTATCGAAAGAAGCGAGCGAGGTGAATACGTACATCTCTCGCGATGGTGGATATACGTGGGAAGAGGTGTTACAAGGACCGCACATTTACGAGTTTGGTAACTTTGGCGCTTTAATCGTCGCGGCGAAAGAATCGAGCGTTGGACAAACCGACGAGGTTTGGTTTTCGCGAGACGTCGGGAAGTGCTGGGAAGGTCCAATTAAGTTGAGCAAACCAATCAATGTGCACAATATTCGCACAGATGTGGTGCAAAAAGGATCGGTGTTTGTGATTCACGGCGAAGACGCGACGAAATCGGAGTCGTACCAAGCATCCGGTATCGCGTACGTCATCGATTTCGATAACTTGTTGTTGAGCAACTCGACGTTTCGCGTCGATAAGTGCGACGAAAAGAACGATTACGAGACGTGGTTTTTAAACATTCCAAACCAGAAAGAATGCAACATGGGCGAAAAAGTTGAAAGACGACGCCGAAAACGGTACGCGAGGTGTTTGAACCTCGAAGACGGCGTCGTATCGGAACTCCACGATACCGTCTCGCAATCGCACGTGTGCGATTGCGAACACATGTACGACACGTCATGTGAATACGGATATTACAGAGTTCACTCGTCACCTTCGGCTATTTCAGGATGCGATCCAATGCCGAACGTGAACATCGATGAGTGTACATACTTGATAGATAAAGGATCGATTCCGAAATCGCACGAACGCATCGTTCACGGAGACGTGTGTAATAACCCGTTAAACGCTATCGGCGCAGACTACGACGATTTAGGCCGCAAGAGGAGAAAAAGGCACCACACGAAACATCCCGTGTTTGTTTTTTTCCTCTTTTGTGTCTTTGGCGGTGCTTTTTATGTGGCGTATAAATATTTCGATTTAGGCCGCTTCTTACCGTCCGGGTTCCGCGATGCGGTGAATGAATTCTTTGAGAACGTCATGGACTGGTTACGAAGACTCCGTAATAACGATCGCGGTGGTGGCTTAAGACGATTTGGTGGCGGTGGCGGCGGTGGTTCGAGACCAGATGGGTATTTTGAGCCGTTAGCAGATTTTGACGAAGACGAAATCTAAGAATATACAATAAACGCGCGCGATGTTAACGCGATGTTAGAAGAAGAGACTTATCATGAATAAGTTTTATTGTAAAATGTACAAATACGCTTTTGCCAAAAACTACGCACACATATGATGATGATAATGATGATGATGATGCATACATGTGTATCTATCTCCCGCTATGTCACACATTGTGTGCGACCTATATGCCTATTGTCTTTACGACTCGTCAAAAATTTTCTTCGCTATTGTTCTATAAATCTCTCCTTCTTCGTTATTCTCTTCCGTTTCGGACGATTTTAGACTCGCCGCGACTGGCCTGCCAAAATCTCCACCTCGACTCACGCCTTCTAATATCGGCACCTCCGCTAAAATCTCCACGCCTAATTGTTTCGCGAATTCGCTACCGCCTCGTTTGCCGAACGGAAAATGTTTCGTTTTACCGTTGTCTGCGCTAAAATAACTCATATTCTCCACGACACCTAATATTTTCGCGTCTACTTTTGTATACATATCCACCGCTCTTCTGGCATCGATGAGACTCAACTCGTTCGGCGTAGACACCACGACAACCCCTGAAATCGGTATTTTCTGCGCCACCGTAATGTGCGCGTCCCCCGTTCCCGGCGGCATGTCCACGAACAACACGTCCAAGTCGCTCCCCCACGCCGTCTCTCGAATCAACTTGTTCAGCGCCCCCACGACCATCGGGCCTCTCCACACCGCCGCTTGGTCGTTTGGGAGTAAAAATCCCATCGATTGTATTTTCACGTTGAAGTTTTCTACCGGTACCATCACCTTCGCGCCGTCTTTCGTCGTCGTCGTTTTCATCGTCGCGTCTTTCACATTCATCAGCAACGGTATCGAGGGCCCGAACACGTCCGCATCGAGCAGGGCCACTTTCTTCCCCAGTTTCGCCGCCGCGACCGCCAGGTTCGTTGCCGTCGTCGACTTCCCCACCCCGCCTTTCCCGGACGCGACGGCGACGATCTTTTTGCACCCTTCCAAAGCTCGCGGGAGCGGCGGCTTCACGAAGAACTTTTTTGACGACGATGTCTCAACGCTTTTTGGTGTCGTCGTCGTTAAAAAACGCGACGACGACGACGTCAAAAATGCTCCTCCTCCTCGCCACCATCTTCTTCCAAAAAAGGCGGCTTTTTTCGAAGACTTGGACGCCAACAAAGACGCCAACATGTTTACTACGTGTTGTTGTGCGGGCTTTTTCTTTCCAATTCTCGATTTTTCTCTCTCTCGATCCATTATTCTCGACTCCAAAAAAGAAGCGGAAA
>MDSZ01079864.1_pt1 | contig 17947 bp, 23 predicted proteins | sample 811201 | NCBI WGS metagenome assembly MDSZ01 (sample SAMN05326647, study PRJNA326480) | marine metagenome | isolation source: seawater | place: Indian Ocean: North | collected 2010
GAAAAAACACAAATATGTCTTAATTTGATTTTATCCAACGTTATATGCAATTTACAAGAAAAACAAGTTCCAGCAAAACTATTATAGGTTTAGTTATAAAACTAGGTTTAATCATAGTTATTATTTTAGGGTCAGTTTTTCTTTTAAGTAAAGTGGATTTTCCAGCTCCAAAAAAAGAAATAGAAAAAACTATCCCAAATGAAAATTTTAAAATTGTTAAATAGTAATTATTTAACAATTCTGCTAGTTATTTTTTTACTAAGTTTTAGTGCTAGAGGAGAAGATAAACCAATTGATATATGGGACATAGATCAAAGCAAAGTTGATGAGACTAATTCTGATAGAGATTTAAATAATAAAAAAAATGATGGTGAACAAAAAACTCAATCTAATATTTATGATCTTCAATCTCAAAAAGAGATAGATACAGTTTTGGTAGATTCATCTTTAACTTCACAGGAAGTGAAAATTCTTGGCCTTTATGATCCTGAAGATTATGATCTTAAACTCGATTTATGGGCAAACTCAAATGGCGATCAATTAAAATATCTTTTTACGAATTTAACAAAACTTAATTTGTCAAAGGATGCTTCAGAATTAATGAATATAGTATTATTAACTAATTCTTATTTTCCTCAAAATGATATTACAAAAAAAGAATTTTTAAAAATTAAATCTGATTGGTTAATAAAGTATAACGATAGAGATCTAATAGAGGAATATTTAATTAAAAATCAAATATTAAATTTACATCCAGATCTTAGTCGATATTTGATAGATCAGTATTTATCAGAATCTAATGTTGAAAAAGCTTGTGAATTATTTCTAAAAAATACTGAAGTTATTGAAAATGAATATTTATCAAAATTTAATCTTTATTGCCTAGTTAGTGCAGGAAGAATTGACGAAGCTCAATTAATTTTTGATTTAAAGAAAGAACTTGGTTTTAAAGATAAATATTTTGAAAAAAAAATAAATTACTTCTTTGGTTTTAATGATAAACCAGAGAAAACTATTTCAGAAGCCTCAATTTTAGATTTTCACTTAGCACATAAAACTAATCCTGATTTTATATTTGAACCAAAAAAAAATACTAGTTCATTAATTTGGAAGTATTTATCTACATCGAACTTGCTTTATAATATTGAAGAAATAGACATAATTGAATTAGATAAAATCTCATTAATTGAAAAAGCTACTCATGATAAAAATTACTCAGAAGATGATTTGTTTTCTTTATATAAAAGATTTCAGTTTAATATTAATCAACTTTTAAATGCTCAGAATTCCTATAAATCTCTTTCTAATGTCGAAGCAAGAGCTTTAGTTTATCAAAGAGTTCTTTTAGAGTCGAATATCGAAAAAAAATTAGAATTAATAAAACTTTTAAAAGATTTATTTATAAAGGATAATTATGCTAACGCTTTTGATAGTGAATTAAAAAAATTTTTAAAATCGATTAATCAAGATGAAGTACCATCTAATTTTACTACTTTCTATTTTGATAATTTGGATAAAGAAAATGATGAATCTAATAATATAAAATTTAATAAAGACATCCTACATCAATCAAAATTAGTGAATTATTTCAATGGAGATTTTGCAAAATCAAAAATTGAAAAAGATTTAAACAATTTCTTAAAAAAAATTAAAAAAGATAAAAAATACATAATTTCTAGAAAAGATATTATGTTAATTGAGTCAATTAAGTCTGATGGAATTAAAATTTCTAAAAAATATAAAGATTTATATAAAGTAGAAAACACTGAAATGCCAACTGACATCCAAGTTATGATAAATAATAATGAAATTGGCTCTACATTATTAAGAATAATCGAAGTTATAGGTCAAGATGAGATTGAGGCACTAGATGATGCTACATTGCAGTTTATAATAAGTGCACTTAACCAATTAAATATTGATTATTTAAGAAATAAAATTTTGTTGAAAGTTCTGCCTTTAAAAGTTTAAAAAATAAATTAAAATAAGATCTACTATGGCAGTCAAAACAATATTAACAGAACCAAACAAAATTTTAAGACAAATTTCGAAGCCTGTTGAAACAGTCACAAAAGAAGAGCAAAAGCTCATGGATGATATGTTAGACACTATGTATGCAGCAAAAGGAATAGGATTAGCAGCAATTCAAATTGGAGTTCCAAAAAGAATAATTGTGATGGATTTAAGCAAAGAATCAGAAAAAAAAAATCCAAGATATTTTGTAAATCCTATTATAAAAAATAAAAATCTCGAAAAAGCTACTTATGAAGAGGGATGTTTGTCTGTTCCAAATCAATTTGCAGAAATTGATAGACCAAGCACATGTGAAGTAGAATATTTAGATTATGATGGAAAGAAACAGCTTTTAAAAGCTGATGGTTTACTTGCAACATGTATACAACATGAAATGGATCATTTAGAGGGAATATTATTCATTGATTACTTATCGAAATTAAAAAGATCAATGATAATTAAAAAATTATCTAAATTGAAATCAAATACTGCAGTGCTTTAATTAATGCCTAAAAAAATAATTTTTATGGGCACGCCGATGTTTGCAGTACCAATTTTAAAATCATTATATCAAAATGGGTTTCCAATTACAGATATATATACTCAGCCACCTCAAAAATCTCATAGAGGACAAAAAATTAATAAATCTTCAATTCAGGGCATTGCTGAAACTTTAAACTTAGCGTTTAGAACTCCACATACATTAAAAAATAACGAAGAAGAGTTTGAATACTTCAAAAACATTGGTGCTGATCTTGCAATTGTAGTGGCATATGGGCAGATCATCCCAAAAGAATATTTAAGTTTAACAAAAAAAGGTTTCATAAATATTCATGCATCTATTTTACCAGCATGGAGAGGCGCGGCTCCAATTCAGAGATCAATAATGAATTTAGATAAAGAAACTGGGATTAGCATTATGAAAGTAGCAGAACAGTTAGACACGGGCCCTGTTTGCAATATATATAAGATTAGTTTAGAAAATAATCAAAATGCCGAGGAAGTTGGTGAAAAATTATCTTTAATAGCTGCTGAAAAAATTTTAGATAATGTTGACGAAGTATTAGACGATAAAGCAAAATTTATTGAACAAGATCATTCAAAAGCTTCATATGCATACAAGATTAAAAAAACAGAAGGTGAAATTGACTGGAATGAGACTGCTGAAAAAATTATTGGAAAAATAAATGGTTTGTATCCTATACCGGGTGCTTTTTTTATTTTTAAAGGTGAAAGATATAAAATATTAAAAGCAGAAATAGGTAACGGAATAGGGAGTCCTGGGGAAATAATTTCAGATTATTTAGAAATTATGTGCGCTAATAATAAATCAATAAGAGTTATTGAAATTCAAAGACAAGGTAAAAAACCTCAAAAAGTTGGTGATTTTATGTTGGGTTCTCAAATTAAGAAGGGATTAAAAATTTAGATGCCAAGATATCAGCTATTTATTGAGTATGTTGGTACAGAATTTAGAGGCTGGCAAATACAAAAAAAAGGACCAACAATTCAAGGGCTAATTCAACAAAAGATATCCAGGCTACTGAAAGAAAAAATAATTCTAAATGGTTCTGGAAGAACAGATGCAGGTGTACATGCGATTGCGCAGTCTGGACATTTTGACTGTAAAAATAAAATTGGTAATATTAATAAATTTCTAAATTCTATTAATTATTTCTTAAATAAAAAAGGTATTGCAATAAAACAGATTAAAAAAAGAAGTGATAAATTTCATGCGAGATTTTCTGCAAAACAAAGAATTTACAAATATATAATTTTTAATCAAATAAGCTCACCTGTAATTGAGCAAAAAAGAGGTTGGCATGTCAGAAAACCTTTAGATATAGATCTTATTAAAAAAGGAGCAAAACAGCTGATTGGAACTAATGATTATTCTACTTTTAGGTCGTCAAGTTGCCATGCAAAAAGTCCAGTTAGGACAATTAAATCAATTAAGATTCGATCATCTAACAACAAAATTGAAATAGAATTTAGATCTCAATCCTTTTTACAGCAACAAGTAAGATCAATGGTAGGCTGTTTAAAATATTTGGGTGAAAAAAAATGGAGTTTAAAAACTTTTAATAAAGTATTTAAATCAAAAAAAAGAACTCTTTGTGCTCCACCTGCACCACCCGAAGGTCTTTTCTTAGCGAGAGTTATTTATTAATTTTTTTTTATTACTCATTGCAAATTTTTTATTAATTCGCCATCTAGACTCCGCTCTGACTATATAGCCACAACAGTTTTTAGATTTACATTTACAAGGAAACTGTTTGTAATTTTCGTCATATCCAAATCCATAATCGCATGTAAATTCTTCTCCTTTCTTAATATCTCTTATTGCCTTAACCCAGATTTTAAGGCCCTTACCATCATAGTCACAGTTATTATTACAAGAGTGATTTATTAAACCTGCAGTATTCCAAGAGAAATCACCATCAAGATCATATCTCTTGTTTATAGTAAACAAATAAATTGGTTTATTATTATCGTATTTATCAGATTTTTCTGTTTCTTTTTTTGTTATTAGTTTTCCAATGTAGTCAATAATTTTAGTTCCTTCTTTTATATTTGTTGTTGCATAAAGTCCTCTACCTTTTTTATCAATCGAGGACTTTTTAATTCTGTATAATTTCATAGAGATTTTTATTTAGAGAGTTATTAATAATTATCAATCAAATTCTATCAGAGCATCAACATGTTTTTCAGTGCTATCTTGAAGTGCTTTCAAATCGTATCCACCTTCAAGGATAGAGACAACATTTCCATTGCAAAATGGTTTTGAAACTTCCATTGTTCTCTTAGTAATCTTATAAAAATCTTCAGAACTTAATTTTAATTGTGCTAAAGGATCATCTATATGTGCATCAAATCCTGCAGAAAATAATAAAAATTCGGGTTTAAATTCTTTTATTTTTTTTAGTACACTATCATACGCATTCAGATATTGTTCAGAAGTTGTTCCTGCTTGAAGAGGAATATTTAAGATGTTATTAAATTTACCTCTTTCTTTCTCAGATCCTGATCCTGGATAATAAGGGTATTGATGAGTTGATATATATAAAACTTTTTTATTATTATAAAAAATATCTTGAGTTCCGTTTCCATGATGTACATCAAAATCAATAATAGCAATTTTATTGTACTTATACTTTTCAATTAAATAATTAGCCCCAACAGCAACATTATTAAAAATACAGAAACCCATAGCTTTTTCTTTTTCGGCATGATGACCTGGAGGTCTAACAGCACAAAATGCATTTTTAAAATCTTTATTTTGAACTCCATCAATCGCTGTAATAATTGATCCCACAGCATCTTTAGTTGCATCTTTACTTCCTGGAGAGATAACCGTATCACCATCAAGAAAAGATAAACCATTTTCTGGAAATGACTGATTAACTTGATTTATATATTCAGGGGAATGAGTATTAATCAAAAAATAAGGATCAAATTTTAATGGTTTTTTCCAAATTAAATTTTTGTTATTTTTTTTCTCAAAATTATCAATGATAGCAGTTACTCTGTCAATTTTTTCTGGATGTCCAGTTCCTGTGTCATGATTTTGGAATGTATCTGATATGATTAAACCAGTTTTCACTTAAAGTAGTTTTTTAAAATACTTGAATAAATTAAAGTTAATTTTTTTAAATCAGATAATGATACCGCTTCATCTACTTTATGCATTGTTTTGCCAACTAAACCAAATTCTAAACATGGAGCTATCTTCCTGATAAATCTCGCATCAGAAGTGCCACCTGTTGTTGATAATTTAGGTTTAATTTTTGTGATTTGTTTAATAATATTTTGTATCATAAATGTTGTCTTATTAGGTTTTGTTAAAAATGCTTCACCTGATACTTTATAAATAATATTGAATTTTGATTTTTCTTTTTTGGAAATTTTAATAAATATTTTATTCAATTTTTTTTTGATTGAATTTGAAGTATGTTTATTATTGAATCTAATATTAAAAATAGCCTCAGCGATACCCGGTATCATATTATCAGCAGTATTTTTAATACTAATCTTAGTTATTTCCAGGTTAGTTGGTTGGAAGTCTTTTGTACCACTATCGAATTTTGTATTCTTAATCTCATTTAAAATTTTAATTAAAGAAGTTGATGGGTTATTAGCTGTTTGAGGGTAAGCCACATGACCTTGAACTCCAATAATAGTTATCTTTCCGGTCATACTGCCTCTTCGTCCAATTTTAATCATCTCTCCAAGTTTATTAGGATTTGTTGGTTCTCCGACTAAGCAAAAATCTATTTTTTCTTTTTTCCTTTTTAAATAATCAACAACTTTTTTGGTTCCGTTGACAGCATCCCCTTCCTCATCTCCGGTGATTAATAAACTAATTGATCCTCTGAATGATTTTCTTTTATTAATGTAATTACTCACAGCAGCAACAAATGAAGCGATAGAACTCTTCATATCATTTGCTCCCCGACCTATTAAATGTCCTTTTTTAATAGATGGTTTAAATGGATTAATTGTCCATTCTTTTATTGAGCCAGGAGGCACAACATCCAAGTGACCTGCATAACAAAAGTTAGGTCCTTTATTTCCTAATCTGGCATATAAATTTTTTACTGGTTTATGATTTTTTTCTTTAAATTCTAAAATTTTTGTTTTGAAACCCATTGATTTTAGTTTTTTTTCTAGAAACCTCATTATACCAGCATCTATTGGAGTAATAGATGGAAATTTTATTAGTTCTTTTGCCAATTTGAGTTCATTTATTTTTGGCATTAATTTATTCTCTTAAAAGATCGTTAATAGAAGTTTTAGATCTAGTTTTTTCATCTACCTGCTTAATTATTACAGCACAATATAAAGATGGACCCTTGCCATCTTTGCTAGGAAGATTTCCTGGTACTACGACAGAATAAGGAGGAATTTTTCCTTGAATAACTTTTCCACTATCGCGATAAACAATTTTTGTAGATTGACCAACAAATACACCCATAGAAAGTACCGATCCTTCTCCAACTATTACTCCTTCTACAATCTCAGATCTTGCACCAATGAAACAATTATCCTCAATTATGGTTGGATTTGCTTGCATAGGTTCTAAAACTCCACCTATTCCTACACCGCCAGAGAGATGACAGTTTTTTCCAATTTGTGCACACGAACCAACAGTTACCCAGGTATCAACCATAGTACCTTCATCAACAAAAGCACCAATATTAATAAATGATGGCATAACAACAACATTTTTTCCAATATATGAGCCATGTCTTATAACAGAATTTGGTACCATTCTAAAACCAGCTGTTAAATGATCTTGTTTTGACCACCCTGCAGTTTTGCCCTTAACTTTATCCCACCAAGTTGCATAGGGCCCTGGCAATGTATACATCTCATTAATTCTAAAGCTTAAAAGTATAGCTTTTTTAATCCATTGGTGGACTATCCATTCGTTGTTTTTTTTTTCAGCAACTCTTATTTTACCATTGTCAACAAGGTTAATTGTTTCTTTTATTGTGTCCAAAATATTTTGATCTGAATTTTTATTTATCTGCTCCCGATCTTCCCAAGCTTTATCAATAATTTCTTCAAATTTTTGCATGATTAGTTATTTTTTAATATATTAATTTTTTGAAGAAAAGAAGGCAAATTATCAATTTTATAATCAATATAAGGTTTGTTAGCATCTTTTTTTGCAAAGGCTTCTTCATTTTCTAGCCAGCAAGTTTTCATCCCTAAATTTTTGGCTTGTTCAAGGTTATGAGCAATATCTTCAATTAAAATAGCCTCTGTTGGATTTATCTCAAACTTTTTTATCATTTTTTTATAAGGATCAACATGTGGTTTAGGAATAAAATCCGCATCAGTAATATCGAAAGCTCCATCAAATAAATCCTGTACCCCAAGTTGCTTAGTAATATTTTCAACATGCGCATGTGAACCGTTGGTAAATATAATCTTTTTTTCTTTAATTTTTGAAAGCTCTTCCCTTAAAACCTTATCTTCTGGTAACCAACTAATATCAATGTCATGGACAAATTCAAGAAATTCATGGGGGTCTATATTGTCATGATTCATTAATCCTGAAAGTGTTGTACCATACTCATAGAAATATTTTTTCTGAATTTCTTTAGCTTTTTTAAGGTCAACATTAAATTTTTTTGAAATAAATGAGGACATTTTTTTATCAACCTCAGAAAAGACTTTTGTTTGACCACTATATAAAGTGTTATCTAAGTCAAAAATCCAATATTTGATATTTACTAAATCTCTCATTGTCTTATTAAAGTTCCAGAACCTTTGTCTGATAGTAATTCAAACAAAATTGAATTTTTTTTTCTACCATCAATAATAACAACCCCTTTTACGCCATTATTAGCAACATCAAGACAATTATTTATTTTTGGTATCATGCCTCCAGAAATAACACCTCTATTTATTAATTCTTTGACAGATTTAGAATTTATTTCTGGAATTAAATCTTTATTTTCATCCAAAACTCCCTCAACATCACTCATAATAATTAATCTTCTCGCATTTAAATATTTTGCAATGTATGCAGCAGCCGTATCTGCATTAATATTGTAAGGTAATTTCTTATCATCTAATCCTAGTGGTGCTACAATAGGAACCTTTCCTTCTTTAATAACTTTATCTAAATAACTTCTAAATAATTTAACAGGGCTGCCTACAAAACCTAGTTTATCGTTTTCTTTGACAACTGAAATTACATTATTCTTTTTGGTATTGATTTGTTCTGCATCACAACTTTTTTTTTTTAAAGAATTAACAATTTCTTTATTAAATTCAATCAATACATCTTCAACAATTTTAATCGTTTGATTATCTGTCACCCTAAGACCGTTTATAAAATTTGTTTGGATTCCTGCTTCAACGAGTTTATTTGATATTCTTTTGCCTCCACCATGAACAACAATTGGCATTAATCCTAATTTGTTTAGAATTGAAATGTTATCAATAAACTGACTAAATAAGTTCTCTTCAACTAAAACACTACCACCACACTTTACAACAATATATTCGTTATGATATTTATCTAAATAATTTTTAACTTCAGAAATAGTAGGTCCATCAGAAGGTAAAATATTTTCTATTACTTCGTCTTGATTTTCTAACATTAAGTCGTTTTAACTTTGGTTCTTTTCATTATAAATAGCTGTTGAGCCATTGTTAAAACATTGTTTATTGTCCAATAAATTACCAATCCCGCTGGAAATGGTGCAAGAATAATTGTTAGAAATAAAGGAAAGAACATAAATATTTTAGCTTGCATAGGATCAGTAGGTGCAGGATTCAATTTTTGTTGAATATACATTGTTACACCCATTAATATTGGCCAAGCTCCAATAATCAGAAATGATGGTACATCATATGGCAAAAGTCCAAAAATATTAAAAATAGAAGTTGGATCTCTCTCAGATAAATCTTTAATCCACCCGTAAAATGGCATTTGTCTCATTTCAATCGTTACAAACAAAACCTTATATAAAGCAAAAAAAACTGGTATTTGAACTATAATTGGCAAACAACCTGACATTGGATTTACTTTTTCTTTTTTATAGAGAGCCATCATTTCTTGTTGAAGTTTCATTTTATCGTTTTTGTGAAGTTCTTTAAGACGAACCATTTCAGGCTGTAATGCCTTCATTTTGGCCATGCTTCTGAAAGAAAAGTTAGCTAGTGGAAAAAATACTAATCGTATACAAAAGGTAATTGCAATTATTGCTAAGCCATAATTTCCAAGTAATTTGAAAAAGTAATCAATTCCATAAAAAAGAGGTTTTGTAATAAAATATAAAAATCCCCAATCAATTACTAAATCAAATTTATCTATATTTAATTTTTTAGAGTAGCCGTCAACAACATCTACTCGTTTTGCAGCAACTATAATTTGCATTTCTTCTTCTATTGATGAATTTTCACTTAGTTCAATAGGCTGTGTAGAGATATAATTAGCTCTAAACTTTTTTTTGAAATCAAAAGTTGTTTTAAACTCTTTATTTCTTGGAGGAATAATTGAGCTTATCCAATATTTGTCACCTATCCCAAACCAACCTTTGCTAGCTTTTTTGCTAAATTTTTCCTCTTCTATATCATCGTAATCTTCTTCAAAAAGTTCACCATCAAGTGCACCAAGCATCCCTTCATGCAATATATAAAAGTTTGAAAGTCCATCAGGCATTTTATTTCTTATAATTTGTCCGTATGAATAAAAATCAAATTTTTTATTAGAAGGATTTATAATTTTTTGTTTAATTGTAAACAAAAACTGGTCATCCAATGAAATTTCTTTTTCAAATTTTATTCCATTTTTGTTAGCCCAAAATATTTTAATTGGTGTTTCTTGTGTTAGTTTATTATTGCCGTCAATTGACCATAAGGTGTCTGAATTTGGAATATCAATATTCTTATCTGAAGTAACAAAACCACTTTCAATAAAATATCCATCCTTGATATTTCTTGGATTTAATAAAACTACATTTATATTACTATTTAAATCGGTATTATATTTTTTAAATGTTAAATCATCTATAATTGCTCCTTTAAGCGAAATTGATCCTATGATGTTATCATTTTCAAAATTAATTCTCTCATTTTGTCTAATTGCTTGCTCTCTTGTAATTTCAATTATAGTTTCTTTCTGTTCTAAGCTTGGAGCATCTGAATTTTTTTCAATTTGATTTTTACTTTGTAAATTTTTAGATGTTTCGACAGGCTCAGGTGCAAAAAATAAAGAGTATAAAACTATTACTGCTGCTGATAGAGAAATTGCTGCTATTACGTTTCTTGTATCCATTATTTTTTAATTTTTATATTTTTTATTACTGGGTCTAAGCCTTCACCACCCCCAAGAAATTTTATTGGATGGCAAGATAAAATTCTTTTAGCACTCATTAAGAGACCCTTGAGTAAACCAAAGGTTTTTAATGACTCAATACAATATTCCGAACAAGTTGGAAGGTACCTACACGAATGACCAATTAATGGACTTATTAAATATCTATATCCTTTTATTAATTTAATAATAATCACTGTTAAGTAATTCATTAACATATTCTTTCTAAGTCTCTAAACAAGGTTTCTTTAATAATTGTATATTCGTTGTTTAACATAGTTGGTTTAGCAATAACAAGGTATGAATAATCAAATTTTAAAGAAATTTTTTTAATCGCTTCATTTACTATATTTCTTAAACGTCTTTTTATCTTGTTTCTCTTAACCGCGTTTCCAATTTTTTTCTTTGTTACAAAACTTATATTTAGCTTATATCTATTTTTATTAATTAATTTACCAAAAAAAATTGTTACATACTTGTTAGAGATTTTTTTTTGTTTAAGGAGAAATTTAAATTCCTCATTTTTTGAAAGAGCAAGTATTTTGCTTTTCATTGATATAAGCTTACTTTTTTACAGTTGATGAAACAGTTAAATTTTTTCTACCCCTGGCTCTTCTTCTTTTAAGAAGCTTACGACCACCCTTAGTTTTCATCTTAGATCTAAATCCATGCTTTTTTAATCTTTTGCCTTTTTTAGGTTGGTATGTTCTTTTCATAAATGTGGTTAAATTTTAATTAATTTTGGCTCTTTATAGTAATTAAATTTATAAATAGCAAATAGAAGATTTTATTATTAACATCTAAATCAATGGCAAAATCAAAAAAAATTAAATTATTTATAGGTCTATTTTATATTTCTATGGTTAGTTTGTTTTTATATTTTATATTTTCAAAATTTAGCTTTCAAGAAATAACAAGTTATGAATTTATAAAAAATAATCGAGATTATTTTTATAAACTTAGACAGACAAACTTATATTTATTAGCCATACTGTTTATCTGTTTTTCAATTATATGGGTTTTTGCAGCGGGATTTGGCTCACCTTTAGCTTTGTTTGCAGGTTTTATTTTTGGAAAATGGCTTGGACTTTTATTCGCAGCAATAGGTATGACTTTGGGAGCAACTTTACTTTATATGTTTGCTAATTTTTTTTTAAAAGAAATGATAAGGGAAAAATTTTTAAATCGCTTCAAAAAACTTGAGGAAAAATTCAAAAATTCTGAATTTATATATTTACTAATTTTTAGATTTGTTGGAGGGGTTCCTTTTCAAATACAAAATGTTTTACCATGTATATTTAATGTAAAAGTTTTTAATTTTTTTTGGTCAACTTTATTAGGAATGATACCTTCGCTATTTCTAGTAATTTCTATAGGAAGTGGATTAGAAAAGGTGATAGATCAGAATTTAGAAGCACCGAGTGTTACTGATTTAATTACATCACCATCAATTTATCTTCCATTGATTGGTTTTTTTGCTTTATTGGTAATTACAATTTTTTTTAGAAAAATTTTTTATAAATAATTTTTTATTCAATATATTTTTTGTGCCAAATTGATAATGGTGAGTCTTGAAAAATTCTAAAATTTTCAAATCCAAATATGACCTTTGAAGCTTTATATGGTATTTTCCACAAAGGATTTGTTGCAACATCACCTGTCATTACAGTCTTCGGATTCCAACCAAAACAAAAAATTATAAAAAAAAATATGAAAAATTTTTTTTTATATAAAATAATATTTATTTGCGATGTTTTAACTTTTTCACTTAAAATGATGATATTAGATTTGTATAAATGAAAATAAAGAGAAACTGTAAAAACATAACTAATATTAACCCACCTTCCCCAATCATAACCCATTGCGAATAGAAAAATTACAGGAAGAAGAAGTAATATTATTGGGAGTAATAAATTATTAAAGTGTTTAAAATATATTAGTTTTGGGTTAGCGAAATAAGAATTTTTTAATAATAATAATAATGGAAAAAAACCAACTAAAATTATTAGGAAATATCTAAAAAAAACAACAAAAGAATAATGTTCAAAGTTTCCTTTAAATTGGTCATAAATACTAGATTTAGATTTTAAAAGTGCACAAGACATGTAACAATTTTCATTAAAATTATTTCTCAAATAATCTGACATCAACTGATGTTCAATTTCACTAATAGGATTAAAGGCAATATAAAAAGCTACAAAAATTGATGGAAAATAATAAATAAAATTAATTAAAAATTTTTTATCTATAATTTTAAAGTTATTTTTAACAATATCCACAACAACAAAAAATAAAAAGTAAAAAATTACCGGTTCCCAAATTAGAACAGCGATTGTTAAAAAAATAACTTTATATAATTTTTGAATAAAGTTTGCGTTGAGATTTAGATATATTAAAAAAATACAAAAAATAAAAACCTCTTTTCTTGCTAAAACCTCTATCTCAGCAATTGGGTATAGAATAAATATGGGTGTAAAAATAGAGAGAATTATTAAACGATTTACTTTTATGTTTTTTAATAAATTAAAAATTAGAATAAAATAAACTCCAAGTATAGTTATTTGTGAGTAAAGAATAGTTTGTCTAAAACTATTATTTAGAAGATTTGTAATCATAATAATTATTTGTCCAATTAACCCTCTTTTAGTAAAACCACCTTCATAGTTTATTAACCATTCGGATATTGTAGAGTCGTTACCAACAATATGTTTTTTAGTTAAGAAAATTATACTGAATAAAAATAATGTACCTAGGTAATATAAAAATAATCTATCAAATTTCTTTATCATTTAAGTAATCTTTAATCATTTTGTAGATAAGCTTTCTACCATAAATTTTGCTCTTAAAATTTATTCTATTTATTCTAAAATATTTTTGAAAATTTGATTTTTTTTCTTTAACCTCATTTTTTTTTAATTTTTTATATTTTGTAATTATATAATCTTCATAATTTAAATTAAAATATTCAAAGGCAAATTTGAGCATTTGTTTAATAGAATAGGATCTACCATTAGATAAAATAAAATCTTGAGGTTTTTTTGATATAAATTTAACTAAGATAGTACATTGCTCAGTACACCAATTCCATTCTCTAGATACTAAAATATTATTTAGATTTATTTTTTCTTTATTTTTATAGGCATTGATTGCACCAAGACAAATTTTTGCAATCAAAAATTCTTTGTTTCTTAAATTAGACTCCGTATTAAACATTACAGCATTATAATTCTTCATTCCAAATTTATCTCTGTATCTTTTAACAATGTTGAAAGATTTTTTTTTTGCATATCCATACGGGCTAAGGGGATTCTTTTTTGTTAATAAATCAATTTTTTTATTTACATGACCATACATCTCGGAAGAAGCTGCATTAAAAAATTTTGTATTTAAGCCTTCATTCTTGATAACATCTAAAAAATTTTTACATCCTTCAAAGTTACTTTTTACAGTTTCCTTTTTCATTTTAAAAGAAGCGCTAGGAGAACTTTGTCCAGCAAAATAAAACAGTATACTAGGTTTATTTTTAATCAAAAAGTTTTTGATTATTTTTTTATTATAGATACTCAGTTTTAAAAAATTTAACTTTGGGTATCTTTTTTTTAAGATATTGATCTTTTTTTTATTCCTACCAGTTATAATAACATTAAAATTTTTTTTAATTAAAAGATTACCTAAAATTATTCCATATTGGCCTGTACCACCTATTATTATTGCTGTATTTTTATACATATATATACCTATATAATGTCATCAAAAAAAAAAATATTAGTTTTTACAGCAACTTTTAACGAAAAAGAAAATATTCATAAGTTAATTAACAAAATTAAAAGATTTAACCCTCAAGTTCATATTTTGGTTGTTGATGATAATTCACCAGATGGCACTGGTCGTATTATAAAAAAATTACAAAAAAAATTCAAAAATCTTTATCTAATATCAAGAAAAAAAAAAGAAGGTCTAGATAGCGCTCATAAGCTTGGTTATAATTATGCAATTAAAAAGAAATATGACTTTTTAATTACAATGGATGCTGATTTGTCTCATGATCCAAAAAAGATAAAAAATTTTATCAAATATTTACCAAATTATAATTTTGTAATTGGTTCTAGATATATCAAAGGTGGAAAGTGTTTAATGAAAGGTAGAAGATTGTTTCTTAGTAAATATGGTAATCTAATTATTAGAAAAATTTTGGGTATTAATTTAACTGAATTTACAACTTCTTACAGAGGATTTAACATAAAAAAATTAAATCAATTTAGTCTAAATAAAGTAAAAACAAGAGGGTATAGTTTTTTTATGGGTACAGTTTTTGAAATTTATAACCGTAGCTATAGTATAAAAGAAATTCCAATTATTTTTAAAGACAGGACTAGTGGTGTGTCTAAAATACCCAAACTAGAAATAATCAGAACTTTAAAAAATTTATTTGTAATATGGATTAAAAAAAGATCATAGTTGGTGCTCCCACCCTGTACTGACCAGGGAACTAGTCATTACCAATGACTTGTTATACCATTTAACTACAGGAGCATGTAATAAGAATTGTATTTTATTGATAATAAAGCACTTTTTTCAAATTATTGCCTTAATTTTTTAATTAATATGCTTTATAAAATTAAGAGGTTTTTTTTATGGGCATTCATTATGATTATAAATCAACAAAAAGTGCTAAGCTTATGGAGAAGCAAGCAAAAAGAGAGAAAAAGCTTGCGGAAAAAAAAGCAAAGAGATTAGCTAAAGAAGGTCCAAAAAAAGAAGTATCTAAAGCACAAATTTTAGATGCTTCGAAACCTATTACTTTAGATTTTCTCACTAATCCAGATAAAGAATGAATTCAAAAGATAAAAATGAGCGTTTAAGTTTAGCTCTAAGAAAAAATTTAAAAAAGAGAAAGCTTTTTCAAAAAAAGATGAAAAAGAAAAATAAATAATGTCAGTTCTTTCTGATAAATGGATTAGACAAATGTCTAAAGAAAAAGACATGATATCTCCATTTGAGGAAAAACAAGTACGAGGAGATAGTATTTCTTATGGACTTTCATCTTTTGGATATGACGCAAGAGTTTCTGATGAATTCAAAATTTTCACAAATGTTAATTCTGAAATAGTTGATCCTAAAAATTTCAAACCAACAAACTTTGTAACAAAAAATGTTTCTGAATGCGTTATTCCTCCTAATTCGTTTGTATTAGCGAGAACAGTTGAAAAATTTAAAATCCCAAATGATGTACTTGTAATTTGTCTTGGAAAATCGACTTATGCAAGATGTGGAATTATAGTTAATGTTACTCCTCTTGAGCCAGGATGGGAAGGTTATGTGACTTTAGAATTTTCAAATACTACGCCCTTACCAGCTAAAATTTATGCAAATGAAGGTGTCGCCCAATTTATCTTTTTAAAAGGCAATGAGAAACCCGAAGTAACTTATGCGGAAAGAAACGGTAAATATATGGGACAAACTGGAGTAACATTACCTAAAGTTTAATCATGCAAAAATTAGAAGTCTTTGGAGCTAAAAAGCTCAAAGGACAAATTACAATTTCAGGTTCCAAGAACGCATCACTACCAATTCTAGCTGCATCTTTATTATCAAACAAAAAAATTATCCTAAAAAACCTACCTAAAGTATGTGATATTGAAACTATGCTTAATTTATTAAAATCATTAGGTTCTAAAATTAAATCTAGCAATCATCAAATAACAGTTAATAACAAAAAACAAAAAAAAAACTTTGCTTCTTATAATTTAGTAAAGACAATGAGAGCAGGAATTTTAGTTTTAGGACCACTACTTGCAAAATTTGGTTCAGCTAAAGTATCTTTGCCAGGAGGATGTGCGATTGGTACTAGACCTATTGATATTCATTTAAAAGCATTATCAAAGTTAGGAGTAAAATATAGGATAGATCAAGGTTATGTTATTGCTATTGCACCAAAAGGTTTAAAGGGAAATAAAATTTGTTTTTCAAAAATTTCAGTAGGAGCTACAGAAAATTTAATTATTGCAGCAAGTTTTGCTAAAGGAACAACTATATTATCTAATTGTGCAATTGAGCCTGAAATAAAAGATTTAGTAAATTTTTTGAACAAAATGGGCTGTAAGATAAAATGGATTTCTAATAGAAAAATAAAGATTATTGGTGTTGATGAAGTAAAAGAAACTTCTTATTCTGTTATGTTTGATAGAATAGAGGCTGGAACTTATTTAGTAGCCGGTGCAGTCACTGAAGGAAATTTAAAAATTAAAAATATTGTTCCAGAAATAATAAAGACCGAAATAAGTGTTTTAAAAAAAATAGGTGCGAGAATTATTATCAAAAAAGATGAAGTACAAATTATAGGAAATAAAAAAATAAGAGGCATGAAAATTAAAACAGCTCCTTACCCTGGTTTTCCAACAGATTTACAAGCACAAATAATGGTATTACTTTGTAAAGCAAACAAAGGTTCAATCATTCAAGAGGATATTTTTGAAAATAGATTTATGCATGTTGCAGAATTAAATAGAATGGGAGCAAAAATTTTGACTAATGGAAATAAGGCATTAATCGAGGGTAATATTAATTTTGCACCTGCTGAGTTGATGGCTACAGATTTAAGGGCTTCAGTTTCTTTAATCTTAGCATCATTAACTGCAAAAGGGAAATCAGTTATTAATAGAATTTATCATCTTGATAGAGGTTATGAAAATATTGAAAAAAAATTAAAAAAAGTTGGAGCCAAAATAAGAAGGGTGAATTAATGAATAAAAAATATTTAGCTAAAATTATTGCAACAGACAATGAAGGTCTTCAAATGATTTCTGCTTGTTGTGCAGGTGCTAAAGTGAAAATTATTGATATTAAATTTTTGCAATCTAACAAGATATTTTTACTTTCTATTGAAAGAATTAAAGTAGAGACAGATCAAAAATATAAGAAAGTTAATAGTATTTGCAAGTTTGATTTTGTTGATCGAGTAAAATCAAAAAATATTGATCAAAAAAATCCAGATTTGGTATTAGAACTTATTGGAATTGATTATCTCAAAAATAATAATGATTATGAAATAAATCTTATATTTAGTAATAATGCTCATATTTCTTTGATGACAGAAAC
>MDSZ01012175.1_pt1 | contig 17944 bp, 17 predicted proteins | sample 811201 | NCBI WGS metagenome assembly MDSZ01 (sample SAMN05326647, study PRJNA326480) | marine metagenome | isolation source: seawater | place: Indian Ocean: North | collected 2010
ATTACCTCCTAGAGGTGTTGGGTCAGTAATGTTTTCAATATCACCTGTACCTGCAAACAACCATAATTTTTTAGTAGTTTTTCCAATTCCTGCATCCATCGAGTGGAACATATACCTTCCTTGGTTTGCAGTAGTTTTTGTATTAAACATTGTGTAATGGTCATACAATTCAGTATCTACACCTTCATCTAAATTTGTTAAATTAATTTTTGAAATTTTACCTTCTAAATCACTGACATAAACCAATGCACCTCTATAATTTACAAACCCTTTAACACTGTCAGTTGTTATTACAACAGGATCTCCAGGTACTGAATTAGCAATATCATTATTACTATCATCATCAATTTTGATATATTTTTCAATTTTGCCAGGAATATCGTATTCGGGTGTTAAAGGATCACCATCACCTAAATTAATCACATAAACTCCAGATCCAACACCACCAAATTTTGCTCCATAACCTCCACCCATCACAATTACATATTTGTCATCTTCAACATCTTGATCGCCTTTACCTTTATTTGGCATTCTTATTATTCTTGGAGCTGACCATGTTTCTCCTAATTCACTGTAGTCATAATGTCTTGGATCCTTAACTCCTAATAAGTCTGATTTAAGATTTACATCTATAGAAACTTGATCACTTGGATCAAAGTTACCATTTGCTTGATATTGTACTTCTTGTGAAAATGTAATTATTAAAAAGTTACTACTCAATCTAAAAGAAGCGCCAGTGTCCTTACTGCCATTTACAGTAACACTCAAATCATTAGTTGATATTGTTTTTGCTGGAAAATTTTCTATTGTAAACGTTTTTGATTTATAGCAAGAGGTTGTTTTAGTACTATTACATTCTGCGTCTATTGTACTATCATCGTCATATAATGCCTGCACTTCTTGTGCTTCCATAGTATTCATAAAAGAATAAGATGAAGGCATGTATGGATATTCTCTGTAAATACCCGCATGATTCATTATGAAAACTTTATGATTAATTCTATCGTTATAAACTGAATAGAAATGTCTTGGCTGATCCACATCAGTTACATCCAATACACTAAATCCATTTCCTCCTCTTCCATATGGCACTACTAAAATTGTATGCCATCTTGGTGCAGCACTTATGCCATCATGAGGATTTTTTATATATACATCTCGTTGAACAGGAGATCCATCTACTCCAAATACTGCGTTACTTCCACCACCTTTTGGCGCTGCTAGGTTTAGGTTTTTATTTATCATCAATGGCAATTTAGGAATTAAAAATGGAGGTACAAAAGCCCATTTCTCTATTCCAGTTTTATAATCAAATGCGTGTAGCATGCTATCATTTGCACCTACATAAATTAACCTTTGTCTATCAGACATATTCCTTGAGCTTTTCCAATTATTGTATCCTTTTATATTTCTATAGTAAGCTTCTTCATTAGAGGAATTAAAATCAGTATCAGCATCTGGACCACCTACAATTATCATTTCAGAGTGATAAATATCACCAAGTATACTTAAGCCGCCATCAGTTCGTGTTTCAGTAAGATTGCAATTACCATTATAATCAAAGTAATCTTCACCTCTTACAAAATTAATTAAACCTTTAGCATCATCATCGGTTCCATCTTCAACAGTAGATACAGATTTACATCTACTTGTACCTATAGTTCCAGCTACAGTTGGGGTTTGGCTGTGGTAATCTTGCAATGAAGTTCCAAATAAAGAATACAATCTTTTTATATGATCGACATTGGATGAAACAAAGTTATTAAGATCGGTTGTATAATCTGTTCCTAATATTGGACTCCATATTTTTCTGTTTTTAGGATCTGGCATTTTTTTATCTGCCTCCCATTCAACTTTTGTCGGCATACCGTTGTCATCCAATGAAGTTTTCTTTAAAGTTCCTTTCCATTCTTTACCTTGTCTATATTTAAATTGTGCCTGCATTAAAGCTCCACCTTCTTCAACGGTTGCCGTAATAGCAGGTGCCGTAAACGAAACCTTTTCAGCAATTATTCTGTTAATCTCCGAGGTTAAAGCTTGTTTTAAAGATGCTGGATCATTTGCTACAATAACATCTTCAGTCCCACCTTCTTTAGCATATTCTGCAAAGTTTTTTATTCCAGATGATGATATTCCACCACCGTACGCAATTGTTATAGTTTTAACTCCCTTACCTTTTAATGTTTTGATGTCTTTTAATCCTTGTTTATGATTCATCCAAATTCCATCACCTATAACAATTATATAATTTACCTGACAGTCTAATTTATCTTTCATAGGAGAATCTGTTTTATGATCAAAATATTCTAGAGCTATTTTGGTAAACATTTTTGCATCTGTACCACCGCCTGGTGTAGTTTGAGTCACAACTTTAGCAGTTCTCTTCGCACCATCCTTATTAACCTTTACCTTTAAACATCCATAATTATCACAAGGTATTCCTTGATTTTTTTTGTCATTCCAACCTTTGTAACCAAAGTCAGACCCCATATCTCGACATCTATATTTTCTAGAAGTATTAAAAATCCAGCTACCACTTGTTAACCAGCTATACTTGTTAAGTAACTTTGTTTTTATTGATAAACATGATGGATATTTAGTTACCCAACTATTGTAAACCCAAATTCCACCTGAATATGACCAATACGAAAATCCAAAATGAACACCTCCAGTTAAAGTAGGGTCTGTTGTAATAGCTTTTATTGCTTCATGAGCACCTTGCATTCTTGATTTTCCAAATGTAGATCCAACTTTTTTTATCCAATCAATTCCATCACTTTCTTCACTAAAAATTTGTATCATACTGTTCCAGGTATCAGATACGTAAAGCCTATTATTTGATGCATCAACTGCGAGTTCCATAGGATTTCTAAATAAATAATTTGATCGTGATGCAGGATTATAACCTTGTGTGACTTGGCCATATTTACCTATAGCTACTCGGTCTGATGAAGAAATAGTTGTGTCGCTTAAATCAAATCTTTCTATTCTACTGAATGAGTAGTTTGCGATATAAAAATGATCATCGTCTAAAGAACTACTTTCAATCGCTCTAAATTGACCAGACCAACCAGTATCATAAGCTGCAAATTGATCATAGTTTTCGTCAACGCAATTTAAACCCGGTGTTAAATTAAATTTATAAAATCCTCTTTGAGTTCTTCTTGCCCAATCATCGTATCTATAAAAAACCATATAAGAACCGCCTCTATTTATTTCACCAGCCCCATTTCTGGTTACATAAGGGTTTGATAAATAATATCCCAATTTAGCTTTATTATTTGTGTTCCCATAAGTACAAAGTTTACTAGAGGAAGATGATCCAGGATCTGATGCAGCTAAATCGAATATTCTAATTCTGCCCTTTCCAAAAACGTAAAGATACTGTCCATGAAGTTCTCCACCCCACCAACCAGAACTACTTCCAAAATTTTTAGAATATGTAATTTTTCCTGTTGTTTCATTTAATTTACATAATTGACCCTGAGCATTTACAAACCAAAAATTTCCATTGTAATATTCAGCAACTCTTGTTTGAGATCTATAAGTACAGGGCGTCCTGCTATTGTATTTCCAGGTTAGTTTATCATCATATGCAACATTTCTTTTGTCATACCAACTGTAATAAGAATTATGCAATACATTTTTTCCTCCATCTTTAGTGGTATTACCTACTGCAATTTTATAAGGATATACAGTTGGTGTTCCAAAGACTTGTCTTGCAGACATACTTCCTGATTTATCTAATAAAATTAGAATATTGGCTGGCACATCACCAGCACCTGATCCAGGAGGCAAAGGTTTTGATGAGCTATTCGAAATTAATAATGTTAAAATAACAAAGTTAAAAATTATCAATTTAAAAAATTTCTTAAACATTAATTCTCATTTTCATAAAATACTATTTTATTTTCTCTGCTTCTCTCAACCATCAGTGGCTCTTCATATTTCTCATTGGAAATAAAAATTTCTTCGTCCCATATATTATTTATATTTATCATTCTTTTATAAATGACAATTTTGTTATTCTTTTTCCATACTTTGAAACTGTTAAAATTATCTTTATCAAAACCAGTATCAAACTTTCCATAGTTTAGTTTTGCATAATTCATCAAAGAGAATTTTTTTGTTGGTATATTTCTCTCGTCATTATCAGCAAACATTCTGATTGCACCTAATTCTCCATCTAAAAATGCAAACTCTACACCAATATCTTTGAGAGTAGGGTTTCCACATAATTCATCAGCTTCAAAATAAACAAGATGCACCCTTTCATCTTCAAGTAGGTTACCAGATCTTTCAACAAAACTATCTGGTATCTTGTCTCCCAAATTTAGACCAAAATCGCATTTGGCTAATGAGTTTGATGTGAATATTAAAAGAAATATGATTGATAAAAAATAATTAATTCTTTTATTCATATTGGTTATAATAGCTTTATTGTCTAGGTAAAACAACTGAGCTTTCTAATGCTATAATTATTTCTTCATCACCATTGTAAATGCCGCAACCATATATTTTGTAAGATATTCCTTTATTTGTTGCATCTGTAGAGCTCTGACTTACACTTGATCCAGACCCTCCTCCTAATGTGGCAGATCCTCCTCTTATGACAAAATACTCATAAAAATACTTATTTAAATTTTTTAGTTGTTTTGTATCTCCTTCTTCATCATCTCTTTTGTATGCAGATAGACTATCATTAAGCAACTTACCAAAATTATAGCTTCTCGCAGTTACAACTTTTAAATCTTTTTTTTTAAAATTAGTGAAGCTATTTAAACATTTTTTTTCTGTATCTAGCCAAAAATCACTCAACTCACTTTTTGTGTATTTAAGATCCATTTTTCCATCAGCAAAATCCTTTACATTTTTTGGATTAATGTTTCTTTTTCCTCTTTTTCCATCAGTTTGCCAAGGACCAAGATGTTCATTAATCAGAAACTTTTCACCTTCAAGGAGCGCTGTTTCAGCAACATAGAAGGTCTGTTCATAATTATCGCTTACATTATTTGTTTGATGGTCACCAGATGATACTACAATTAATGCACCACCCATCAAAGACATAACTACTAATAAAACTAAAGCCAAAACCAATGCAAAGCCTTTTTGATTTTTCATCTTAACATTCCTATATTTCTATTGTGTGCTGTAACAACAATTGTATCTCTAAGATACCTGTCAGTTTTTTCTTTATTTCTATCTGAATTGCTCAAAGCAAAAGTATTCCTCTCTCGTTTCTCTTTAAAAAATTCATCTGTTGATCTTAACATAATTGCAATATCAACTGATCTAATGCTGTAAATTTTGTCTTTATTTTCATTTGTGATATTGGGTGGAGGACTGATTATTTTTCCATTTTCGTCTATTGCATTAAAAATCATATCTTCAACGTGATCTATCAAAACTTCAGCAGGGAAAGTTGCCGGATCACCATCTGTAGTTGGATCTTCCCATGTGCCCGCTTTTAAAGGGTCAGAATTAGGCTTATATTTAACTTTAGTAACTGTGATTGCAAAAAGATCTTTTGTGACGTAGTTCCCTGAGCCTTTACCCTGTTTTGTATCCTGTGTTTTTGATTTTACACATTGATATAACGTTCTATATATTGGATAATCAAAAGTTCCATCTTCATTTAAAATTGTATCCCCATAAACAATAGCAATGGAATCACATTTTCTAGATGCTTTATTAAAGTTTCCTCCTTTATATACTAGAATAGGCTGTAATTGATTGTCTCCATGTTTTATCGAATTTATGTCAAAGTAACCTGCCATTCTTATATCTTTCAACAACATTCCTAAAGCGAGTCTTCCTGTTCTACTTATTTCTACTCTATCGGAAACTTGTGAATAAGAGTTATTAATAGCATTGTATGAAGTAAAAAGAGCAAACATCATAATTGATGAAACAACAATACCTATTAGCAGCTCAACTAAAGTAACACCTGCTATTGCTTTTAATTTTTTAATCATCAATCAATTTGAAAATATAATGACTTTTTTATGTTTCCATTATTCATTTGAACTTGCATTTTTCCGATTAGCATAAGACTGTCACCGGAATTTTCATAAAACTCATTTGTTGAATTTTTAAATTTGCAATTTTTTTTACTTGATGGCTTATCAGAACAAATATCGAAAACTTTTAGAAATCTTAGATCTTTATCTCCTCTACATTTTAGCCTTTTTTTTGAAAGCCTATTTTTCCATTTTACTTCAGTTTTATTAGCATAAGCTGTTTCTTTTTTGTCGGACGCTACAGTTTTTGAACAATCAAATTTCCAACTTTTAAAATCACTATCTCTGACTTTTCCATCTATTAATTCATCTTTAAAATAAATATTTTTATTCCCGTCCTTCCTTGAAAGAGAATTTTTATCACTTATTAAATCTTCAGCCACCATTGATACAAGAAAATTTGCTTTCGTTCTTTCACTTGAACTATCAATGGATTGCACAGAATAATTTACCATTTGAAAAACTGCAATAAAACCAATAGCAACTACAGCGGTTGCCATAAGCGCTTCAAGAAGTGTTACACCAGAAATTTTAGAAAATTTATCTCCTGACCCACTCATTTCCATCCCATTTATATTTACTTATAGAGCCAAACCTAGACCAAGAAATCAAATATACTATTTCTTTCTTTTTAAATGAACCTTTTCCGGGACATACCTTGGTATCTTTGAAATCGTCTTTTGAACATATTACTATCCAGTTTTTTCTATCGCTACCTTCGATCGTTAAATTCTCATTTTTATCAATTTTACCAACTGTGCTATAGTATTTCCCATTTTGTGAAAAGCATACACCGCCTTTTTCACTAATAAAATGCGTAGCAATATCATCTCCTTCAAAAATATTTATTTTTGAATTATCCCATGAAATTCTATCTGAGCAATCAAGTTTTATTTTTTTTTCGTATATAGCTTTACTAAATGTTTCCTTTTTCATTCCTTTAGAAGTAAACTTACAAGGTAGATCTGAACAATCTATTTCGTATTTAACATATGGATAATTACCTGATTGTGTCTGAGAAACTAGTTTATTAATTTGGCTGAAGATATTTTCCATACCAGATCTTACTTTTCTCTCCTTATTCCACTTTGAAAAATTTGGATAACCAACCGCTGAAACCAAACCAACAATAGCAATAACTACTAATAGTTCTAAAAGAGAAAATCCTTTAATGTCCTGATCTTGTTGCACCTGGATCTATCTTACCAGATTTAACTAATTCTTCCAAAGATTTATCCATTGTAATCATGCCATCTCTTACCGCAGTCTGCATGATACTAGGTATTTGATGAATTTTAGCTTCTCTTATTAAATTTTGAATTGGAGATGTACATTTCATAATTTCAAATGCACCAACACGACCCATACCATCTTTCGTTTTTAATAATCGTTGTGTCACTACCATTTTCAATGATGTTGAAATTTGAGCCCTAATTTGTTCTTGTTGCTCAGGTGGAAAAACATCTATTATCCTATTTATAGTTGATGGAGCACCACTGGTATGCAATGTTCCAAAAACTAAATGTCCTGTTTCTGCAGCTGTTAAAGCTAGAGAAATAGTTTCAAGGTCTCTCATTTCACCAACCAGAATTACATCAGGATCTTCTCTTAATGCAGCCTTAAGAGCGTTTGCAAACGATTGTGTTTGTTTTCCAACCTCTCTATGAGAAACAATACTTTTATTATCTTCATGAATAAACTCAACTGGATCTTCAACAGTGATAATATTTGCTGTACGAGTTTTGTTAATTTCGTTAACTATAGCAGCTAAAGTTGTAGATTTACCAGAGCCTGTCGGTCCAGTTACTAAAACTAGACCTGCATGCATATCAACAATATCGTAAAGTGCAGGAGGTAGATTAAACTGATCCATATCTGGTATTTTGCTTTCAACTCTTCTTAATACTGCAGCTGGTCCATTAATTGTTTTGTAGAAATTTGCTCTAAATCTAAGACCGCTTAAAGTAACAGCTGAATCTAGTTCATGAGTTGTATCAAATTTTTTTAATTCTTCTTCATTACAGTTCATCGACAACAAATCTTTTAAATCTTGTGGCTTAACCAAAACTTCTTTAATCATTATAATTTCACCAGTTTGTCTATATGCTAAGGGTGACCCAGATCTGATATGAAAATCTGATATTTTTTTATTATTTTTTGCTAGGTCTTCTAATTTTTCGAACATCTGTGATCTTTTACAATATATTAACTTAATTTGTTAAATAAAATTATAAAAAACTTAATTAAATTAATATTTTCGTGTTCTAGTTGATATTAATAATATATATACTAATACATTAAAAAAATGAAAAATCCTTTTAAAAACCTATTCAAAAAAAAAGACAAAAGTCAAGGCGATCAACCCGAGATTAATAAAGTTGAGAAAAAGAAAAAATCTAGTTTCTTTGATAAGTTTTTAAAAAATAGATTAGGTAAATCAGCAATACAAGGTGAAGAAATTATTGGAGTAGAACTTACTCCTTTTGAAATAAGACTCGCACAATTATCAAATAATAAATCAAACCAATGGGTACTTGATAGATTTTATGTTCATAAAATTGATGGCATGGCCGAAGATGCTACGGTACTTGAAAATCCAGATAAAATTGGAGATGAATTGAAATTAGCTTTACAGCTTTCAAAAATTTCAACTACAAATGCAGCAATAGCAATACCTGTAACTAGCGCTATCATTAGAGTTGTTACTGCACCCTTAATGACTGATGAAGAATTAACAAAAGCAATTGATACAGATTCTTTATGGGAAAATTTAGTTCAATTGACTGATAATTTAAATGATTATTCCATTTTCCATCAAGTTATTAATAGAGACCAAAAGAATAACACAATGGATATATTATTTGTTGCATCAAAATTATCAGATATCAATAATTACACACAGATTATTAAAAAAGGTGGATTAAATGCAGTTATAATAGATGTTAAATGTTTTGCTCTCAAATCTGCAGTTGACCAGATTAATCAGATAGCAGGATCAATCGAAGACTCAAATTTGACTGCAATTTTAGAATTTGGATTAGATGAAAATTATGTAATGATACTTTATGATAATAATCCAATTATAACTGACATATTTATTAGAAGCCAAGATAGAAAAACGTTAACAGAGTCGGATAATCAAGAAGAAATGGATGCGTTAGTGAGAAGATATATGACGCAAGTTAAACAAGCTGTTCAAGACTTTGAAACCAAGTACGAGAAGAGAGTTAGAAATTTAAAGGTTACATCTGACCTTCCATCAGTTGATAGATATTTAGAGAGTTTTAGGAAAAACATGGTTAACACTGGGTTTAATCTTTTTGACCCTTTAGATGGAATTAAGGTGCCAGCTCAATTAGAAAATAATGTTAAGTATGACAACAGATCTTACTTTTCAACCGTCATTGGTTTAGCTTTTAGAAAATTAGATGTATTTGGATATTACAAGTTTGTAACTGCAGTCAAAAATATAAACTTGTTACCAAATAGAGATACTATGATGGCCCAAAAGAAAGCAAAATTTTTTTCAAATTTTGCTTTTAAAGGAGTTATAGGAATCGTTGCGATAGTTTATATTGGTTTGTTTGGTTTATCATTTTGGCAAATTCAAGAATTAAACAAAAAAATTGTTGGTTATGATGAAATATTAGAGACACATGAACTTCGTACAATGGAAAAAAATAAACTTTCAAAAGACTTAGGATATTTAAATAAATCTATAGAATTAAGCAAAAATATAAAATCTAATAAAAAGATTAATTTTAGAGTTCTAGCCCAAATTGCTTCCGCAGTTCCAAAAAGAGTAAAATTCGAAAAAATTGATTACAATGGTTCCAATTTGGTTATGATAGATGGTTCAGCATTTAGTGATCAAGATATTTTAAAATTAATTAGCAATTTAAATAATAAAAAACTTATATCACAGGCATCACTTGCAAGCATGACGGCTCCACAAGGGAAAGCCTCAAACACAAGGTTTGTAAAAGGATTTACAATTGCTTGTATATTGGAACAAATATAATGGATCTAAAAAATATAACTGTATCTGATTTAAAGGAAAAATTATTAACATTTACAGATAAAAAAACTTTAATCAAATTTGGAATAGGTTTTGGAGCAATTTTAGTTTTTCTAATTATTTATTACGCTATTTTAAATCCAATGGTTAAATCGAGGAAGGCAACTTATCAAGATAAGGTACTAAAAGAGGAAGAAATTTCTAATTTTGAATATGAGATAGTCACGATAAAAAAAAGAATAAAAGATTTAACTCCAATTTATGAAAAAACTTCAACTCTTTTTCACTCAAAAGCTGAGGTAGAAGATTTATATCAAAGTTTAAGTAGCTATGCGGCAGCTAATGGTTTGGTTATTTCAAAAATTGAAAAAAAAGATCCGATACCAGTTTTTAAACCTGGTGTAACAAAACAAACAAAAGAGAACACAAAGATAGAAATGCTTTCACATTATAAAATTCCAGTAGATTATGAAATTAGAGGTAATTTTCTAGGCTTTATTAAGTTTAAGAGGGCTGTGTCAAAGTCCAAGAAAAGTTTAAACTTTGACAAAGAGACTATAACTGTAGTAAAAAATGATTCAACTGGAACGATAACTGCTATAGGAGAACTGACCATTGTTGGTCTACCGGATGACTTTTTTTAAAAAAATAATTTTTTTATTATTTATAACTTTAAGTACAACTTTGGTTGTAGCGGATAATCATGAAACAAATACAAATAATACAAATCAAGAATTAATCGATCAAGCAAAAGAGATTACTCAAAAAATGGAAGATATGGATGATGAAGTTCCTCTAAACGATCCGTTTGCAGGCAATGAAGGTACAAGTTCTACTTCTCAAGCAAATATTCCTGAGGAAGAAAAAGAAGATATGATGAGCTTGTACAATTTTAAATTAGCTGGTCTAATTTCAGGAGTAGATTACAGTTATATATCTTTAGTTGATTCAGGTGGAGAAGTTATAACATTATCATTAGGTCAAAACTTAGGTAAAATTAAATTAGTTGACCTAAGATTAAATGAAGCAATTTTCCAAAGAGAAGATAAATCATATATTATTATCGATTTTAATAATCAAATAAGAGAGAGCAATGAATACTAATAAAATTATCTCTTTACTTATAGTTTTGATTTTAATCAGCGGGTGTGCAAATTCAAAATTTTCAAAAAAATATAATAAACCATTTAAACATAACACTCCTTTAATAAAGGATGATATAAAATCTGAGGGAAAAGCAGAGATTGCTAAAACTTTAGAATTAGGCCCAAAACCAGTTGATGGTGATACAAGAAAATTAGGTAAAAGAAAAAAAATAACTTCTGAACAAAATAAAAATTACTTAATTATTCCTGAGACATACCCACTACTGAAACAACGAATTACTTTAAAATTTAAAAACTTAGACTTTAAAGAAACAATGAAATTAATGGGCAAAATTGGAGAAATAAACGTATTAGTTGGTGATGAAGTTGCTGGAGCCATTTCAGCAGAACTCATCGATGTACCTTGGGATAAAGCATTTCAAGCATTATTAGATATGAAAAATTATGCGTCTGATATAGACGTTAAAAGCAATTTAATAAGAGTACATTCTCCAGAAAATTTAACAGCCCAGGAAAACTATAAATCTGAAAGAGCTCAAGCAGTAAAGAAAAAAGTGGAATTAGAGGACAGTGTAGAACCAATAGTATCTGAAATATTTAGACTTTATTATATAACTCCATCTCAAGCAAAAGTCACACTTGAGGAATTATTTACATCATCAACGGGAGATTCTTCTTATAAGCCAATTCAAATTACAGAGGAAACAACAACAAGATCAATCATAGTCAGAGGAAAAGAGAGAGATTTAGATACTGTTGACAGTGTTATAAAAGAAATAGATGTTCGGACTAAACAAGTTTTAATTGAAGCATTTATCGTAGAAGCAAATTCTGATTTTGAAAGAGCATTAGGAACAAGGTTGGGTGGATATTATAAAAGACAGGGAGAGGTTGTTGGTGGTATAATTGGTGGAAGTTCTGGTACAGTGAGATCAGAAACAACAACAGCTGTTATTGGAGGTGATAAAGACGTTTTAACTAATTTTGGGGCAACTGGAGCTACTAGCGGAATTGGGATCCTAAAAGCAACAGGTTCAGCGATATTAAAAGCAGAAATAGAGGCATTAGAAAGTGTTGGTATGGGTAAAACTATATCAAATCCTAAAGTATTTACTTTAGATAATCAAATAGCTACCGTAACACAAGGTTCAGAAATACCTTATCAAACTACATCCGAAGGAACAACTTCAACATCATTTAAAGAAGCAGCACTAAAGTTAGAAGTTACCCCAAGTATTATTGGTGATGGAAACGTGCTTTTATCTATCAAGGTGAATAATGACTCACCAGATGCATCAAGTGAGTCTGATGAACCCCCAATAAATAAAATGGAAATTGTAACAAGACTTCTTGTTGCAGATGGAGATATTGTTGTAATCGGGGGTATAAAAAAGAACGAGATTGCACAAAATAAAAAACAAGTCCCGGGTGTAGGGAATGTTCCAGTGATTGGTAATCTCTTTAAAAGTAAAAAGAAGTCTGATAACCTAGATGAACTTTTAGTATTTATTGCACCAAGAATATTATAATGATTAACATTAGTAGAGAATCTGAAATAAACTTAATTAATATTCTTATTGATCAAGATATTATATCTGGAAAAGATTTGCCAAATATAAAAAAAATATCTACAGAGGGAAACAAATCTCAATTAGATGCAGTATTTGAACTTCAATTAACAGATGAAGATAAAATTTTAGATTTATTAGTCAAAGAACAATCATTAGCTACAATTGATTTAACAAATATACCTTTAACAGATGATATAAAATCTGTTCTTCCATCTAATTATATAAGAATGAATTTTATAGCACCATTTAAAATGGATGGTAACATTTTACATATTGCTATTTCAGATAGTTCCAAATTAAGCCTGATGAGAAATTTAAAAACTATTACAAAAAAAAATATTGAATTACATGCGGCCAAAGTTTCTCACATATCTAGTTTTATAGATAAAATTCTTGATGGTGGGGAAACAACAATAAAAACAATTCAAGAAGCAAACGCTGAAAAAGAGAGGACAAAAACTTTTGATTATGATGTAGAAGATACTGCAGAAGTTTTGGATGAGACACCCGAAGAAGATATTGAAGCACTAGAAAACGAGTCAGAAGTAATAAAATTTAGTACCGCAGTTGTTGCCGAAGCAATTAAATCAGGAGTTTCAGATATTCATATTGAGCCATACAGATTCACCTCTAGAGTTAGATATCGTCTTGATGGAATGCTTCAAGAGCAAGAACATTTTAAAAAATTTTTGCATTCCAATTATGGCGCTGTTGTTACTAGATTTAAAATAATGGGAAAATTAGATATTGCAGAAAGAAGATTGCCACAAGATGGAGCAATCCCTTTTAAAATTGACGGCAAAGTAGTTGATTTGAGATTGTCAATATTGCCAACCGCAACTAATGAAAGAATTGTAATGAGGGTTTTAAACAAAGATGCAGGAGATATTAGTTTAGAACAATTAAATTTTGAGGATACGGATTTAACAAATTTAAGAAAAGCAATACATAGCACGCAAGGTTTAGTTTTAGTAACTGGACCGACAGGATCTGGAAAGACGACTACTTTATATAGTATATTAAAAGAAGTTTCTAAACCTCACTTAAATATATTAACAGCAGAAGATCCAGTTGAATATGAGTTGGATGGTGTAGGACAAGTTCAGATTAAAGATGATATAGGATTAAATTTTGCAGCTGCGCTTAGATCTTTTTTAAGACAAGACCCTGAGATAATTTTAGTTGGTGAGATGAGAGATAAAGAAACTGTTGACATCGGACTTAAAGCAGCTTTAACAGGACACTTAGTGTTTAGTACGCTCCATACTAATGATGCACCTAGTACAATAACAAGATTACAAAACATGGGCACACCAGATTATTTAATTAGTGCTGCTTGCACGCTTGTATTAGCTCAAAGACTTGCTAGAAAAACTTGTTCAGAATGCAGAGAACCAGATACAGATGTAACTCCAAAAGTATTATCTGATTTTGGTTTCACACCAGAACAAGCATCTAGAGCAAAAGTCTTAAAAGGAAAAGGTTGTGCTAAATGCAAAGACACAGGTTACAAAGGAAGAATGGGTATCTATGAAGTATTGAATGTTACAAAAGCAATCAAAGAGGCAATATTAAGAAAGGCTACTACACCAGAATTAAGAGAAATTGCAATCAAAGAAGGCTTTAGAACAATGGCAGACATGGGAAGACAACTTATTTTATCAGGAGATCTAAATTTTAGAGAATTCGATCGTGTCTTAACGATGGATTAGCATATGTCTTCAGAAACTTTTTCTTACAAAGGTATATCAGCAGGTAAGTATGTTGAGGGGGATATAGAAGCGCTAAATCAAGAAGAAGCATCATTCAAATTAAAAGAGCAAAAAATAATCATTACCAATTTAGTAAGAACAAAAAAGAAAAAGGTAGCAAAAGAAAAAAAGAAAGGTGGTGGTTTTTCGTTTGGAAAAAAGAAAGTAACACCACAAGATGTTGTTTTATTTTCCAAACAATTTGCAACAATGGTAAAAGCAGGATTGCCAATATTAAATGTATTAACGATGCTTAGAGATCAAATTGAGCATCCAACCATGAAAGAAATAATTGAAGATGTAAGAAAAAACTTAGAAGGTGGTGTCACTTTGTCTAAATGTTTTGAAAAATATCCAAAAATATTTGACAATGTTTATATTAACTTAATAAAAGCTGGAGAAGCTAGCGGTAAATTAGATGATTTTTTATTAAAATTGGTAGATTCTTTAGAGAAAAGGGAAAAGGTTAAGAAAAAAATCAAAAGTGCACTCATGTATCCAGGCGTTATGTTTTCGGTAGCAGTGGTTGTGAGTATATTCATGCTAGTTAAAGTAGTTCCAGTATTTGCAAAGATGTATGATGGTATGGGTGTTGCCTTACCAACACCAACTGCAGTAATAATGACTGCAAGTGATTTTTTAAGAGGCCCTGGTGGTATGACATTATTGGTAGTAGCAATTATTGTTTTTGCTATCTTTAAATATACAACAACAAAAATTCCTGCTATCAGATACAAATGGCATGCAAGAGTTCTAAAAATGCCAGTTTTTGGAGAAATGATATTAAAATCTTTAATTGCAAGAATATCTCTCATAATGGGTAATTTAAGTGCAGCAGGAGTTAACTTGCTTGAAAGTATAGAGATTGCGAAATCTGTAAGCAATAATGATGTAGTCACTCAAGCTTTAGAAAATGTAAAAAAAGGTGTTTTTTCTGGAGATACTTTAACAAAATTATTTCTGAAAGAACCTGTTTTTCCTCCAACTTTCAGTCAATTAATTTCTGTGGGCGAGCAAACAGGTAATCTAGATGAGATGTTTACTTCTGTTTCATCTTATTATGAGGAAGAATTTGATCAATCTGTTGAAAATATGTCCAGTCTAATTGAGCCTATTATGATCGTCTTCATGGGAACAATGATAGGTGGATTGATGATTGCAATGTACTCTCCAATATTTAATGTTGGATCTATAATGGGTCAATAATTAATATTTTTTAGTTAACACTAAATGATTGTTCCAACCAGGAGACTCTTTAAATACAACTTCATCCATTATTTGTTTTATAAAAAAAGTTCCTAAACCTCCAGGTTTAACGTCATCTAGCTTTCTATGTTTTATATTCTCAGGGTTTACAGGTTTTCCTTTATCAAAAAACCCAATCTCTAATTCGTTATCCTCAAAAGATATTTTAATTTGCATTCTATCGTTTGTAGTTGCCATATCTTTATAAGCATGTTTGACAATATTTTGAGCAGCTTCCGCAATAGCAAGGACAAGCTCATCTTTTTGATTTTGTAAAATTGGGGATTTGTCAATTATGTTTCTTGCAAAGTCTCTTACATCTTTTAAACTTTTGCTATTTACTAAGAAATCTTGCTCTTCTTTTATATTCATTTCAATCAAGATTTAAAACCATTTCAAGTTTAGCCATCATAATAACCTTTAAAACCGATTTACTTACTTCTTTTAAAGTTACTTTAGTTCCTAACTCCTCTGCTTTTTGATGGCTTTCAATTAAAACGGAAATGCCTGATGAATCCATGTATTGCACATCTTTTAAGTTTAAATGCACTTCCTTTTTTGCTTCAATTAAAGGCATTATGACTTCTTTAGCAGCTTCAGTTTTGTCCATATCTATTTCACCATCCAAATATACTGTAGATATGTTATTTTCTTCTGTAACCTTGTAGGACATACAATTATATTTATTAAAATTATGATAAAATCAAGATATTTTGTACTATTTTAAATTAACTTAATGCAATATATCTCTATTGAATTCAAATTTAATATATATATATTAACCGCATTAACAATAAAGGATATTCAATGAATAAGAAAAAAAACAAAGGATTTACTCTTATTGAGCTACTTGTTGTTGTAGCAATTATCGGAATTTTAGCTTCAGTTGGTGTAGTTGCCTACAGTGGTTACACAGAGTCTGCAAAAAAAGGTGCAGTAAAATCAAATCATAACTCAGTAAAAAAATGGGTACAGAACGAACTTCAAAAATGTAACATAGGCGAGTCAAAAGCAATGGATGATAAGCTTACTTGCTCTGGAAGAACAGATGCAACAATTGTAACTGCTATTGCTGAGTCTCTTGGAAAATCAGATGACTTTAAAAATCCATGGGATACCACAACTCAAGCAATCACTAATTCTGCAGCACCAACCGAGTGTAGTTCAACTAACAGAGGAAAGAATTGGATTGAAGCATCTAGTGGAATTAAAATTACATCTTGCACATATCAAAAGGATGGCGACGATTCCAATATGTTAACAGTTACTGTTCCAACTTCTTAAGATTGTAATCTTACTTAGTGAGTTCATACAGTTTGAAAAAACTAAATGCTGGTTTTACATTAATTGAATTATTAGTCGTTGTCGGAATAATAGGAATATTGGCAGCTGTTGGGGTAGTTGCTTATTCAGGTTATGTAACTAGTTCAAAAGTTAAATCTGCTGAAAATATTATTCAGCAGATGGCTTTAGCTCAAACAGAATATTACTCTGATAAAGGAAATTACTATACTCAAGATGACGGTTGCACTCCAAATTCATCTAATACCAATAAAATATCTGATTCAGATGCTCTAAATGTACCAGTCCCAGATAATATAGATTTTGTTTTTTGTGTTCAAAAAAAGAATACAATTAATTATGAAATCATTGCAGAATCAACTGTAGTCTTTAATAGCGATACTAAAGAAAAATGCGAAATAAAGTTTGATAATATTTCTAACAAACCAAAAAAAACATCTGCTGAAGACTGCGAAAGTTAAGTCTAATGTTCTTCGAAAAACTAAAAGAAATTATTTTAAAAATTGATAATAGTTCAAAAAAAACCAAAATATTTATTACTGCAAGTTTAGCATGGATCCTGTTTATTGGATATTTAACATGGTGGAATGGATTAAGAAGTCCAATGATAGATAAATCTTTTAGATGGGATGAATGGTTTTGGTTTGGAATTATTCCAGCAACAATTCCTTATATTTTTTACTTCATTTGGAGAAAAAAGAACAACTAACCTATTTTGAACATCAAACTTCTTTGATGTATAATAAATTAATAATAACTTAAGAGTACAATAATGGAGAGTATTAATTTGGATTCTATAATATCGTTTGTTGATACACTTTGGGTTATAAATTGTGCAATACTAGTTTTTATAATGCAGGCAGGGTTTATGTGTATGGAAACTGGTTTGTCTAGGCACAAAAATAGCATAAATGTTGCTTTAAAAAATGCA
>MDSZ01221999.1_pt1 | contig 17943 bp, 15 predicted proteins | sample 811201 | NCBI WGS metagenome assembly MDSZ01 (sample SAMN05326647, study PRJNA326480) | marine metagenome | isolation source: seawater | place: Indian Ocean: North | collected 2010
AATTAGTTTTTTACTTGAATTAAGCTCTTTTCTGATCAATTCAGACAAAAATTTTATAGATTTAATTTCTGGATGACCTAGGTTTATTATTTTAAATTTTTTAACTTTTATTGCAGACTCTATTGCTCTAACTGCATCTGAAATATGAAGCCATCCACGTGAACTATTATTATGAACTTGTATTTTTTTTTTTTGGTATAAGTTGGTTGCAAATCTTATCATTGCTGACCTGTGATTACCAATAACTTCGTCTTCATCATAAATCATAAACGGTCTTAAAATAACAGCGTCTAAGTCAAAATTTTTAACTTCATAATCTATAATTTTCTCTCCAAGATATTTTGATAAACCATAAAAATTATTTGGTTGTGGAGAAGGGTCATTTTCACTCATAATTTTCTTGTTATTTCCATAAATTTCTGAAGTTGAAAAAAAAATTAGTTTTGATTTATATTTTTTGCAAAGTTGAACTACATTATTCAACCCAGCTAAATTTGTGTTAATCGTTAAACTTTTTGCTTGTTCACAAGTCACTCTGCTTACCATTGCAGATAATAAAAATACTACCTTAGGTTTTTTATTAAAAGCTTCTATAAGATCCACAGGATTCTTTATATCAGCCATAAAATAATTCTTCTCCCACCCCGGAAGAATATCACTCTCTAAAACATTAAATTTTCTAGTTTTTAATCTTGCGACAAGTTTTTTTCCAATATTTCCTTTTGAACCTATAACAAGTACTGTTTTATTTTTCATGAAATTTTTTAATAATAATTCTTACAATATTTTTTGAGATATTATTATTACCAAATAAATTTTTTTTATATAACATAAATTTTTTATTTATTTGCAATTTAATTGCTTTTTCTATTGAATTACTAGATTTATGAGCCAAAATATTATTGTTATATTTCGTAGTTTCAATCCATTCCACATTTGGTCTTAAAGTTACACATGGTTTGTTTAAAAAATAAGCTTCCTTTTGAACTCCTCCTGAGTCTGTGACAATAGTTTTTGAATTTTTTTGTAAAAATATACTTTCAACATAACTAAGAGGAGGACAATCAATTATATTTTTGGGTAATTTTATTTTATACATTTTTAAATTTTTTTTGGTTCTTGGGTGAATTGGAAAAATAAAATTTAAATTTATATTTCGTATTGCATTAAACACTTTCTTCAAAAAAAATTTATTATCAGAATTAAAATTTCTGTGAATTGTTAAAAATATGTAATTATTTTTTTTAATTTTAAATTTAGAAAAAAGATTACTATGATTATGTAATTTTTTTAAAATTAAATTAAGTGCCTCTAAGTTAGTATCTCCTATAAAAAAAGTATTGTTTCTAATATTTTCTTTATACAAATTTTTTTTTGCTAATTGCGTTGGACAAATTTTTATATCTGATAAGTTATCTATCAAGATTCTGTTCATTTCTTCTGGTAAAGTTTTATCTCCGCTTCGTACTCCTGATTCAATATGTACAATTGGTATATCTCGTTTGTTTGCAGCTAGAGCACCTGCTAATGAAGATGTTGTATCACCATAAATCAATACTACATTTGGTTTATCAAAACTGAACACTTTATCTAAATTAGTAATAATTTCTGCAATTTGACTGTTAGTTGATTTTTTGTTTTTAATTTTAAATAAATAATCTGGTTTTTTTATCTTTAATTCCTTAAAGAATATTTTTGACATTTTGTCATCATAATGTTGTCCAGTATGAATAATTTTATGAATTGAATTTTTTTGAAGCTCTAATATTAAAGGAAAAGCTTTTATAAAATTCGGTCTAGTACCAACAACAGAATAAATTTTTATTTTTTTCATATATATTTTGATTAAAATTTACTTAAGTTATTTATTTATTTATTTTATTAAATAGATCTCTAATTAATACTTTATACAAATAATTTTTGTTAACCAAATTAAAACTATTTTCTACAATATTATTAACATAAAACTTGTCATTAAGTTTTTCTATACATTCGTCTATATTTGAATAATCTTTTTTTAAAGAAATGTAATGTATATCTTGATGAAATTTATCATAATCCCCATCAACTAAAATTAATGCTGTTTTACAAGCCGCAGGCTCTATAACTTTACCAGTTACACCCCTCCATTTAATACCTTTTTTTAAATTTTTGAAAAATTTTTCATAAATCAAATTAAAATTTTTAATTTTTGATTTATTCACTTTGTTTCTTAAATGATCATCTAGAGCAAAATAATCCCATCCTGTATTTGATGATGCAAAACATTTACAATTATTTAAAAAAACTGCCCATTTTAAATAACTGAATCTATCCTCATCCTTGATTGATAAATCAAATTTTAATTTGTTATTTTTATGTGAATAATCATTTAAAAAATTATAGAGCCTGATTCTCTCTTGATGTCCAAAGTACTCAGGTTCAGGATATGTTCTATAACCAATTAAAGTATCTCTTTTATTAAATTCTATTTTAGGAAAAAATATTTCTTCATCTACACCACTATTTACTATGTGTTCAACATTTATTTTTAAATTATTTTTATATAAATCAATAACTTCTTTTGTATGAGATTGGGTTATTAACAAATTAATATTTAAATATTTTGTAAAATTTATTTTTTCAGGCATGTGCTTATATTCATTTCCTATAAAATAAACTTTAAATGCTTTTTTATGTCTTATTATTTTCTGAATATATTTTGGCACTAAGCATGCATTTGAAAATGCTGAATGTAAAATCACTATACAATCATATTTTTCAAATAATATATTTTTTAAATCTAAAATTTTAGGTTTTGTTTTATACAAAGGAAAGTAATTAGATAAATTTAAAAAATCAGATTTAAACAAATTGGTTTTACTAAAAGCTTTCACCCAACCATATTGATATGAAAGATCTTTATTTTTTTCGTTGGTATAATAAATTATAAGAGTTTTCATTTTGAAATATTAAAATCTAAATCTATATATTTTTAAATAAAAATTAAAAATTAATTTTTAAATATACATATATAAATTATTTAATATTTTATTAAATAAAATTGTAGTGTAAATTATTATACTAATATTAAATTTATAATAAAAAACATAAATAAAAATTTATGAAAAAAAAATTTGCTTCATTTAAAGATATTGAGGAGTCATATCTAAATAAAAACAAAGTAAAAAAACAACTACATCTAATTAAATTTTTAAAAAAATATATTAAAAAAAATTCTAATTTTTACATTCATAAAAAGACGGGACTAATTCGAAGCGACTTATCTAGTAATGCTGAAAAAATGTTAGAAATTTGGAACAAAGATTATAATAAAAAAAAACCTCATTATGAACCAATACAGCCTTATGTGCTAGGAAGATATATGTATGTTGCTTCAACAATAAATAAGTATTTTAAAAAAAAACTTAATTTTTGTGATTACGCTGCTAGTAAAGGTATTTTTCTCAAAATATTAAATAATAATACTAAAAAATTTAAATTATTTGGAGTAGAAGCGGATAAAAATAATTGTAAGAAAATTAAAAAGTTAAAATTCAAAGTTATAAACAGAAGTCTAGGAATTCATCTAAATTATAAAACAAAAAACTTTAAAGAAAACATTCAAGTAGGATCTATTTTGTGGACACTGTCATGTTGCTTAAATCCCATTAACGTTCTTAAAGATATATATAAAACATTAGATAAAAATGGATACTTGGTAGTTGCAGAAAGTTCTAGAATAATGGTTCCTTTTAAAAAAAAAATTGATTTACTCTTTAATAAAAAATTTCCAACTGATTATCATCCTTTCTGGTTTTCTCACAATACGTTAAAAGCATTATTATACATATGTGGTTTCAAAACAATTTATATTAATAATTATCAAGATTCAGATGTGTTGCTGATTATAGCTAAAAAAATACAACCAAATAAAAAAAAAATGTTAGAAGTTGACGATTATAAAAATGTTTTAAACTTTTTAAAAAAATGGACGAATAACCAAAAATTTTTCAATTCTATATTAAGTTAAATTTTATAAACTGAGAGATGTTTCTTAAGTAAAGATTTTGGATTAAAAACAAATAATTTAACGTTTTTACTTTCAAAATAATCTTTTAAATTACCGATATAATTTACTATACCGTTTTTAAAAGTATTATGTGTATCCGATGCTTTTACTCCTCGCAAAGTAATATGAGTGCTTACTTCTTTTTTCAAAGTTTTATCATATGATATAGTTTTATTTTTATCTGCCCAAAAATAATGATTATTATATAAATCGATACCTAATAAAATTATCTCTTGATAGCCCATATGAAAACCAAAAGAAATAGCATCTATCAAAGTCCCTTTCCTATGAATTAATCCAAGAGATAAATTACCTCTAGGATAAGAAAAAATTTTATTGGTATTATATTGAAATATTGAATTACTTTTCCAAAGTTTAAAACCGATCAGTAAATTAGTAAAATGCTGCGATATACCTCTAGAAAATAAAAAAATTGTTTTGGAATAAAATACATTAGAATTAATTTTTTCTATCAAATACTTTGCGTATTCTAATTCATGTTCAATTTTATCTTCCTCTTCTATAGATGGGTCTTCTTGGCCGGCTCTTAAAATATGGTAGGTTATATTTACTTTTTTGAGATGAAAAGACCCGTTAAAACCTAAAGTGTCATGTTTTGATATTTTTTCCCAAGTTTCATCATTAATTTCATTTATAGATGCTCCACTTCCAATAATAAATAATTTATTACTTTTTTTACAATTTTTTAAATGATTATAATTTATAAATTGATCACTATATTCAGATTTGTTTTTTAAATATTTTATAAAAATTTTAAATACAAATTTTGTGTGAATATAGAAATGCTTAAAAGTTGTTTTAGTAAGAAAGTAAAACAATAAAAGATCATTTATAAAATTAAATATATAACCAAGAAATCTATAAAAAAAATTCATTATAATGCTCGAAGTATTGTATTAATTTTGGTTTTTGGATTATCTTTCTTTTTAAGTTTAGAAGTTAATTTTCTAATTTTTATTAAATCATTATAATCATCAATGGATAAAGAAATATTTTTTTTAGTCTTAAAATATTCATTAAGTCCTAAATATTTAATTTTGAATTTATTTATATTATTGTAAATATAATTTGTAATATGCTCAGAATCATATTTATATTTTGATAGTTTAGATACTTTTTTGAGAGCTTCTAATGAAATAATTTCAGCTGTAAGTCCCTTTATCATATTTTTGGATTTGTTATTAGTTACCATGTCATATTTATAAAAATTAATTTTTAACATTTTAGTGTACAAATGATGATCTACAAATGGTCTATCTCCACAGATTCTCAAAATATAATTTAGATTAAAACTTTCTGCAGCATTAATAGATCTTTTTAAAACATTACTTAAATTTCCTCTATAAAAATCCACACCTTCTTTTTTAGCATATTGAACTATTGGATCGTCATTTTTATTTTTTGATGTTGCTATAATAATATTATCAATTTTTTTAATCAATCTTACCCTCTCAACAATTCTTTTTAATAAAGTTTTGTTGCTAATATTCTTTAAAATCTTTCCTGGTAATCTTTTTGAAGACATTCTGCAGAAAATTACTGCGCCTATTCTAACCATTATTCTTAGAGAAATATTTACTAAAAAAAATATTTCCTTTTTTTAAATTAATATGAATAACTTTTCCTACGATTTTATTCTCATCACCTGGCTTCAAACCTCTTTGGGGTCTCAAATATTGTATATCTTTTTTTTTTTATTCTCGAGCCTTTTTTTATATCTTTTGATGCACACAATGATCTTCTTAGATGTTCAAACATTTCTTTCTTTTCGACAATTTTTCTTTGATTAGATCCAAGCTTAATATCAATACTTTTTATATTTCTAACAAGTTTTGTTAGCTCTTTTGGGTTAGAAGATATTTTGTGATCATGAAATGTTTGATTTTCTCGTCTATAAGTAAAATGTTTTTCTATTAACTTTACACCCATGCTTACTGCTATTTCACATGCCTGGGTACCTAAGGAGTGATCAGAGTAACCAATTGGTAATTTAAATTTTTTTTTCAGTGTTTTAATGTTGTTTAAGTTTAGAATATCATTAGACGGTGGATATTCCGCAACACAATGCATTAGCATAAGCTTACCTTTGGATCTTGCGTCAGGAAAATATTTCAAAAAAGATTTAATTGCTTTATCTATCTCTCTTATACTGGACATACCAGTAGAAATTATAGTTGGCTTCTTTTTTTTAGCTATTTTTTCTATAAGAGGCAAAAAAGTTATATCACCTGAAGAAACTTTAAAACAAGGTACATATCGATTCAAAAAATCAACATCATTAAAATTTAAAGGTGTTGAAAAAAAATTAATTCCTATTTTTTTGGAATGTTTGTAAATTTTAACAAAGTCATTTCTACTTAAACAAAATTTTGTAATTCTTTTTTTTCTCTCATTTTGTTCTGGAGATACATAACCATCTTTTGTGTAGGTTTGAAACTTAACAGCATTTGCTCCACTTTTTTTTGCTAAATTAATCATATGAATTGCCTTAGAAATACTGCCTTCATGATTAACACCTATTTCAGCAACGATATAAGGTTTATTTAAGTTATTAAAATTCATGTTTGTTATTTTTATAAAGTGAATTTGCAATTTCAAGATCTAAATCATCATTTATTGAGATAGAACTTTTTTTATCTAAAATTACATGACTTAATTTTCCTTTAGAATTTAATGATTTATTTTTTTTTAACCAAATATAATTAATTATTTTTACTGCGCTTACTTCCTTAAATAATTCCTCAGATTCTAATTTTAAAGCATGATTTTTTCTAATTGCTTGTAAACCTTTTCCATTATGATGAAAAAAATTTTCAATTTCAGTTTTTACACTTAACACCATATCTGCTTCAAAAATATTCATTAAATTAATTGCAGAGTCTATATGATGTTTTTTTTTAAAAGGAGTATCTATAGAAACTAAGGCTATTTGATCAATTTTTTTCCTTTTTAAAGAATTATATTTTTTACAAGATGTTAGTATTGTTTCTTCTAAATACGAATTCACCTTAGCAAGACTACTATGCCTTTTGATAAAGATTAATTTTTTATTATATTTTTTTTTTAAAAAATTAATCAATTTTATATCTGGTGTAGTAACAATTATATCAATTAATTTTTTTGATTTAAGAATCTCATCAATAGTCCACTGTACAATTGTTTTGCCTCCAATTTTTTTCATTTCAATTGAATTTGGGTCCATTTTTTTTCCTCTAATTGGAATAATACAAAGTGTATTTTTATTTTTATTTAATGATTTTGCTTTTTCCTCAATAATTTTTGATCGTATCTCAAGCAATTTTGAATTATTTTTAGTTAAATTGTTTGAATGTTGTCTGTAATAGAATAAAGGTAAATTAATATTTTCTAGTCTTTCTTTTTCAAAAGCTTTTAACCAAAGATCAAACCCATCTTGTCTATCAAATTTTTCATTATATCCACCTATCTGTTTTAAAAAGTCAAGTTTTATCATGGTGCAAGCTCCATGAGCAGGTTGATCTAAAAGTTTTACTTTTTTAAAATCATGTCTCCTTATTAAATCAATTATTTCACCTTTTTTATTTACTGTAAAATAATCAGGAAATACCAAAGATAATTTTTTATTTGATTCCATTAAATCAGCCATCGATTGAATTGCATTTTTATGTAAAAAATCATCTGCATCTAACCTTATTATATATTTTCCTCTTGCCATTCTCATGGCTATATTATTTGTAACAGTTAAACCTTTGTTCTTTTGAAGAAGTGTAAAAATTTTTTTATGTTTTGAGTATTTTTTTATAATAGTTTTTGATTTATTATCAGAACCATTATCAATTATAATTAGTTCAAAATTTTGATAAGTTTGATTTAATACACTTTTAATGGATTGATTTAAGTATTCGTGATAATTATGATTTACAATATAAATGGTTACTAATGGCTTCATAAATTATTTTGGAGGATACCTTAAAAACCATTTTCCTTTTTTAAAATTCCATATTTCACTATTCCGATGACTATCTACAATTTCATTGAATTCTTTTTTGTTTAAATTTAAATATTCTAACTGTTCCTTAAAATACTCTGATGGTTTCTCATGATCATATTTTTTTACATAATATAGTGCTTTTTTTCTTGAAATAACTTTATTTTGAATCATTCTTGAGGCATCTCTAATACATCTTCCAAAACCAAATTTTATATATTGCATATAATAAAATAAAGTATCGATTTTATCGTCTAATGAGTCAAAATTAGTTAATGTTCCCTCAGTTCTTCCATTATTTGCTGTTCTAAAATTTATATATTTTTTAATATATTTATAATTTTCGTACATTGACCATTTAAAAAAATATCCAAAATATCTAATTTCTAGACCAGATTTAATTATCTCTGAAGATTTTGGATACATATAATGATATAAATCTGTCTTACTTATACCTTCATCTATCCAATTTTCAGGTGTATCTCCAACAATATGCTCGACTATTTCTGTATAATCTTTCTTTTTCAATGAATTTTTATTTAAAACCAATCCTCCGTACTCGCTTTCTCCATGTTCAGCATAAAAAATTAATGGAATTTTGTATTTTATTGCTATACCCATAGGAATAGCTTCTTTAGAAGCCTCCCAATGAATTTTTGGATTACCTCTCTCAATAAAAAATCTTTTTGCCAAATATCTAGATATTTTTTGATTTGGTCTAATGACAATATTGTCAAAACCTAACTTAACCATCTCTTCTCTATTATGAGTTGCAATATCATTAGGAATTAAAGGAGAGGCAGTAACAAGTAAGGGATTTAATCCAAATTTAAATTTAAGTTTATGAGCAATCGCTGCAGAATCTTTTCCTCCACTAAAAGGAACTATGCAATCATAATAATTCGAATTTTTTTTAAATTTTGATGTTAGGTTTAAAAATTCCTTTTCTCTTTTTTTCCAATTAATTTTTTTTTTAGAATTCGCTGTGATACAACCATTGCATATATTATTAATAAAAATAACTCTTGGCCTAGTGTCTGGCATTAAACAATTTTTACAATATTTAACCATTTATTAGTTTCTTATATCAATATTTTTTTTTAATAAATAATTTTTTAAATTTAAAATACTTCTTTCTGTATAATGGAATATGTTTTGAGTACAAACTCCTGAAACACCTGCTTTAAATCCATCTTCAAAATGCTTCCAGCTACCAGCACCTCCAACAATTAACAATGGAACAGTGCTGCATTTTGAGACTTTTTTAGCAAGTTGTAAATCTAGCCCCTCTAAAGATCCATCCTTATCCAAAGTATTAAGCATAATTTCTCCAACACCTAGAGATATGGATTCTTTTACCCATTTGATGAGTTTTAACTTAGTTTCTTTTTTTCCATCATTTGTAACAACAATATAATCTTTATTTTTTTTCTTTAAATCTATAGACAAAACTACAGATTGTTTTCCATAAACAGATGCAATTTCTGGAATTAAATTTTTATTTTTTATAGCACCAGTGTTAACAACAATTTTATCTGCACCTGAGTTCATCAATTTTTTTGCATCAATTAAATTACGAACGCCACCACCAACTGAAATAGGTACGAAACATTTTTCAGCAAATTTTTCTACAACCTTAAAAAAATTTGGTTTTAATTTTTTGTTTCTTGTGACATCAAGAATTATTATTTCATCAATAGAACTATTATTAACAAAATTAATTGTGTATCTATAATCTGGTTTAAAATTTTTTGTCCTAAAGAGAACTCCATCATTAATTGTTAAAAGGGTAATTAATCTTTTTTTTACCATTAAAGATTTATAAAATTTTGAATTAGTTGAAGTCCATTTTTTTGACTTTTTTCTGGATGGAATTGAGTTGCAAAAATATTATCTTTAATAATTACAGAAACAAAATTATGAATGTAACTTGTTTTACCATAAACGAATTTTTTATTTGTATTTTTTAGACAATAGCTATGAACAAAGTAGAAAAGAGATTTATTTGGTATATTTTTAAATAAAGGATTATTTTTAAAGTTTACTGAATTCCATCCTATGTGTGGAATGAAATATTTGTTTTTTTTATTTTCAAAACTTTCAATTTTAAAATCAACTAATCCAAGACCTTCATGTTCACCCATTTCACAACTAGATTTACCTAATAATTGAAAACCTAAACAAATTCCAAGTATGTGTTTTTTTTTTACCATAACTAACTCTTTAATCGAATTATCTAATTTTTCCTTAGATATAATCTTCATGACATCGCCAAAAGCACCTACTCCTGGAAGAATTAATTTATCACAATTTAAAAGTTCTTTGTATTTTCGAGACAAAATTGGTTTATGATTTAATTCATTAATTGCACTTCTAATTGAAAAAATATTTCCGTAACCAACGTCAATAATGCCTATTTTTTTTTTCACAATTTTAAATTTAGATTTTTTTTTCTATAAAATAATTTTCAAGCAACAAACCATCTAATTGGGTTTTTTTGAAAACATTTATTGCTTCTTTTTCATCTCCCACTATTGGGTAACCATGAACATTTAAAGACGTATTTAATAAACCAAAAATACCAGTAAGTTTTCCAAATTCTTTAATTAAATTTTCATACTCTTTATTTTTTTTAGGTAGTAAAATTTGAGGTCTACAAGTAAAATCATATGGATGAATTGCTTCAGATAATTTTTCTCTTCCTTCATTTGTTGTGTTTAAACAATTTGTCATGAATTGGTAGTCTTCAATATTTTTTTTTATTAAAAAATATGATCTTGCATTAGATGATAAAACCGTAGCAGCAAATGGCATCCAAAAATCTCTACTTTTGATTTTTTCGTTAATTTTCATTTTAATATTTTTATAAGATGGATGTGCTAGTATTGACCTATTTCCCAATGCCCTACTTCCAAATTCACTTTTTCCCATGCATCTGGCAACTATCCCGCCTTTAGATAATAATTTAGCTGCACGAATAATTAAATTATTTTTATAAATTTTAAAGTTTTTACTATTAAATTTTTTTTTAATTAAATCATCTCTGTTATTAATTAAAGAAATTTGACCTAGATATGGTGAAGTAATTTTCTTGCAAATAAATTTTGAATTATTATTAGTAAGATTTTCTGAATGTTTTGCATAACAAGCACCTATTGATAAAGAATTATCATCGGGCGCAAAAGGAACAAAAAGTTTTTTTATACTTGGTAAATTTGAAATTTTAAGATTACTTTTAACATTCATAGCAACTCCACCGGCAAAACATAAATTTCTAATTCCAGTAAGTTTCACAGCATCTTTAACAAAATTTTCTGTCAAAAATTCAGTATATCTTTGTACAGCACCAGCAATGTTATCAAATCTTTCTCCTTTAGTAATATCTTTTAAAAAAAAATATAAATCTTTTGGTTTTTTAAAAAATTTAAATTTATTTTTTTGTATAGTTTGTATTTTTTTAAATTTGTTGAACAAAGTTTCGGTATATTCGTCTTTACTAAATGCAGCTAAACCCATAACTTTATATTCATGATTATCTGGCTTTAAATTAAGCAATAGTGTTGTGTATCTATACAATCTTGCAATTATTGAACTTTCAGATTTAGATATTAACGTAAATTTTTTTTTATTAGATGGCAAAAAAACTCTAATAGTATTATTTGCTTTATCTCCATATGCATCTAAAGTTAAAACAAGGGATTTTTTTGAATTTAAATTCCCTGAATAATAAGCGTAAGAAGCATGGGTTAAAGAATGATCAGTAAATGATATTTTGCTTTCATCAATATTTAAATGAATCTTTATAATTTCTTTTCTAAGTTCATTCCCTAATATTTTTACTTTTTCATTATTTTTAAAATTATCTTCATCTAATTTATTTAAAGTTGTATAATATTTTTTCCAAAATTGTTTCCCAGGGAACTGATTTAAATCAACAAATTTTTTAAAAATATCAATTTTCTTAATTTTTTTTTTTTTAAAAATTGTTGGAAACCAATACTTTTCTTGCTCATAAATGAAATCATTAACTGTAAAATTACTATATTTTCTAATAATGATATTTGACGGTGACCAATCTTTAGTTGCAAAAACAACACTTGAAATTTGGCTAGGTTTTATTTTGTTAGATTTTAAAATATAATCTATTGATTTTTTTGGGTATCTTTCATCATTTTTTATATTTGAGAATCTTTCTTCGCTAACAGCAGATATAATTTCTCCATTTATCATTAATGATGCTGAAGAATTCATTTCCCATTGAATACCTAGTATTATTTCGTTCTGAGTTATTTTTTTCATAAACAAATAACAAAAATAAATTTTTTTATTGCCCTACTTTTTGGGCTCTATTTGTATAATTATAAATTGAAATCTCTCTATCTTCTATTTTTGCAGTTTCGTTTTGTTCCATTTTTCTGGGTATACAACATCTTTTACATATCTCGATATCTTTAAATCCATTTTTTTTAGAATGCATTTCTCTTGCTTTACTCATTTTTTCTCCATGCCATATTTCATAGATTGTTTGCAAATTTGCATCTCCAACTATGTGATCACCCTCTTCATCCATACTACACAACATTACTTTTCCATCACTTCCAACTACCACTCTTTGGTATAACTGAGGGCAAGAAAAATTTTCTATATACTCGATTTGACTTTCAGAATCTTTTCTTAAGTAATCAATTAAGGGGTTGTAAGCTACTAAATCTGTATAAGGCTTTAGCTCCTTATAAAATTCCTCAGGATAATTTTTTATAGACGGCCATACAGACTGTACTTTTACAACAGGTTTTTTTAATCCTAATTTTTCTTTTAATTCCTTAATTTCTTTAAGTCTAGAAATGGTATCTTCCCATTTTAAAGGATATCTTACTTTATTATAATCCTCTCCCATCCCATCTGCAGAAACAGTTATCCAATCTATTCCAGCATCAATCAATTTTTCTAAAAAATTACCAGTAAGTTTTTTTCCATGAGTTAAAGTTGAAACTTCTTTTATTCCATTTTGTTTAGCAAATTGCACAGCTTCAATAAAATTTTTATGTAATGTGGATTCACCTCTAAGACTCAATCTAATAGCTGGAACCTTACCAGCAATTTCGAGGATTATACGTTTATATAATTCATAATCCATAAACTTTAGAGCAACTTTTTCAAGAAATTCATCTGTTGTAGTATAACACATTGGACATCTTAAATTGCATTTAGAAGATAATTCTAAATCAACAAGCAAAGGATACTCTCTAAGTGTTTTGTTTTTTGCTAGATCAATCCAAGATTGTCGATACTGTTTATAATCCTCTTGCCAACCTTCAGAGAGATTTTTTTGAAACTCAATTTCACGTTCGTATGTATCCATTGAATAATTTCCTCTATTTATAGGAGTGTTTAAATTATTATTTTTGCTATTTTCAGAATAATTTTTTTTAATATCTCCTCCATTTATTGGAGAAATTTGATCATGATCAATATTATTATTTATTGTGCTTGTTTTTGAAATTTTTTCAGTACTCATAAAATTTTTATATATTAATATAATTAAATTAAAAGAGTTATAAATTATTTTTTAATTATTTTGAAATAACTTTCAATTGTTCCACCAAAGCTTAGTTTAAATGACCCTCTATTTGGTGAGTTTATTCCTTCCAGATCTATTTCTTTTATGAATTTTTTATATGCTAAATGTTTAAATGCCTCCCAATTTATAGTTGTACCAGACCATGAATTTTTTTCAATTTCTGTACCAGCTCCAAACAAGTAGTATGCTCTTTTATTATCCCAGATATACATAACAGAATATTTAATATTTTCTTTGTTATCGTATAAATCGATAACACAACCGATGTCATTATTCAAAATATTACAAATCATTTTTTCCAACGCTCTAGATTTCAATGAATCTATTTTGTAATTTTTTTTTTTCATTAAATCCAAATACAGATGCAATAAATTTTTATGTGTATCGTTAATTTTAATTTTATAACCTTCTTTGAGTGCATCTTTTAATCTTTGTCTTCTAGAACTGTCTAAACTTTTATATAGTTTTGAATTATTAATATTTTTATTAAGGTCGTTATTTAAATTACTAATTTCAAGTATTGATGTGTATCTAATATCTGCAATAAATTTATCTTTTGTATCTTTAGAGTAATTATACCATAAAAAAGGTCTTATATCTTTTATAGAGTAAACTAAATTGAACTCAAAAGATTTGTATATTTTTGAAATTTTATCTATGACAAATTCTAAAATTTTAAATTTATCATTATTCTTTTTAAAATTACTTATATTTTTGTTAAAATTATAAATTATTCCTGAATAAATAACCCATTCATTAAATATGCATTCATTTTCTTTATCATTAACAATCAATACTAAACCTGCTTTAAACTCATTTCCATGAAAAATTCCCCATAAATGAAATTTGTTATTTATACCCTCCAAATATTTAGTTGAATTAAATATAGTTCCATCAGGAGATTCATCATTCATTGCATTCCAAAAATTATAATCCTCAATTTTTTTAAATTCAAAATCTTTACTAGTCGACATATTTAATTATTTTTTTAGAAACTAATTCTTTAATAATTTCATTAAACTCTTTTTTTTTAATATTGATTTTTTTAAAAATAGAATTAATATCTTTTTTTCCATCAATATAAAAAAGTAACCAAAGGATATTATTTATCTTATTTTTTGTTTTATTGGGTAAAAACTCACCACCTTTTGATTGAATTAGGTTGTGCTTACTAAGCATTATTTCGCCATGTCTCTCTGTTCTTTCATAAAATTCCAAATTTTCAATTTTTTTTATTAATTTTTTATATACATTTAGAGATGAGAGTAAGTTTTTAGAGGTTACAAAATTTAGATTGTCTAGTGAAGAATGATACTCCTTATACTCATAATATTTATCTTTAAATATAGAGGTCATATTTAACCTGAAACCTGGAGAAGAATATTGTCGCTCATCACTTCCATTTATATCAAATGGATATTTTATAAATTTTTTTTTAGTTTCATTTAAAGTTTGCTCAACTAAGTCATTAATAAAATGGTCTTTATTCCAAGAACTTTTATAACTGAAGTTGCCTCTGCCGCCACAATTGCAAATATTAAGTCCAAAATCTATATTTTTTATTTTTTTTTCATTTCTATTTAAATATGCAACAGCTCCTATTGTTTCTGGCACAAATATAACTCTGTATGACCATTTTAAATTTTTTTTGCTCTTTAAATAGGCTGAAAGAAGACTGGTTACTAAAATACCACTTAAATTATCATTAGCCATTCCAGGATGACATATATAAGTTGATATTAAAACCTCTTTTTTACGTCTTCCTTTGATTAATAATTCACCATAGTTGAGTTTACCATTTTTATTAATAGAGCTATCTATTTTTAACTCAAGCCTGTCTTTATATTTGCTTAAAATTTTATACTGCTTGTCTGTAACACAAAATCCCCAATTTTTTTTATAGTAACTAGTTCTATAAGGAATTGCTTTTTTTAATGTAGGGTGTTTGTGAATTTTATTCTTAATATCTGACCAATACAATTTTTTATTTATATTAATACTATAATTTACAACACTTAAATTATTTATTTTGTAATCTACAATTTTATTTCCTTTCTTATCTTTTATATATGCGTCTTTAATTAACCATTCTCCAGGTATTCGCCAGTCATAAACTTTTGTTCCAGATTTAAAAAATTTTATCTTAATAGGTATTATTTCACTTAAAATTTTCAAAGTTTTTCTATTATATTTTCCTGTTATACTTCTAGATAGTGGAAATAATTTTTTTAAATATTTTTTAGTTTTGGTATTCAATTTAAGACCATTTTTGTATATTCTGCATCATCGATTATAGTGATTAATTGTATTAACATTATTTAAAAAAATTTAAAATAAAAAGTTTAAATTCAAGAAAGAAGTTCTAAATAATATGTGTGGGATAAGTGGCTTTATAATAAATAAAAAAATCAAAACTTCAAATTTAATAGATAAAACTCTCAAGCTAATGTCAAGAAGAGGTCCAGATTTTCAAAATTATAAAACATTTAAATTAAAAAATAAATTTTTAGGTCTTTTGCATTCAAGACTAAGTATTATAGACCTTAATGAGAGATCAAATCAACCTATGCAGTTCAATGATTTCACAATTATTTTTAACGGAGAGATTTATAATTACACAGAAATTAAAAAAAACTTAATAGATAAAGGGTATAAATTTTCAACCAATTCTGACACTGAAGTGTTGTTAAAAAGTTATATTGAATATGGAGAAAAATGTGTTGAGTACTTTAAAGGTATGTGGGCTTTTGCAATTTGGGATAATAAAAAACAAAAATTATTTCTTTCAAGAGATTTATTTGGAGAAAAGCCACTCTATTATCTAATAAATCAAAATGGTTTTTATTTTGGATCTGAAATAAAATTTATTAATTCATTAATAGGCAGAGACCTTGAAGTTAATTACAAATTATTATCAAATAATTTAAAATATGGTCATAAATGTATTTTTAAATCTAAAGAAAATTTTTATAAAAAGATTTCTAGATTAGAACCTGCTACAAATTTAATTATAAATACTGATTTAAAAATTAAAAAAGATCAATTTTGGAAGCCAAGAATAAAATTAAATAATAAAATGAGCTACGATGAAGCAAAAGAAGGTAGCTTTTATCATTTAAGTCAAAGTCTATCATATAGACTTAGATCAGATGTCCCAATAGCTTATTGCTTAAGTGGAGGTATAGACTCATCTTTACTTACATCTTTATCAAAAAAAGTATTAAAAAATAACATAACTACATTTTCAATTATAGATAATGATCCAAGATATGATGAGTCCACAAATATTAAAAAAATAAATCAAGATCTTAAAGCTAAAAATTATCTAGTTAATTTAAATGATTATAAAAAAAATTTTATAAAAAATTTAAAAGAAATAAATAATTATCATGACTCACCAATAGCAACGTTGTCATACTATATTCATTTTTTACTAACTAAAGAAATTAAAAAAAGAAATTTTAAAGTATCAATTTCTGGGGTTGGTGCAGATGAGATATTTACAGGATATTATCATCATTATTTGTATTATTTTAAAAGTATTAAAAATGAGGATTTTTTTAATTTAGAAATAGAAAATTGGAAAAGATATAATTTAAAAAATATAAGAAATAAAAATTTTAAGGATCCATATTTTTACATAAGAAAAAAAAATAATAAAAAATTAATTTATGAGAATAATGATTTTTTTTTCAAAAAAAAAATAAATAATAAATTTTTAGAAAAACAATTCTCAAAAGACTCTCTAAGAAATAGAATGTTAAATGAGTTATTTTTTGAAATTGTTCCTGTTATTTTAAAACATGATGATTTAAATTCTATGTATAACTCAATTGAAAATAGAAGTCCTTTTTTAGATAAAGATTTATTTGATTTTACAACACAAATTCCAACAAAACATCTTATGACAGGTAGATTTCAAAAAAAAATATTAAGAGATGGATCTAAAGGGATTTTACATAATCAAATAAGACAATTTAATAAAAAAATGGGTTTTAATGCATCTTTAAATTCCTTAATTGATTTAAATAATAAGGAAAATATAAATTTATTATTTGATAGTCAATCTATTCTAAGTGATTTAATCGATTTCAATAAAATTAAAAATTATTTAAAATATAATAAATCATTACCTAACGAAATTTCAAAATTTTTATTCTCTTTAATAAGTACAAAAATTTTTTTAAAAGAAATTTAAACAATCAATTATAAAATAGTTTGAATTAGTTTTTTAACGCTTTAATTAAAAACTTTTTATCAAGTTTACAATCTCGATAACCTTTTTTTACAACATTTAAATATCTTTCAGTTGGAAATTTGAAT
>MDSZ01008401.1_pt1 | contig 17940 bp, 14 predicted proteins | sample 811201 | NCBI WGS metagenome assembly MDSZ01 (sample SAMN05326647, study PRJNA326480) | marine metagenome | isolation source: seawater | place: Indian Ocean: North | collected 2010
AGAGAAGGGAGAAGCTGCGGTTCGAAGCCGTAGTGCTGCAGCCAGCGCACGTCGCCGTCGAAGAAGGTCCGCAGGTCGGGAATGCCGTACTTGAGCATGGCCAGTCGCTCGATGCCGATGCCGAAGGCAAAGCCCTGATACTCGTTTGGATCGATGCCGCAGGCCTCGATCACCCGGGGGTTGACCATGCCCGACCCCAGTACTTCCAGCCAGTCCTCGCCCTCACCGATCACCAGCTTGCCGCCAGAGCGGTCGCAGCGCACGTCGACCTCGGCCGAAGGTTCGGTGAAGGGGAAGTAGGAAGGCCGGAACTGCAGGGTCAGGTCCGGGGCCTGGAAAAAGGTCCGGCAGAACTCCAGCAGGCAGCCCTTGAGCTGCGCCATGTTCGCGGTCTTGTCGATCACCAGCCCTTCGGCCTGGTGGAACATCGGGGTGTGGGTCGCGTCGCTGTCCGAGCGGAACGTCCGGCCGGGGACGATCACGCGGATCGGCGGGGTCTGGTTCATCATCGTGCGAACCTGCACCGGCGAGGTGTGGGTGCGCAGCACCAGCGAGCCTTCGTCGCCCGAGTGACCCTTCATGTAGAATGTATCCTGCATCTGCCGTGCCGGATGGTCGGTGGGCATGTTCAGGGCGGTGAAGTTGTGCCAGTCGTCCTCGACTTCTGGCCCTTCGGCCCAGACGAAGCCCATCTGACCAAAGATATCGACGATTTCGTCGATGGTCTGGGTGATGGGGTGGAGGCGTCCGCGGCGCACCGGACGCGGGGTCTGGGAGACGTCGATGGCCTCGGCGGAGAGGCGAGCGTCTAGCTCGGCGTCGGCGAAACCGGTCTTGCGCGTGTCCAGCGCCCCGGCGATCTCGTCCTTGAGCGCGTTCAGCGCCTGACCCGCAGCCTTGCGGGCCTCCGGGTCGAGGCCGCCAAGCTGCTTCATCTGCGCGGTGATTTCACCCTTCTTTCCGAGGGCGGAAACGCGGATTTCCTCGAGGGCCGCCACATCGATTGCGGCGTCGATCCGCTCCAGCAAGCCCGACTTCAGCGCGTCTAAATCCATGATGGATCACTCGTCCTTGTTCGAATTGGTGTGCAGTATGCCAGCAAGCGTGCGCGGATGGCAGCACCGCTGGTGCTTTGGCCGCATGCGTCTGGTGCACAGGACGCGGCGCGTTCTCCAGTGCCCAAAGGGGGATCTCCGGCAACAAAAAAGGGGCCCGTGAGCCCCTTTTCAATTGAGTGCGCCCGGTCCGCCGGGCTCAGCTGCGCCTTATGGCTGGGTCAGGCTGCTGTCTTCTCCAGCGCCGACTTGGCCTGCGCGACGATCGCAGCGAAGGACTCCGGCTCCCGCGCTGCGATGTCGGAGAGGACCTTGCGGTCGACTTCGACGCCAGCCTTGTTCAGGCCGTTCATCAGCTGCGAGTAGGTCAGGCCGTTGAGGCGTGCCCCGGCGTTGATTCGCTGGATCCACAGGCCGCGCATCTGCCGCTTTCTGGTGCGACGGTCGCGGTAGGCGTACTGCAGGTCCTTATCAACGCGCTGCTTGGCGCTCTTGATCAGGCGAGAACTGGCGCCGCGGGAACCTTTGGCGAGCTTCAGAACCTTCTTGTGCCGGGCGTGGCTGGTAACGCCGCGTTTAACTCGTGCCATTTTCGGTGATCTCCCTAAGCCTGCGCCGTGGACGCGGCGGTACGCGCAGCCTTGGATTTGCGGCGCTGCTTGCGGTCGTAGGGCATGTAAACCTTAACGATGCGGGCGTCGGCGTCGCACATGATCGACGTGCCGCGGGCCTTCCGCTTCATCTTCTGGGGCTTGTTGGTCTGCATGTGGCGCATGAAGGCGTTATTCATGCGTACCTTGCCAGACCCGGTCATCCGGAAGCGCTTTTTCGCGCCGGACTTGGTCTTCATCTTCGACATTTCATGGTCTCACTCTGAAAGTGTTGATCGGTGTGCATGCAGGCATGTCGATCGGGCCTAACATACAGATTGAAGCCCGTGACACCCTTACGGGTGCATCGGGATTGCTGGCTTCTAGAAGCCTGCGCCGGGCTTGTCCAGCTTCCCCGCACGCAGGGGAGGGTTTCATCGGATAATGATCGCCGCTGCAACATGGTTGCGCCGACCTTGTCTCGACCGCTTCGCGGTCTTCGCCAAGGCGTCGTGCATTTTCATTGAAAATGCAGAATAGCGTCAGGCCGCGTGCAGCGCGGCCTGTCCGTTTGATTGTGCGGCGGAGATTTGTAAGCCGCGAAGCGGCCAATCCTAAACGGGAAAGCGACGCTTCGGTCAGGTCGGCTTGGGCGCCACGATCATCACCATCTGCCGGCCTTCCATCTTCGGATGCGCCTCCAGCTTGACTGCATCGCCCAGCTCTTCCTGCACCCTTTCCAGCACGCGCCGACCCAGGTCCTGATGCGCCATTTCCCGACCACGGAAGCGGATGGTGAACTTTACCTTATCTTCGTTCTCTAGGAACTTGTTCGCGTTGCGCATTTTGGTCTGATAGTCGTGGTCGTCGATGCCCGGGCGCATCTTGATCTCTTTGAGTTCGACAATCTTCTGGCGCTTGCGGGCCTCGTTCGCCTTTTTCTGCTGCTCGTATTTGAACTTGCCGAAGTCCATGATCTTGCAGACCGGCGGGTCTACGTTCGGCGACACCTCAACGAGGTCGAGGCCGGCGTCGGCGGCGCGGTCGAGCGCGTCACTGGTGCTGATAACGCCGAAGTTGTTGCCTTCATCATCGATGAGGCGAACATTCGGCACGCGAATATCGCCATTAGAGCGGAACTGATCCTTCTTGTTGGGCTCTAAGCGAAGCGGTGGACGTGCGATGATACTAATCCCTGCAGTTAAACGAATATGCGTGCCGCTGTGTACCTGTGCGCGAGCACAGGTCAAGCAAATAACACGAACAATCTCAGACGCTAAGCACCGGAGCGGTCCAAAACGCGACTATTTCGGATTCGTTTCGATGATTTCCGGTGTTTTGGCCCTGCTTCGGCTCGATTTCCCTCAAAATACCCGCGATCGAGGACGACGGCGTACGGAACGCCAGCCAGCCAGCCAGCACAGCACTGCGCGCCTAACCACCACTCGATCTCGATGCGCCTCACGCGTACGGCGCGCGCGCCTGCGCCGCGATGGCTTCGAGCGCGTCGTTGAGCGACATCATTTCCTGATCCTTGCCGCCGAGGGTTCGCAACGCAATGGTCCGCTCGTCCGCTTCCCGGCGGCCGACCACGGCCACCAGCGGTATCTTCTGGTGTGAGTGCTCGCGGACCTTGTAGTTGATCTTCTCGTTGCGCAGGTCGGAGACGGCGCGGATTCCCCTCGCCCGCAGCGCCTCGACCACTTCTTCGGCGTAGTCGTTGGCGTCGGTGGTAATGGTCGCAACCGCCACCTGGACCGGTGCCAGCCACAGCGGCAGCTTGCCGGCGTAGTTCTCGATCAGGATGCCGATGAAGCGCTCGAACGAGCCTAGGATTGCCCGGTGCAGCATGACCGGGCGCTGCTTGGAGCCGTCCTCGGCGATGTAGTTGGCATTCAGGCGTTCGGGCAGGACGAAGTCGACCTGCCAGGTGCCACATTGCCAGTCCCGGCCGATGGCGTCGCGCAGGACGAACTCCAGCTTGGGCCCGTAGAAGGCACCCTCGCCTGGGTTCATGGTGTAGGGAAGTCCAGCGTCCTCGATGGCCTCGCGCAGCGCGCCCTCGGCCTTGTCCCAGGTCTCGTCGGTACCCGCCCGTACGTCGGGCCGGTCGGAGAACTTGACCGCGATATCGGTGAAGCCGAAGTCGGCGTAAATAGTCTGCAGCAGGCTGCAGAATTCCTTGGTCTGCTCCGTCACCTGATCCGGGGTTGCGAAGATGTGGGCGTCATCCTGGGTAAAGGCACGCACCCGCATGATCCCGTGCAGCGACCCGCTGGGCTCGTTGCGGTGGCAGCCCCCGAACTCCGACATCTTCAGCGGTAGGTCGCGGTAGGAGCGGATGCCCTGATTGAAGATCTGCACGTGACCGGGACAGTTCATCGGTTTGAGCGCAAGGATGCGCTCGTCGGCGCCAGCGTCTTCGTCGGCCGCGTCACCGGTGGTGAACATGTTCTCACGGAACTTGTCCCAGTGGCCGGACTCCTCCCACAGCTTGCGGTCGACCAGCTGCGGGGTCTTGACCTCCTCGTAGCCGGCGTCGTCGAGCCGGTGGCGCATGTACTTTTCTAGCTCGGTGTAGATCCGCCAGCCCTTGGGGTGCCAGAACACGCCGCCGCGCGCCTCTTCCTGCAGGTGGAACAGGCCCAGCTCCTTGCCCAGCTTGCGGTGGTCGCGCTTGGCGGCCTCTTCCAGCTGGGTCAGGTGCACGCGCAGGGCCTTGGGGTCTTCGAAGGCTGTCCCGTAGATCCGCTGCAGCTGCTGCCGGCTGCTGTCACCGCGCCAGTAGGCACCGGCCACGGAGAGCAACTTGAAGGCTTTGCCGACCATGCCGGTGCTCGGGGCGTGGGGCCCGCGGCACAGGTCGATCCAGTCGCCCTGCGTGTAGAGCGTGATGGTCTCGCTCTCGGGCAGATCTTCGATCAGTTCGACCTTGAACTGCTCGCCCTTGGCCTTGAACAGCGCGATGGCTTCGTCCCGGCTGACCACCTGCCGCTGAAAGGGCGCGTTGTGGGCGATCACGTCGTGCATCTTTGCCTCGATCACCTCTAGGTCGTCGGTGGTGAAGGGCTCTTCCCGGTAGAAATCGTAGTAAAAGCCGTTTTCGATCGTCGGGCCGATGGTGACCTGAGTGCCAGGAAACAGCTCCTGCACCGCCTCGGCCAGCACGTGGGCACAGTCGTGGCGGATGATCTCCAGCGCCTCATCGCTGCCCTTGTCGCGCACGATGATCGACAGCGAGGCGTCCTCGGTGATCTCCCGGTTCAGATCCCATGTCTGACCGTCGACGGTGACGGCCAGCGCCTTCTTCGCGAGGCCGGGGGAGATCGACAGGGCCACGTCCATGCCCGTTGTTGGGCCGTCGTACTGCCGTTTGGCGCCGTCGGGGAGCGTAATTTCAACCATATTTCTTCACTGACCGGTGCTTGCAGGGGGCGGATTCAGGGTTTTCGGGTAAACCGTCGGGGGACGTTACGTCGAAATGGTCGGATTTCCTTACGCAAGTAGCTCATCGTAGATGTCGAAAATCTGACGGGCGGTCTCATCGCGTTTGAAGGTCCTGAAGGCGTGGACCATAGCGTTGTTTTCCAGCTCGGCCCGTTTTTCAGGCGCCAGTGCCGTGGCCCAGGCCAAGGCCATCCCGAGCGTATCGGCATCGCCGGGGTCGAACAGGGCCCCAGTCTCGCCTGGATCGATCTGAAACGCCGTCGCGCCATTGTTGGCCCCGAGCACGACCTTGCCCGCCGCCTGACTTTCGGCGCAGGCGTAGTCGAAGGCGAGGTTGCCGTTCACGGTCGAAATCACGATGTCGCTGAGCTTATATAGGGTTGCCGGGTCTTCGGTGCCTTCGATGATCCGCAGGCGGTGCTCAAGGCCCTCGGCTTCGATCCGCTGCATCAGCCGGTATTGGTAGCGCCGCTCGGACACCCCGACCCCGACGAACAGGCAGACCCAGGTCTTGTTTTCCAGGGCCCGCAGGGCGTCGATCAGGACGTCGTGCCCGGCGCCATCCTGCAGCGCAGCGGGGAACAGGATCACCGGGCTCTGCGCGGTGATTTCCATGTCCCGCACCATCCGGGTCAGGCGCGCCGCGGTCACCACCGACGGGTGCAGCGCGTTAACCGCGATCCCCGGCGGGATCACGCGCGCGTCGACGGTGTCCAGATAGCCCGCGCCACCGAGCAGCTCGCGCATGAATTCGGAGACCAGCAGCACCCGGTCGGCTTCGAGCGACTGCACCAGCCCGGGGGTCGGACGATCCCCGCGCCGCACCGGCAGGTCGTAGAGGCTGACAACGCGCGGCAGGCGGTTTTTGGCCGTGGACTTGTTGACCCGAACGGCGGCGTTTTCCCCGTGCGCGTGCACCAGCTGGGCCTGCCACTCATCAAGCTGGCTGGCGATCTTGCCGGTCGAGCTGCCCATCATGCTGCTGGTGGTCATGTTGATGGTTTCGTGGACCACCTGCGCTCGCTCGGCCTCTGCGACCATGCTGCCACCGCCACTGATAATGCAGGAGGTCCCGCCAAAGCGGCGGATTGCAGCACTCAGATCGAGGGCGACCCGGCTGACCGGGCCGGCGTCGAGGGCATCGGCCACCTGCACGATGGCGCGCTGTGCGCCGTCTGCCTTCAGACTGTTTTGTCCCGTCGTTTCGGTCATGTTCGATCCAAAAAACTGTTCCACGTCGACGCCGTCGCTCGCGCTCGGCTCACCCTTCGGCATTTGTGGTCCCGGCCCCAGGTGCGGGTGACCCGTCCTCGGTTCCGTTGACCGGGCTGGGTCGGACGCCTGATCCCAGTCTCAGGTCCTTGCCGGGTCTGGTCGGTCCTTGCCGGTCCTGTCGCCTTGTTCGGACGGGTCCGATGTGACATCCCTAGGGTCCGAGATCCCGCTAAGCCACGATTCCGGGAATCGCGCTCAACGGGTACAACGTCGAGACGTATAATGACAGATACGCTAATTCGCCCCGACGGGACAAGACTGGTCTACAACCGGCTCGCACCACAGGCAGGCCATTCCGGGCCCGGAGTGGTGTTTTTGTGTGGCTTCGGCTCGGATATGGAGGGCTCGAAGGCGCTCTATCTCGAGGCGCTGGCACGTGAGCGTGGACAGGGCTTCATCCGCTTCGACTACAGCGGCCATGGCCTGTCGGATGGCGATTTTCGCGATGGTACTATCAGCCGCTGGGCCGAAGACAGCCTCGCGGTGATCGACGCGCTGACCGAGGGGCCGCAGATCCTGATCGGCTCGTCGATGGGGGGGTGGCTGATGCTGCTCGCCGCGCTGGCGCGGCCCGAGCGGATCGCAGGGCTGATCGGCATCGCTGCCGCGCCCGATTTCACCAAGCGCCTGCAGTGGCCCAAGCTGACGCCTGAGCAACAGGCTACGGTAATGGAGCAGGGCTTTGTTCAGGTGCCGTCGAACTATGAAGACGACTATATTTTCACCCGCGCGCTGTTCGAAGACGGTGCGGACAACCTGCTGCTCGAAGCGGACATTGACCTCGACCTGCCCGTGATCCTTTTGCAGGGTCAGCAGGACGTGGACGTCCCCGAAGAGACGGCTTTCGAGATCGCCCGACGCTTGCGCTCGGACGATGTCACCATCGAACTGGTCAAGGCGGCTGATCACCGCTTTTCCGGCCCGGAGGAGCTCAAGCGCCTCGCCCGCGCCGTAGACACAATGACGGAGAAATACCGCGATGACAGGTTCCAAGGATAAGGCGTTACAGGAAAAGGACGCCGACACCGCCCCAGACACAAATGGCGCCGACGCTGCGCTTCAGCGCCCCAAATACCGTCGCAAAGGCAAGGCGGAAGTTGACGCATCGGCTGGCGCGGCTAGCGGGGAGGGCGCGGCTGGCCGTGCCGGGGAAAATACACCCCGCGCCCGGCCTGAAACCAACGCGCACGACGAGCCGGGCTATAGCCGCATTCTGGGCATGGCGAAGCTGCCGCTGGTTTCGGTGGTGGCGCTGGAAATGCTGTTCGCTGGGGTGCTGAGCCTGTTGCTGATCGAATACAGCCACCTGCTCGGCCCGCTGGGCCTGATCCTCGTTCCCGCCGGGATCTGGTTCGAATGGTTCGATACCTTCTTCCACGAATTTGGCCACGCGCTGGTGATCGTATTCAGCGCCAGCGAAATCGTGGACTTCCGCCTGAACTGGGACGGTACGGGTAGCGTCAGTTACTACATCAACAGCCCGCAGTGGCCGATCGCCTGGATCGGCTACGCCATGCCGCCGCTGGTCGGTGCGCTGCTGTACTGGGAAGCCAACGACCGCGGTCTGGCCACGCAGGGTACGCTGGTCGTGCTCGCGGCTCTGGTCGCGCTGGTGACCTTCGGCCTGCCCAACGAGGAACCGGAGTCGACCTGGACCATTGCCGGCATTCTGATCGTCAGTCTGCTGCTGCTCGCGCTGATCTGCGCGACCGTGCTCAAGCGCTACATCCCTGTGGACTGGGTGCAGCGGGTGATGGCGGCGACTATGATCATCGGCGGTACGCGGTCGGTAACTTACCTGTTTGGGTTCGGCGAGCAATCTGATGCGGCTAGTCTGGCCGAACTGACGGCAGTGCCCGAGGCGTTTTGGGTACTGACCTGGATGGTATGGACGGTGCTGTGCGTGCTGGTGGTCTTCATCCTCGAGGTCCGGGACCGTCGTAACCGGCAGCGGACGGTGGCTGATAGTGGCTGACTGAACCCGTTGGGCCGCCGCCGCAGCCTGTCTTGGCTGCGGGTCAGTCTCACCCCCGGATCAAGCCCCTGACCCGGCTCGTGCGAGTAGGTCGGGCAGTAGCGCCGCAAGGCCCTCGCGGTAGGTCGGAAAGGCAGGAGACCAGCCCAGGCGGTCTTTGAGCCTGCGGTTCGATACCCGCTTGTTGTCTGCGTAGAAGCTGCGGCCCATGGCCGACAGCCCGGCCTCGTCCATGGAAACCGGGGTCGGCACCGGCCGGTCCAGCAGATCGCAGGCGTGGGCGATCACGGTCCCGGGCGGGCAGGGCTCGTCGTCACAGACGTTGAACACCTCGGCCTCGCCCACGGCGGCTGTCGGTGTGGTCATGGACGCGAACACCGCGGTGGCGATGTCCTCGACGTGGATGCGACTGAACACCTGATCGGGTTTGTCGATGATCCGTGCTTTGCCGGCGAGCACGGTTTCCAGCGCGTTACGGCCGGGGCCATAGATTCCGGCAAGGCGGAACACTTGCAGCCCCAGTCCCCGGGCCGCGCTCAGCCCGGTCCACGCGGCCTCGGCGCGCAGCCGCGCCAGCCCCCGGGTCGAGGTGCTGCGGGTCTCGCTGTCCTCGCTCACCCAGGCCCCCTGCCAGTCGCCATAGACCACGGTGGTGGATAGGTAGCCGAACCAGTATGGCGCCCAATCCGTGGACATAACCTCAGCCGCCCGCGTCAGCAGGGGCAGCACCGGGTCATCCCCTGAACGGGCTGTGCCGACCGACTGCAGCAGGTGGGTGGATCGTCGGATCGCATCGCTTACGTCTTCGGACAGTCGGTCTGCCGCGTCGGTGTCCAGCACCAGCGCATTGATGCCCTGTTCCCGTAATCGCGCTGCCTTGGCTTCGCTGCGGACCGTGCCGGAGACCTTCCAGCCGCGCGCAAGGGCCAGCCGCGCCAGCGCCTGCCCGGAGAAGCCGAGGCCGAAGCAGAACAGATGTGGGACTGGCGTCTTCACGCTTTTGCCTTTCTCCTTGAGTAAACCACGGCTAGATCGGTGTTGAACGCCGTCGTTGTGGGAGCGCTTCCTTGCGCCTGTTTGTCTGCTTTCCTCCGGTCTGCCTAGGCCAAAATTTGTCGCCGCTGGGTCGCAGGCTAGTCGCAGCCCTGGCCCTGTGCCTGTCGCTGCTGTGGTCGGGTGTGGCGCGCAGCTTTGACCCGGCCGAGGTGCCAGAGGATTTCCGGGGCACCTTCGGCAATTGCCTCTCGAAGGCGCAGGCGGACCCGGTCGCCGGCTGGGACTACGCGCTCCAGTGGCTGGACTCGGGCTATGCCGGGACGGCCTACGCCCAGTACTGCATGGCGATCTCGGCCTTCCGCGCGGGTGAGCCGGGGCAGGCTGCCGATATGCTGGTTGAGCTAAGCGGTTTTGACCGGGTGCGTGGGACGCCTGACGAGGCTGAATTTCTGTCGTTGGCCGGCGAGCTGTTCGACAGCGCGGGTAGCTATGATGCGGCGGTCGGCGCCCACAGCCGGGCGCTGGATTTGGTGCCGGAGGAGCCCGCACATTGGGTCAACCGTGCTCTGGCACGCGCCAGCCTCGGTGACTTTGAAGGGACGATCGCCGACCTGGATCGGGCGCTGGGCCTTGATCCTGACGGGGTGGAGGCGCTGGTATTCCGCGGATCGGCCTATCGCGCGGTGGGTGATCTGGACCGCGCAACCGACGATGCGCTGGAGGCGTTGCTGCTGGAGCCCGACAATCTGGCGGGGCTGTGGCTGGCGGCAGACGTTGCACAGGTCGAAGGCGACGTGGCATCGGCGCGATCGTTCCTGCAACGGATCGTTGCCCTTGGCGAGGCCGGATGGCGGGAGCAGGCCGAGGCTGCGCTGAAGGAACTGAACACGGAACAGTAAATTGGTTGCACCGACCTTGTCTCGACCGCTTCGCGGTCTTCGCCGAGGCGTCGCGCATCAGAAATCGACGTTGGCGTAGTGGCTCGGCGGCGGTACCCCGTCGATCCGGTCGGCTAGGATCGCCTCCATCGCCCGCCGGGACTTAACCCGCGCGTACCAGCGGCGCAGCACCGGGTAGCGGTCCCATTCGATCAGGTCCACGTAGTCGAGCACCGAAATCTGCGCCACCGCCGCGATATCGGCGAGGCTATACGACCCCCCGGCGATCCAGTTGCGGTTCTCGTACAGCTCCTCGATCAGCCCCAGATACTGGCTGGACAGCTGCACCGCGGTCCGCATTGCCGTGCTGTCGGGGACGCCCAGCCGGGCCATCGGCTTCTGCACCTTCTCAAACAGAATGGGCTTGGTCACGCGACCGCCCATGTCGACAGCAAAGTAGTAGGTCAGCCGCCGGGCTTCTGCCCGTTCGATGATATCCCGTCCGATCAGCGGCGGGTTGGGATAGGTCTCATCGAGGTACTCTGCGATCACCATCATGTACGGCATCTGCGCGCCGTTCTCGTCTTCGAAGGTCGGGATCTCCATCACCGGCGCGTCAGGCGTTGCCATGGTCGGCGCCGCGCTGCGGAAGTCCAGGCGCTTTTCGCCCAGCATCAGCCGGATAATCCGGCAGTTCGGATCCAGGGGAAAATGAAACAGCGTGCGCATAAGATTCGGGTACAGCCTCCGCGTGCCAGTGACAAGGCCCTGCAAGGCCCCGACAGCGCATATCACGATATTGCCCTGAAGCCCCCTACTCTGCGCTGCCTTGGAGAATGGCCCGATCACGGCGGCACCAGCCGCGCACCCCCGTCGCACCGGCACGGCGCCACCGCGGCAACCCCCGGCCTGCGCCGAGTCGTGTCACTTCGTGTCTCAAGCGTTGCCTTCGCGCCACGCTGTGCGCCCGCAGGCACAGTCGGGCAAACAACACTCCCCCGGTCGCCGATGCGGATTGAATTGTCGACCTCGACCAGTGAAGACGTATTCAGTAATTCTCAATGTCGAATCCTTAAACGTCTATGGCGACACGCTTTTTTCAGGGCCAGAACGGATGGTAGCGCTGCTGATCATCCAATCTGTGGTGCAGGGCATCACCGAATTCCTACCCGTGTCCAGTTCTGGCCATCTGGTGCTGATCTGGAGCGCAGCGGCATGGATGGGTGTAAATACCAGCTTCAGCAGCGCTGAGATGCTGACACTGAACGTGGCCCTGCACGTCGGAACCCTGTTCGCCGTCATCATCTATTTCTGGCGGCTGGTCTGGGCCGCGGTGCTGGGCGGGGTCGACATGCTGCGCTGGCGCGATACCGATAACCGCCAGCTGTTTGTGTTTCTGGTCATCGCCAGCTTCCCGCTCATGGTGGCCGGGCTGTTGGTCGCCTTGTTCGTCCCCGACCTGTGGCTGCTCAATCCACTCGTGGTGGCGGGGGCGACGCTGATCTTCGGCCTGCTGCTGCTGTTTGCAGACATCGGCTTCGACAGCCGCCGCAGTGCTGATGACATCGGCCTGCTCGACGCGCTGGTGTTCGGGCTGATGCAGTGCCTTGCGCTGATCCCCGGTACCTCGCGTTCGGGGATCACCCTGACCGCGGGTCGTATGCTGTCAATCAACCGCACCGACGCCGCGCGGCTGTCGATGCTGCTGTCGATCCCGGCGATCGCGGCGGCTGGTGGCTTCGAAGGACTGCAGCTGGTGGCCGCGGGCGACTGGGCCTTCAACCGCCTTGCGCTGATCGGGGCCGGGCTGTCTTTCTGCTCTGCCATGGCGGCGATCTGGCTGTTCATGCGGTTCATCCGAGCCTCGGACCTGCTGCCTTTCGTCATCTATCGCGTGGTGCTCGGCCTGGCGATTTTTGCCTTCGTGCTGGTCATCGGCGTATCCGCAACCCCGCCGATCTGAGCGGGCGCGCTGTCAGCGCTTTCAGATTTCCGCGTATTGGCCGCCGTTGCGAAAGCGTACGAGGTAGGACGGCAGCACCGTCTCGATCGGGGTTGGATCGACGCCCAGCGCCTCCAGCCCGGGCAGGCTTCCATCGGCGACGTTGTCCGTGCGCAAGCGCTTGATCTGGTCAATGGTGATCGGCGGTGCCACCGGCGCCAGCGAGCTCGCCAGCGCGATCAGTTCGGCCACGCCCCACGGCAGATGTACCAGCGGTGCCTTCGATCCCGTCACCGACTGCATCAGGTCAATCAGGGCGCGGAAGCTGTACACTCCAGGGCCAACAAGATCATAGACCCTGCCGGCGGTCTGGTCGTCGGCCGCGATCGCTGAAATCGCATCGGCCACGTCGCCTACAAAGACCGGCTGGAACCGGGTCTTGCCACCGCCGATCAACGGTACCGCCGGCAGGGCGCTGAACCGGTTGAAGAAGGTATCTTCCGCCCCGACCAGCAGTCCCGGGCGCACGATCGTCGCCTTGGGGAAGGCGCGCAGGGTGGCGTCCTCGCCCAGCGCCTTGCAGCGGGTCGACTCAGAGCTGTGGTTGGCATCGGCACCCAGCGCCGAGACGTGGATCAGGCGCCGGACGCCTGCTTTCGCTGCAGCCTCGGCGACCGTCGCTGCGCCCCGAACCATGGTAGCGTCGAAGCTCTGACCCTTGCCGCTCTCGTAGAAGACAGCGACGAGGTTGATCACCAGATCGGCGCCCTCGACCGCGCGTGCGACGGCGGCGGCATTCTGGATCGGCGCATAGACGGCCTGAATTTGGCCGACCTCGCCCTGGGTCAGCAGATGCCGCGCGCGCGACGGGTGGCGCGAGGCGACCCGAACCCGATATCCGGCCTTAGCCAGCTGCGGCACGATATAGCGGGCCAGAAAGCCGGTCCCGCCCATGACTGTTGCGATCTTGTGAGCCATTTTCAGGGTCTCCGTTCGGCCCCGCGAAGGCGGGGCAGGGAAGGGTTGCCTGACAAATAGTCCAACCTGCGCCGCCTGACAAAGCGCGTATTGACCAAGGGAGCCCTACGCCGCGTGAAGCGACACTCTGGCATGTGTTGACATTGGGGACGGAAAAGGCTTTACCCGGCGCACTTGTCGCCGTTGGCGGAGTCAAACTCCAGCCCGGTCGGACGGGAGCCCAGGTGGCGGAATTGGTAGACGCGCAGGTTTCAGGTACCTGTGCCCTTCGGGGCGTGGAAGTTCGAGTCTTCTCCTGGGCACCATTACAGGTTCTCATACATTCCTCAGCATTCCAGAATGGTGTATGTAACCTCTTGTAACTAATACATTTGGTGCCTTTTGAGTTCTAGTGTCATCTTAGGGAAGCGCCTGCAATTATGTACACTCATGCACTCTCACCGATATTCCTCCCAGCAGCTCGCGTCGCTCCCCGTGGGTCAACATTCCTATGGAATTGTATTTGTAAGTCCGCTTACAGGGGGGCTCTTTGGTTACGAAGCCCCTAAGCCTGCCGTTGCGCAAATCTGATTTGAAACAGCATGATGGGACTGATGAGGGCTAGACCAATAAGCAGCGTGGTCAGACCCGGTGCAATGAACAGGATGGAAACCAGAGCCACCCAAAGTCTTTCCCACGCCCGCATCGGCGCAACCAGATAGCCTGTGAAAGCAACGCCCAGGCTAGCGATACCAATCATGGCGCCGGTCAGTGTGACGCTAAATTCAGTCCAGGTGAAGTCTCCAGCAATCAGCAGGAGAGCGGGTGAGTAAACGAAGACAAAGGGCACTAGGGCTTTAGCGATCCCAAGGCGAAAGGCTGTATTGCCAGTTTTGAATGGGTTAGAACCAGCAATGCCGGATGCTGCATAGGCTGCAAGGGCAACAGGCGGTGTTATGTCCGCAAGGACGCCGTAGTAGAAGACAAAAAAGTGAGCGACGAGCGGCTGAACTTGTAATTGCGCCAGTGCGGGTGCAGCGACAGCGACCAGAATGATGTAAGTGGCTGTGGTAGGAATACCAGCGCCCATGATAATGCAGGAAATGGCGATCAACACGAGCGAGAAGAACAGTGTCCAAGCGTCGATTGCGATGTAGGACAGCGGCCAGATCCCCTGTACAAAAGCGCCAATGTCGCTTGCCGTCTGCACGACGATGTAGCCCAGGCGAAAACCCACACCGGTCAGCGTCACCACACCAACCACAATGCCCACGGCCGCAGCCGCTGCACCGACTGCCAGTGTGCTCTTGGCTCCAACCGCCAAAGCAGACCAGAGGTCCCCGATGGTGAGGCGGTTGCTCGGATTGAGGAAGCCCACAACCACACAGGCAATAATGCCGTAGACGGCAGCAAAATCGGGAGTGCGCCCGGTCAGAATAAGGTATACGAGGATCACAAGCGGTACGATGGCCAGCCAATGCTGTTTGAGGACCACGAAAATCTTTGGAAGTTCATCGGCATTGAGGCCTCGCAGGCCAAGCTTTTTGGCCTCAAGGTGAACCATGATGAAGATGCCAAAATAGTGCAGCAGAGCGGGCACCAGAGCCGCTGCTAAAATGTCCCTTAGCGGGATCTCAAGATATTCCACCATAATGAAGGCGGCAGCGCCAAGGATCGGCGGTGTGATCTGTCCTCCGGTTGAGGAGGTGGCTTCTACGGCGCCGGCAAAGTGAGCCGGATAGCCCACGCGTTTCATGGCAGGGATTGTGAGTGCCCCTGTCGTCACCGTGTTGGCGATGGAAGAGCCGGAGATCGTGCCCATAAATGCACTGGAAAAGATAGCGACTTTAGCTGGGCCGCCAGCGTGCCGTCCAGCGATGACCATGGCAAGATCGATAAACAGCTGTCCCAATCCAATTCGCGTCGCAAGGACCCCGAACACGATGAAGAGAAAAACGTACTGAGCCATCACGCCGATGGCCACGCCATAGAAACCCTGATTAGTCATGTAAAGGTGGTTGATCAGCGCCGTCCAGCTGTTACCGCCATGCTTCAAGGCGCCCGGAGCCAGTGGGCCGTATAAGGCGAACAGAATAAAGACCAGCGCAATGAGCGGCAGTGTCGGACCGATTGATCGCCGACACAGCTCCAGCACTGCTATCAGCAGAATGGTTCCCATGACCACATCGATCGGCGCCGGGTTGCCGACCCTGAATGCGACTATCTCGGGGGGTAACAGCGGAAGATAAAGCGCAGCACCGACCCCAGCGATGGCAAAGGCGAAATCCAGAAGTGAAATGCCTCCCGGACGATACCAGGTTGGCTTGATTGGATTTGGTGATTTGTTCCGTCGCCAAGAAAAAAGCAGAAATCCAAGGCCCAGCACAAAAGAAATGTGGATCCCTCTGTGCAGCAACTCCCTAATCAGTCCAAAACCCGAAGCATAGAAATGATAAACCGTCATTGCCACTAGGAGAGCAGACACGACTAAGCCGATCCATTTACCTGTATGGCGAAAATTCATCTCCGGGTCGTACTTGCCTTCTATCTCGGCTAGTTCTTCGGGAGAAAGGCGGTCGTTGTTCTCTTTGGGCATAAGATCCAAGTACCAGGCGTCCGTCGCCGAAAGCTGGGCCCCCAAACAGGAGCACAAGGGGCATAGAAAGCACGAAGCCTCCAGTGTCAGAGCACCGGAGGCTTCATCCAGTTAAAGCAGGTTTAGAGCATCCCAACTTCTTTGTAGAAGCGCTCTGCGCCTGGGTGCAGTGGTACACCAACGCCGTTCAGTGCCGTGTCCGGAGTGATAGTCTTCCCCTTGGCGTGACCCACGTCCAACAGGCGGCGGGTCTTGTCGTTCCAGAGTGCCTTGGTGATGGCGTAGATAAGTTCTTCATCTTCGTTCGCATTGGTAAACCACTGTGCACCGACAGAAACCGTAGAAACGCCATCAACTCCCTCGTAGGTGCCAGCTGGGATTTCTCCCTGCGCGAAAAAACCATAAGCTGAGGTCAGCGCGTCGGCGCCAGGGCCATCGATTGGAACAAGTTTAATGTCCGCAGAGGACGCCAATTCGACTAGAGAGCCGGTCGGGTAGCCTGCTACTACGAAGTAAGCATCGATTTTGCCGTTACGCAGCGCATCCGCAGCTGCATTGCCCTTGAGGGCTTCAGCGGTCAGATCGGCAGCTGACAGGCCATTGGCTTCAAGGATCAAGTTGGCATCAACGTAAGTGCCGGAACCCGGCTCATCGAGAGAAACTCTCTTGCCTGCTAGGTCAGCGACGGAATTGATGCCGCTGTCAGCTAGCGCAACGAGGTGAATGTGTTCTTCGAACAGGGCAGCGATGGTTCGCAGATCGGTCGCCGGATCCATGCCTTCCATGGTGCCAGTACCTGTGTAGGCCCAGTAAGCCACGTCGGATTGAGCAAAACCGGAGTTTCTCAGACCGGAAATGATAGCATTCACGTTGTCCACGGACCCGCGTGAGGACACGGCAGAAGCAATCAGGTTCGGCACACCACAGGACCCGCCGGCATCACACTCACGGGAGCCTGGAGGGTTTGAGATCGCATTCGCGATCACGCCACCTACAGGATAATAGGTGTAGGCAGTACCGCCGGTGCCGATTGTGAAGAATGTCAGGTCTTGCGCACTAGACATTTGAGAAACACTCATCACGAGCATCGTGCTGACCGCAGCCGTTTTGAACATTTTTAACATGGTTTATCTCCCCCAAGTCTTGGATGAACTTCTTTGGAGAAGCAGAACAGGCGCTGAAGCACCGCACTCCTGCTTCTGCTTCCATCATAGGTCCAAAGCCTACCCACGCATACAAATAATGGCCGAATCCGACGAGAAGGCACAAATTAAATTGATATGGATTGGGTTTTACCGACAAATTCCATAAATAGAATGTAAGTGATTTGGAATAAAAGCTCAATAAACAGGAACAAAGTTCAATAGTTTTTGTAGTCCATAGCAGTGAATGAATTCCGATGCTCAAAAAGGGTAGACCTTGGGTCAGAGAACCTTCTCTCAACTGATTGAGGTAAATGATGTATTTAGAACGATGAAAGCCGATTTTGAGCATCGGTTTTCCTCCTTCTCCTCCTCCATAAATAGTTTACGCACCTCCAAGCGCCGTATGAGCAGGTAATGCGCCGGCTGAAGTGCTCGAAGTGTGGAGGCCAGCGGTTGTCCGCGACGGTACACGATACGAGAGTGAGCCCGCCGGGATGATCTTAATCTTCCTTGATTGGTCGCCCGAAAATCGTTGCGACCTCATTTTCAGGCTACCCCCCAATATTTCGAGCTAGGGGGTATTGGACTTCTAGGGCAGCGCCGTTATGTACACTTAGATGTACACGGATCCACTACATAACTATCTAAGTCATTGAAATATATTAATAAAACTCAGTGAAGCAGCGCGTCTCCTGGGCGCTATTGATTGCTCTCAAATCTAAAGTAACCGACTTTGTCCCGGCACGTCTGCTTGTATGACCGGGGAGGCGGTCGGTCATGCGCCCGGTGATTGAACCAGCCTTCATTTGAGCGATGAGAGGGGGCGACTGCTTTGGCCGGCCCGTCCCAAGCACATCTCATGTATCACGGACATAACGGACAGGCTCGGAGGCTGGTCGGTCTCAGGGCTCGGTGAGAGCTACGGAGAGGGATACCCAATAGGGGTATTGAACCAATGGTTGCAGCTCATGCTGCGCATTGAAAGTCTCTGTCAGCATAGCCGACAACCAGAATTGCTATCTTTCAATCCTCAGAGACTTATATAGTACTATATTAGTACTATATTGGAACTATACAGTGATAA
>MDSZ01255660.1_pt1 | contig 17933 bp, 12 predicted proteins | sample 811201 | NCBI WGS metagenome assembly MDSZ01 (sample SAMN05326647, study PRJNA326480) | marine metagenome | isolation source: seawater | place: Indian Ocean: North | collected 2010
TCTTAAGCTCGCAGTGCTGGATTTAATTACTTACTATCTAAAGGACGAGCATAAGCAAAGGCAATCTATAGCAGGTGCTAGCATACAGAATCAAGGAAGTTCTGGTCAGTCAAACAATGTAGGATTCCCCGACCACATTAAGAGGGTATTAGACCTATATAAGAATTTTTAATGGCTTCTAAACCAAGAACCATTAGAGGTGCAATAACAGCTATTGCTAAAGGCACTTTGTCAACTGACCGGCTTAGAAAAATTCTAATGCGGAGTAAAAATATACATACTGTTTTGCATCTTCAAGATCAATATGTTAAGAAGTTAGATAAATTAATTGAACAGGCTCATATAGTTGCGGCAGAACGAGGCACTGAACTCGCTCGTGTTAAAGACGAGGAAACGGGAGTCCAGTTCACAGCCAAGACATTAAAAAGCCTAGAAGCTACTAGGAAAGCCAAGTCCCCTAAGAAGGGGGACAAATATATGAGTTTAGAACGTCAGGGACAAATCTACCGAAAGTTATTCCCTATGATGATGAAAGACAAGGATGTAGGGCACCAAAACATTGCTGTCGTTACAGCTTATCTAGCGATAGCACTAAAGGGACTATCTAAAGATGATCCGCTACGTAAACAAATCGCAGCATGTTATTTACTAGCCAAAGAGTTAGACAAAATTACAAATAAAGCCCATTTACGGGGTTCAGACTTATCAGTATTCTTTGATTCAGTTAATAAAGTAATTGCATCAAAAAAAGATATTTCTATAGATTTCACAGCTGATGTAGACATGGTTAGTGGTACCAAAGGTACTGTAAAAGGAACTTCAGAAAATAGAGCTTTAAATAGATTAAAAGGGGTTGCTGCACGTGCTATAATGCAGCTTTATAATGCTGCTATTAATGAGGAAACAGAGGTTTTTGCAGAGGCCTTGGCAGAAGTTAACTGGGAAGATATAGAACAAAGCCCAAGTTTGTTTGATGACATAGCTGATCTTGTTTATGAAGGAGTTAACCCAGAGCTCACTCCTACCAGAAAACGCAGATCTAGAAAAAGTAAAGCATCGTCAAAAGGCGGAGCAAAAGTTACGAAAAACCCTTTAAATAAAGGCAAAAAGTTAAAAGAGCCAAAGTTTGGAAGAGTACCTAAAAGTAGAAGCGCGGTAGATCATACTAGTTTCCAAAAGTCACTGTTTAGCGTTGTAGCACTATTAAATACTAAACTACCTTCAGTTATACAAAAAAATATGACTGCCCCTAGATTAGAGAATCAGACAGGAAGATTTGCAAATAGTGTTAAAGTATTAGATGCTCAAGTAACTAGGGAAGGGTTTCCTAGTTTTGGATATACTTATCAAAGGAACCCGTATGGTGTTTACGAAGATGGTACAGGAAAAGATCCTTGGTCTAACGGAGAAAGAGATCCTCGACAATTAATTGATAGCTCAATAAGAGAAGTAGCAGCCAACTTAGCATTAGGGCGATTCTACACAAGAAGGTTGTAAATGTCAACAGTACGTAAATACACATCCAGGCGAGCCGGCATTAGTCAAGCTTTGGCAGATAAACTCGCTCTAATTGATGGTAGGGGATTATACGCACAAGCAGTCGCTGAGACTAGCCCTCGGCTTAAGTTTTGGGATGAGATTGATCAATTTCCTGCTATTCATTTAAATGCAGGATCAGAAACCAGAGATTACAAACTCGGTGGAGTAAAAGATCGATATTTAAATATAACAGTACGATGTTATGTTAATGAGGAAAACGCTGTAGATGCGTTAGATGAATTATTAGAAGACGTAGAGACTGTTCTAGAAGAAAATAGTCGTCTAAAATACCATGATAGGAACGGCTTGGAACAGCATACACATCAGATCACTGTCATCAGTATAGATACTGATGAAGGTGTGTTAGAACCCTTAGGAGTAGGTGAACTCCTAATAGAGGTTCGATATTAGAAAATTCTGGCACGAACAAACGTTCACGACCCAGTCTTTTCAAGATACATAGGAGATAATCTATGGCAGAACAGCTATATTTTAGTCGTGATACTAGAATGTTCATCCAGTTCAGAAATACTACGGATGAAACTCAGAACGCGGCGGATTTAGGAAAGGGTGCTATGTGGGAAATACCAATCTTAGACGGATACAGTTTTTCACAAACCACCAATACGTCAGAAATAACACTGGCAGAAATGGAAAGCTCAGCTGGTATTAGTAGACGTGGTAGAAGAATGTTTACCGACTCTCTTGCTCCTGCAGAGTGGTCGTTTAGTACGTATGTAAGACCTTTTAAGTCTTTAGGACAAAGTAATGTTGCCAGTGGTGTAAAGGCAGCAGATACAAGCAGTAATGATGGGGTTCATGCTGTGGAAGAAGTTCTTTGGGCAGCAATGTTTGGTGCTGATAAATACACAGCAGTAAGTAATATAAATCATTTTAGAAGAAATGTTAATCCGATTAGTGGTTCAGAAACAGATGTTATTAATTGTTCCTTCGATCCTAATAGTACAGGCGATATTAAACAGTCAAAAATTACTATTCAAGAATCTAACCGTTCGGCCATGCATGCATTCACAATTTGGTTTTTAATTGATACTGATACAACTAACCCTCTTTTATATCGTTTACCGGAAGCGGTTGTTAACGAAGTTGGCATTGATTTTGATGTTGATGGAATTGCAACGTTAAACTGGTCAGGATTCGCAAAAGAAGTACAGGATAAAACCTCTAGAGTATTAGTAACTACAGATCTTACACCTACAGTTAATAATGCGCACGGAACAGGGGATAACTTGTTACTTGGCGATATAATGATAGATAGTACAAGTAGGGCAGCACACCTTGTTAGTTCAGCAACAGCAGGTAGTACAGGCGTAGGAACACAAGCAATCGATGAAGCAATAACTAGTACTTCAAACTTTATTCGAAATCGATTAACTTCTGTATCTATCGAAACTGCTACAGCCACAGACAAAGTAACTGGAACATTCCCAGGTAACCACAGAACTATTACTGCAGTTAGTAATGCAAGTAATTCGGTATTTACTGTCGGAGCAAATCATAACTTTAGTGTAGGAGATGTTGTATATATTTCAGGAACATGTGGACAGACTATTAGTAGTGTGGATATGTGTGATACTAAAACAGGTACAATATCGTCAGTAGCCAGTACTACAGTTACTACAGATATTGATAACTCTGGTTCAGTGTCAGGCAGCTTTAGTGGTACTCCTGTTATGAGTAATGGTAAGTATTCATTAACTCTAACCGGAGGTAGTTTCACAATAGGAAACAATATTACTTACTTGCTTCCTGAGGAACTAGGAGCTATTAACAAGCCGCTTGAGCACGTAACAGGCACACGAACTGCTACTGGTAACGCTACTTGTTATATCACACTTGATGATACTGCAAGTGTTGGAACACAGAGTGGTACTTCTAGGCAGTTCTTTAATGACCTAGTAGGCACAGGTGCAATGGGTAAAGTTGTAAACAAGTTCAAGGTAACGATGGCTATTGGCGGCTCTGCTGCTACCGGCACCAACATCACAGACCCTGCTTTGGAAATTATTTTCCCAACAGCACACATTGAGGTACCTACACACGCTGTAGAGGATGTACTCTCACTAGAGACGAATTTCACAGCACTTCCAACAGACTTTGGAACTGCGGATGAAATTACTAGTGTAATTTACTTCCCACCCTCAACTTATTAATTCTAAAGGGGCTTCGGCCCCTTTTTTACCCACCCCCTAAAAAATAATTCTTGACATTTCTTGTCTTATTTAGTATAATTTAATTTTAAATTTCAACAAAGGATTTATCGTATGTCTGAAGCACCAGAAAAAAGTAAAGAACCTGTTTCACTAAAGAGTCTAATGACTCCCAGTAAAACTGTAAAGATAGACTACCCCGGCTACGAGGGAATGACTATTAGCTTATGTCATTTAGCAAGAGAAGAGTTAGTTAAGCTACGGAAGCGTTGTTTAAATACTCGATGGGATAAAAAAACTAGGCAGCCTATTGAAGAAATCGATGACGATAAATTTATTGTTGAATACTGTAAAGCAGTTATAAAAGGATGGGAAGGCTTAAAATATCGTTACCTAGAAGAGCTTCTTTTGGTAGATGTCTCGGCCTTTGATCCCGATGATTGTTTAGCTTACACTGCTGATAACGCAATGTTACTCATGAAAAATGCAACTGATTTTGACACATGGGTAACTGAAACAGTAGGTGATTTGGAAAATTTTACCGGGAACAAGTAACTCAGTTAATTAAGTTACTTGAACGTTATGTGGAAGAGAGTAACTCCTCTATTGATGTAGAGAAGTATTTACGCATATGTGAACAATTAGGTCAAGAACCAGACCCTAAAAGAATGCCCCTTGACACATCTGAATTTCCAGATGAAGTTCAAGTGGCATTTTTTATATATGGAATGATTTCTGATAAATGGGATGGTATGAGCGGAAGTTATCTAGGTAAAGATTGGAATGAAGTACATAAAATGTTCGATCTATACAGTATTGATGATAGAGTTGAAGTTTTATATTTTATGCAGGTATATGATGCTTTAATTATGAAAAAGCGTTTCGAAGAGCAGAGACGTAGGGAAAAACAGCGAGAACAACAGCGCGGGGGTGGAAAAACTTACACCCATAATGTAAGAGGCTAATGGCAAAGAAACGGCAAGTATTAATTGATGTAGTAATAGACGACAAAGGCACTACTAAAAAAGTTGCAGTTGATGCAGATAAGCTGGGCGCAGCTCTCGATGACGTGGGCAGAAGTGCCAAAACTACTGAGAAAAATACCAAAGGATTAGCCCAAACCGCCAGTGCAGGTGGCAAGAATTTTGCAAATATGGCTAGGGGTATTACTGGAGGGTTGGTTCCAGCATATGCTACTCTAGCAGCTAACATATTTGCGATTAGTGCTGCATTTAATTTCTTGAAACGTGCGGCAGATACTGCGGACTTACGAGAAAGTCAAGTTCAATTTGCTCAGTCAACTGGTACCGCTCTTAGTAGTATGACCGAAAGATTACGAGAGGCTAGTAATGGAATGCTAGGCTTTAAAGAGGCCGCCAGTGCTGCCGCTATAGGAGTAGCAAAAGGCTTTAGTTCTGAGCAATTAGAAGATATGGCTGTCAGTGCTACCAAAGTATCCAAAGCATTAGGACGAGATTTTGAGGATTCTTTTGATAGATTAGTTCGTGGTGTATCAAAAGCAGAGCCAGAATTATTAGACGAACTAGGAATAACATTAAGACTAGAAACTGCTACAAAAAATTATGCAGAGAGTATTGGTAAAAGCGTCGGTGCATTAACAGCCGCTGAACGTAGCCAAGCAGTATTAGTTGAAACTCAACGTCAATTAAACGAGCAGTATGCAGATTTTGAGGGTAAAGCTAATCCCTTCGTAAAACTTGCAAAAGTATTTGAAGATATAGTTCAAACAGTTACTGAGTTTTTTCTACCCGCCTTTACAAAAATAGCTGAGTTAATATCAGAAAATGCCGTTGTAGCACTCGCTTTTTTCGGCACTTTAGCTGCTGGTATTTTAAAATCTATGCCTTTTATGGAAGGTTTGTCCGAAAGTTTTGATCAGTTTATAGAGAAGCAGGATACAGGGTTAGACGAAGCCAAGCAGGATCTTGAAGATTATAGAGAAGAAATTCAGGCAACCAAAAAAGCTCTAATAGATGCTAAACAAGCCACTGATAGTGATTATAGTACTGCCAAAGGTAAAGCTTCTACAGAAGTTCAGGACTTAACTGCTAGAAAAGGCTCAGGCTTAGAAAGATTACAACAAGGTAAAGATATTAGTGAACGTCAGCGCAAGGCTATGTTAGTCTCAGCTAGAAAAGCCCAGGGCGAGTATGCGAAGTTAGATAAAAAACGTCGAAAGATATTAATAAAAGAACTAGAAAAAATGGGTAAGGCGTCCAAAGAACAATCTAATATAATGGTTAGAGGTTATAGACAAGCCTCCCTAAATGTAAAACTAATGCTCTCTCCCATGAAGAAACTGGTAGTTTTAGAAAAGAGAATAGGTGTTATGGGTGCCTGGGCATTCAAAAAGGTAGCTCAAGGAGCAAAAATGGCTGGAAAAGCCATGAATGCTATGATGAAAGCAACAGTTATTTTAGGCGTAGTACAAATGGTTTATGATGCGCTACACTCTTTAATGACAGCACCTTATACTATAATGACTTCTTTAATAGATGCAGTGGGTTTAGCGTTAACCGCATTTCAACTTTTATTCAACAAAATCGGAGAAGGTTTTGTTAAAATAAAAAATAAAATTACTGGAGGTAACGAGGAGTTTGAAAAGTTTACATTTGCAGAGGATACCACAAAAGGCCTTAAAGATGCGTTAGATGCAACCGATTTTGGTAAGTGGGCAAAAGGGTGGGAGGAAAATAATGATGCTGTGGAAGAGTTCAATGATAGGTTAGACAGCCTTAAATCCTCCGCTAGAGATGTGGCTGACGAACTATCAGATATTGTAAAAGGCATTAAAGAAGAAGAAGATGCTACTAAGAGAGGTATGATGACTGCTACTGGTATTAGTACTGCGGGTGTAGCAGGTCAGATAGGTGTTGCTATTAAAAGTGCTGGCAAGCTTGATGAAAATGCTAGTATCGAAGAGAAGGCCGCACATAAACTACGAGTACAGCAAGCCTTCGATACTGTAAAACAAGAACTAGCAAAAGAAGCTAGTGAACTATCTCCCCTGTATGCAAGAGCTTTCGGAATGAGCCCTGAGGATGCCTTGAAAGAGGCAGAGCGGATACGTAATTTAGCAGGAGGCTATTTAGGTAATGTTAATGCTGTAAAAGAGGGGCTACGAACACTAAGTCAGAATATAAGTGGGGGTGATTTATTAGGAGCCAAATACTTAGTCGATCCTATCCATAAAAGTGGAAAAGCTTTACAAGATCAAGCCAAGAAATTAGGTATTTCAAGTGATCAAATGGATAAGTTAACAGAGTCCTTTGAAGGGTTTAACAAAGCGGGTGAAGAAGGTGCCCAAGGGTTCCTAAGAGAGATAGAAGGAATACTCACAGCAGAAAGTAATCTTGCAGAGCAAAGAAAACAACTTGAACTCAATACTGCTGCTGGCACTCAATTAACTGGTACAGCCAAAGAACAATACGATTTAGTGTTAGCCGCAGAAGCGAAAAAACTAGAAGTAGCTACTAATACACTTGAACTAGATAAAAAGAAGCTAGACTTAAAGATGGTTGAAAATAACCTCACAAAAGGCGACAAGGAGAACAGAGAACAATCCATTGAAGCTTTAACAAGAGAAATCGCCGAACTCGAACGAAAAGGCGAGGTACTTGAAGCAAATGCCAATGTAGCGGCATCAAAAATGACTGATATTGATCAAATTGGGGAAGTCTTAGGAACTTCTTTGCAGACTCAAATGAGTGGCGCTTTCGAAGCAATAGCTACGGGTGCTAAAAGTGCTAAGGATGCTTTCAAAGATATGGCTAAAAGCATATTAGCTTCCCTTGTACAAATTATAACTAAGTTAATGGTTACAAAAATGTTAACCAGTGCATTAGGAGCTATAGGAGGTGCAGGATTTACAGACTGGCTAGGACTTACTGGAAAGGCTCAGGGTGGAATTATTTCTAATGGTTTGGATGAGTATCGATATGGTGGTATTTCAAAAATTAAAGATTACTCCGCTGGTGGAGTAGCAAGAGGACGAGATTCCGGATACCCTGCTATGCTACACGGTACGGAAGCGGTAGTACCCCTGCCCAATAATAGACATATACCCGTGGATTTAAAAGGAGCAGGTACCAATCAAAACAATGTAACAGTTAATGTTAGTGTTAATAGTGATGGTAGTGCTACTACAGATTCGTCTGTTGCAGATAGCGAGATGGCAGGAAATCTAGGAAATATGGTGGCTAAAGCAGTACAGGATGAGTTGCACTTCCAAAAGAGATCAGGTGGAATTCTTAACCCCTACGGAGCAGCGTAATGTCAATCGGATTAATAGTAACTAATATTTCTACAAAAGTTATTCCGGATAAAACTCTGAATATAACCAGCACTCCAAAAGTTCTGACAGCCTCCTTTGGAGATGGGTATGAGCAAAGAATAGCAGATGGGTTAAACCCCTTAGGTCAGTCTTTTAGTGTTAACTTCATGAATCGGGCAAAAGCAGATGCAGATGATATAATATCTTTTTTTGAAGCAAATAAAGGCGTAACTTCTTTTGATTTCACTATACCAAATACTAACTCAACTAGTACGGCAACAGCAGTTCTGGCCAGCGGTCTTAGTAATTCTACTAATGTTACCTTAACGAATTCAACAAATAACTTAAATATCACTGCAGGGGCTACAGTCACGGGAAACGGAATATCGGGAACAGTTACAGTATCTAGTATATCAGGAACAGCCCTGGTATTAAGTAGCGCACAAAGTGTATCTAGTGGAGCAACTTTAACTTTTTCAAATCCAAACGAGAAAACAATAAAAGTTATTTGTACCACTTGGGGTATAGGTTATAGTAATTCAGATCACTATAATGTAAATGCAACATTCAAAAGAGTTTATGAGACATGACAGATGACGTAATAACAACAGATGTCCAATCGTTAGAAATTACGGATGGTTTAGTAACTTTATATGAGATTTCTATTGGATCGGGCTCAAATAATACTTTGTACTTTCATAATGAAAAAGATTTAGATGGTACTGATTCTGACAAGGATATAATTTTTGACTCAAAAACTTATATCTCAATTCCGTTAGTAATAGATAATATTACTAAGCAATCGGACGGTGCTCAGAACAGACCAAAGCTAACAATAGCCAATGTAGAGTCCTTAATAAAAGCAGGTTCTAAGTTTAAATCTGAGATGGAGGATGGAACCTGGGATGCCACTATAGATGGTGAACCCTATAATGCTGCAGATTTTACTATAGATGGCCTTATAGGTCAACGATTTATTAGGCGAAGAACCCTTGAAAAATACTGTGGTAGTGGAGTAACTGCTTATGAGTTCCCCAAAGAAACATTCATTATTGATAGAGTTGCCACTAAATCCTTACTACATGTTGAATATGAATTAAGTTCTCCTACAGATCTGCAAGGAGTACGTTTACCACGAAGGGCTGTTATTGGAAAGTACTGTCCTTGGACTTATCAAGGGTATCACCAAAGTAATACAAAAAGTGCATGCTATTGGAAAAACCATAAACAAATAAAAGACGTGAATGGGTACCTATATAGTTTCTATTTTACAAAAGATGATGAACCAATAGTTTTAGCCTCCCTTTTATCAGGGAGTGTAACTAGTTGGTGGAAAGGTGCATATAGTAGTTCAACTTCTTACTCTAAAGGAGAATATGTTTCATCTGGGGGTTTGTATTGGAGATCAGAAGGAGACAGTAACCAAGGAAATACCCCCTCTGAAGAATCAGCATATTGGCAGATAGTCAGAACTTACAGTGGCTGGAATAGTAGTACTACATATAACATCGATGCCGGGTCTCCTCCAGACTTTAGAAAAAATCCTTATGTCGCTTACGGCAGCTCCACTGATAGTATAAACGGGTATACAATTTGGAGGTGTGTACAGAATCAATCCAGTAGTAACTATAAAACACCCGGTACAAATTCTCTTTACTGGGTACGTGGAGATATATGTGGAAAACTACTAACATCTTGTAGGGTACGATATCAATCAACTCCTAAGGTTACTCATGCCAGTAATTATGCCTACGGAGGAATACCACATGCAGAACTAAATACGCATAGTAGTTTACCATTTGGAGGATTCCCTGGAAGTCGGAAGTTTAGATAGTGCAATTTTTACAAGAGATAGAAAAACATTTTAAAGACGAGTACCCTAGAGAAGCATGCGGTCTTTTAACCGTAGTCAAAGGCAAAAAGAATTGGGTTCCGTGTACTAATATTGCTGAGGATGGAGATAGTTTTATTTTCGATTCTAAGGAATACTTGAAAGTGTCCCGAACCTCAGATATCATTGGAATAGTACACAGTCACCCTGATACTACATGCGAACCAAGTATTACAGATATAAAGTATTGCAATGCACTAGGAATACCATATTATATATTTAGTTACCCTGATATGGACTTAGAGATTGTCTCACCAGAAACAAACGTTACAGATTTATATGGACGTCAGTACGAGTTTGGGGTAACAGATTGTTTTGAAGCAATGCGAGACTATCTTGCAGAACAAAAAATTAATATCCCGCCCAGAGCTCTATTTGAGGATGACTGGTGGGAAAAGGGACTAGATTATTTCACAGATGAGATAATTGCTGAGTGGGGTCATAGCCCCGTCCCATTAAATGAGATAGTAGAAAATGATGTACTGATTTTTAAAGTACAAGAAGAGACAAATAACCATTGTGGTGTATACATTGGAAATGAATGTTTTTATCACCATGCAGTTAATCGTCTCTCCTGTAGAGAAAGTTTATACCCTTTGTGGCACAAGTATTTAGTAGGAGCTTATCGTTATGATGCGTAATATATATTTAGAAGGAGAACTCGGCCAAAAGTTTGGAACTAGTTTTCAAATTGAAGCCCCAACAGTTAGGGACGCTTTTAAATGTATAGAAGCAAACAATCCAGAATTTCGACACTACTTAATGGAGTGCCATGAAAACGAAGTAGGATTTACTATAGATGTAGCAGATGAAAATATTGATTATGAGAGCGAGTTATTTATGCCTTTACAGACAGGAGATATTACTGTTACTCCTACTCCACTAGGAGCCAAAGGAGCATTTAAAATAATAGCAGCGATAGTTATAATTGTCGTTATGATACATCAGCCACAGTTGTTTGCTACCTTTGCCGAAGGAACAGCAAAGGCTAGTATGACTTGGGGTACCGCCACAGGCCTTTCCTGGGCGGGGTATGCTGCAGGCTTTCTAGCAGTAAGCTTATTAAACATAGGTCTTATGGAATTAATGGCTCCCGATCCTGCAGTAGATACCGACCAAGAATCCTCTTATTTATTTAATGGAGCACAACAAAATATTATTGAAGGAGACCCTGTTCCTTTACTATATGGTAGGTTAAGGGTGCCTGGACAACCGGTGGGCTTTGAAATTGCCGGTATAAACATGACCGCAACTACAAATTGGTATGGTGGCCAAGGAGAGTCTGGAGATGCAGATATAGTTATGGGTAGTACTACCACGGTGGAGAGATAAGATGCCTTACGCGGGAATAAGTTCAGGAGATAGACGACTACAGAGTGATGCTAACGATGCAACTGTTGCGACTACCAGAGGGACTGAAGAACAAAAATTATTAATTACTGATATTATTTCAGAAGGACCTATTGCTGGTTTAGTAGATGGAGGAACCAGCGTTTTTCTCGATAATGATTCTTTACAAAATGTAGATCATGCGGCTTACTCCTCACCAGAAGGAGTAACTGTATCTTTAACTTCCGGACAAACCGCAGCAACCGTTAATACTAAAGGGAATACTTTTAATGTAAAAATGGGTACAGACGGTAAGAAATACCTTATGGTACAGGAAGCTTACGAAATATCTGTTACAGCAGCTCAAATTACTCCAATCAATAATTCGGGACAATATTTTAGTATTCCTTTAGGAGGAAGAAGTACTTTAACTCGTACAGCCGGAGATAATTTTAGAAATGATTGGAATCATCCTGATACTGACCTATCCTCTTATCGTAATACTACTTGGAAGATAACGCATGGGTCAGTACAAGCCACCCTAGTTTTAAACGGGCATATGAGAATACGTGGAGTTCTGGATAATATAGCCTCTGGTAATAGTAATACTACAGGAAGATTTACTTTTAGAGGAAGAATGGGAAACCAGCTGTTATGGAATAACTTAGATGATGGCTCAACTGTTCATACGTTATATTTGGATGAATTTTTAGAAATTAGTACAATTTCTGGAACTACAATAACTTTAGCAAATGCTGCCCCCTATTCTGCGACCAAAAGCTTTAGTATAACTAGCTCGTTACGAGATGAAAGTACAAAACCTAATGGTAGAAATACACAAGAACAAGAAGAAAAATATGAAGGAGCCGGATACCATTTTAATCCTGGAACTATAGATCAGGAAGCCCTGCCTACTATAGAAGGTGTTGGTACTTCCGCAACTCCTTTGACAGTACCCTCTGGAGCTTTAGAGAAAGATACTGCTAAAACTATTACCAAGACAGGAGGTCAATCCGCTCTGATTGATGAAGTGAAGTTGATGATCAACTACTCTAGTGGATTATATACTCAGGACGAGAAAAAAGGTAAGAAATTATCGGCAGCAGCAGCCTATAAAATACAAATACAAATTAACGATGGAGGATCTTGGGGAGAGGTTCTAACTGTACAAGGCAATACAACATTTAATAATACTAGTGCTTTTGCTCATGGTGGTACATATAAAAAGGGTGTATCTTTTGAGTTCAGAATAAATTTAGAACAGTACCAACCTTTTAACGGTTTTAAAATTATAATTACGCGTTTAACCAATCATGATTACAATGCGAATAATGGGCAGTTAAGCTGGCCAGGATTAAGATATAATAATAATTCAGATCATAAAATGGTTGCAACTTCTGTACTTTCTGCCGCTATTGGTATTATAAAAGAGAAGTTAAATTTCCCTTACACAGCATACGCAAACGTTGTTTTTAGTTCTAAGAATTTTCCTAGTGTTCCTAAAAGAACTTATGAGTGTCAAGGTTTAAAAGTTAAAGTACCCTCTAACTATATCACTCGTGAAGAGAATGATGGAGTTAATGCTTTATATAAGCGCAATGTCACTACAGGAGCTACTGAAAGCACTAATCAATTTTGGAATGGAGCTTTTAGACCCAACCTAGTATATACAGATAATCCTGCCTGGGTATTTTATGACTTAGTAACCAATGATCGTTATGGTCTAGGCGACTACATGGATGTGTCTGATATTGATAAGTATTCTTTATATAATATTGCTAAATATTGTGATGAATTAGTTCCTGATGGCAAAGGGGGTCAGGAGCCCAGATTCAGAGCTAATCTTTATATAACAAAAGCTACAGATGCTTATAAACTTTTGAAAGATGTTGCTACTATTTTTAGAGGTATGTTATACTGGGCTAATTCTCAATTTTTTGCGGTTACAGATCAGAAGAAACAGCCTATATATAACTTTTCCAAAGCAAATGTTATTGATGGAGTGTTTAGTTACGAAAGTACTGGCGAGAAGACTAGAGTAAATCAAGTAATTGTTACGTGGAATAATCCAGAATCCGATTATAAATTAGAGCCTTTAGTTATAGAAGACAGAGAGAACCAGATAAAAACTGGCAAAATTAAAAGTATGAAATCTATAGCTTTCGGATGTACCTCTGAAGGTCAAGCAATAAGATATGGACGATGGAAGATTTGGACGTCCATTAATCAAACAGAAGTTGTAAGTTTTGAAACTGGAGTGAATGCGGCATTCTTAGGTCCAGGAGATATTATAAATATTCAAGACGAGAGTGACTTTGGTATAGCTTTCAGCGGTAGAGTACATTCGTGCACTAATTCAGCCATTACTATTGACAGAGCAATATCTAGTGATTTTGCTTCGGGTTATACCTATACTATATCTGTAATTCTTCCTAAACGAACAGTTCTTTTAAATCAGGATACCGCTACTATTGCTACCTCTAGTGGTAACGTTACGTATAGTAGGGGTGCTGAGATTACTGAGGCAACTGTAGGAGGCTCAGTAACTACTCTGTTAAATGCAAACGAGGACACCACTAAAAAGAACATTGAGAGCGCTCTTGATACTAGTGGGGCAATATTAAATTTACAATATGAAACTTCCAGTATTGTTGAGGAGCGAACTTTAACAACAGGTAGCACCACTACTGCTGATGGTAGGGATACGATTCCTATCTCTTCGGCTTTTTCTGAAACTCCTGCTAATGAGGCTATCTGGGCAATAAAACAGATTCCAACCGGAGGTACTACTGCTACCGAGGCGTCTTATAAGCAGTATAAAATTTTAACTATTGGAGAAGCCTCCAAGAGTAAAATAGCAATTTCTGCGGTAGAATATTACCCAGTAAAATTTGATTCAATCGATACAGAATTCAAATTAGATTTAGAAGATCCATTATATCCACCTCTAGGAACTGTAGAAGTACCTAAGCCTAAAAATTTAGCAATTATTAGAGACCCTCTATGGCATAAGGCAGGAGAGGAATTAATTGTTTCCTGGGATCCACCAGATGCTGTAGGCACCTCCGGAGTCTCCACTACATATAGAGGTGTACAGCAGTATGAAATTAGTCATAGTTTTGGGCCTGATACAGGTCGTCCTCAAACTTTTACAGTTGCACCTGAGCAGCGAGCTTTACGATTTAATGAAGTAACAGATGGAAAACATGAAATAACTGTACAAACAATAGCGGGTACGGCAGGTACGAAAAGATCAGCAAAAGCTGTGGCAGAAATCGAAATTAAAGATGTATTCGGAGGCACATTCGCTAGACACGCTGGAGTAATAAAAGGAGCATATAGTAGTGCGGATGTAGAGATGATAAAAATAGGTTCCGATAAAGGTACCTTAAAATTTACTAGTGACTCTTACGTTGTTCTTCCGCTTAACGCAGATCCTGAAGATGCTAAACGAAACACTACTGCGGATGCTGATTCTTGGTCCTTGGACTGTACGCCCCTTGCTCATACTAATTGGCCCCAGCAAAACAGCCAAACTGGTTCGAATCAGGGAGATTGGAGCTTTGTACTTTTTGATTATAGTGCTGTAGATGCTGCTAATCCTAATGCTAATGCATTAAAACTAGCGTTGTATAAGAGGGATGATACTTTAGGGTCTGAAAGCGAAGCTCTAGGATATTGGTACGATGGAGCCAAATATGTAAATGATGCAAACAGTATATGGACTAGTTTAGGTACATGCTCTGTTGAAAGTGGTAGTAGAAAAGTAGTTGGTAGTGGATTTAATGGTGTAGATCTTTTTGATACTGTTAAAATCGGATCAGCGTTCGGAGCCAAGGTTGGTTTTATAGAAAGTAATACTGTTTTATGGATGGATCGTCCTTGGACTGGAAACGATGCTACTGGACAAGCAATTTCTAAGAATGAGCTATCTATTGACTATGTGAATGACTTTCTAGTTTGTGGGGTGTCGTACCACGCAGGACTTAATGACTCAGCTGGTAATTCTGGCCTATACGGTATGGGTAATTCTTTAGGAGGTAAATCACTCCTTATAGTACAAGAGGATTTAGAAGAAGTCGGCAGATCCCTAGTCGTTACTAGTAATGTAAATGTTATTAACTATGAGCCGGATGATACTGATCCTACTACTATTGATCAGGTTACAACTTTTTCTAATCTTACATTAACAATGGATTGTATAGGGTATAAAAACCCACAAATACAAGTTACTGGAAACGGATTTAGTCAAGTAAGCGCAAGTGCAGATACTGGATTCGTTAATGTCACTAATAATGTTAGAACTCTAACAATTCATAATAGTAGTACTTTGGCGTACAGTGCGACTTCTTTAGATTTTACTATAGTGGTTAGAGAACGAGAAGATGAGAGTAATACAAATAAACAAATTACTAAAACTTTCAGTATTGTAAAAGTTAAAGATGGCTCTATAGGTACAGAAGGAAAAACGGTAGACTTAACTTCTACCGATTGGACTATAACTTATAAAGGTAATGGAGGTTTGTTAGAATATACTAGTGCCAGTGGGACAGAAACTAGTAGTGCTTCTAATCCTATTACGTTTACAGCAGTTCCTAGAAACTTTACTGAGCCACTTGTTCGAATTAAAAGAAAAGCGGCAGATGGAACAGTTAATTGGTTAACCGGCAGCTCAAGTACAAATTACTTTCTAGCTGAAGATAATTATACCGCCACTTATACTCCTCCCACCTCCGGCGTAAGTGCACACTCAGAAATAATAGAGGTCGATGTAGCAGAGAAAAAGACTTCAGGCTGGCCGGCGACTAGTGATGTTAAAGCTACAGATTCTAATACTTTGATATACCTTGTGGCAGGACAAGGCGGTTTTCATATATCTCTCAGTAATCCAGCCCATGCTGTTCCAGCAGCTAATGATGGTACTGTATCTAGCTATTCTGGCAGTGGTACTACTATTTCATTTTATGCTAATGGAGTACAAGTACCTTATGATGCTAGTTCTCCTTACGCAAATAATTCATGGTATGTTACAGGAGTGGCTTCGACCAATAGTTCTAATTGGAGTTATGGAGGCTTTAGTAATGCGACCAGTAATAGTGTAACTCTTAATGATCATAGCTACAGTACAATGGCTGATAGCGAAGTCATTCTTATTACGCTAGCATACAAAGATACCAACGGTGTTAATAATACTGTACAGGCTAGACAAACATTATTTAAAAATAAAGCAGGGCCGAGTGTTACTGGAGCTGACGGCAAAAAAACTATTCAAGGTTACTTGTACTATGAAAAGACAGGAACTGGTCATGCCTCCGCACCTTCAGCACCTGCAGGAAATACTTATACCTTTAGTACAGGACTGGTCTCAGGAACAGGAATTGGTACAGGTACAAATACTTGGACAAATGTACCTAGACCACAAGCTCCTGATGCTGCCAATACTACTCATTATACAATTAGATATTTTGGTACGCAAGCAACCTCTACATCCACTACAGCCACGGTAACTTACTCCAGCGTAGTACAGTATACAAATTTCACAGGTGTTGTAACTTTTGATAGCGGTACAGGATTATTCTCAGAAGGAGCAACTACCATTCAGACCGGAATTGATGGAGGCGCAATTACGACTGGAAGTATACAAAACTCTACTTATGTATCTACTTCGGGAGCCACAGGAGTTCGTTTAAACTTGGATGCCACCGGCTCACAAGCAGTTTTAGAAGCGAAAGCCAGCAACTCTGCCAAGGTAAGTATAAATGCAGATGGCAGTGCAACTTTTGCAGGAACTGTAAATGCAACATCAGGCTTTATAGGATCAAGCGGTACAACAGGGTGGAGAGTTGTAGGGGCTAATATGCTAGGGGGCGGATTCATTGACGGCAGTGGTAATAAAACTTATTCATCAACAACTGGTTGGCCCAATGCAAATGTTACTATAGACGGACAAAACTCAAGAATTATTGTTCGTGAAACTACTAGCGAGACAGCGGGAGTTAATCGTGTCATACTTGGTTATCTAGCATAACTATAACCACCTAAAAAATAAAACTTGACTATTTATGTCCTTTGAGATATAATTTCAGCATGGAGAAATATAAATGAGCGCAGGAACATATAACTTGACGATCGACCAAGGCTCCGACTTTGCATTGGACTTGGTTATTAAGCAATCGGGATCAGCTTTAGATTTGACCAATTACACAGGTCGAGCGCAGCTGCGAACTTCTGTTGATGCAAGTTCTGCGTCTGCTAGTTTTACTGTTACGAAAACTAATGCTTCTGGTGGCGCTTTAAAAATGGAACTTGGGGCAGCAACTTCAAGTAGTTTAGCCGCAGGGCAATATGTATATGATTTAGAAATTTATACATCAGGTGATAGCACTGTAAAGAGAATAATACAAGGGGACGTAACTATTACTCCAGAAGTAACTCGATGAGCCATACTACAATAGATATAACAGAAGATGTAACTGATGTCTCTGTAAGCGGAGATACTATTACCGTGGATATTACTGATGATGTCACTAAGGTAGAGGCATATACATTAGCAATTCCTATTGATGTTCCAGGCACATTAAATGCTACTAATATAATTGTTACTCCCTATAATACTATTACGTCAACTAATTTACAAACAGTATTACAAGGATTAGCAGATCAAGATTTTCGTGGTGCAAGTGCTCCTACAGGTTCAACCGTTTCTGAA
>MDSZ01133648.1_pt1 | contig 17931 bp, 17 predicted proteins | sample 811201 | NCBI WGS metagenome assembly MDSZ01 (sample SAMN05326647, study PRJNA326480) | marine metagenome | isolation source: seawater | place: Indian Ocean: North | collected 2010
AGTGTACAATCCAAAATTTTGACATTATCCATATATACATAGTTACTAAGTTATTTTAAGAATTAGTCAATAATGTTAAGCCATAAAAAAATTATTAACAGATTTAATCAATTAGAAAAAAAATACTATAATGATAAAAGTTTTGAAATTTCTAAAAATCATCTTCATGCTTTAATATGGAATAAAAATTTTGTTTTTCCAAAATTTACTTTATTAAGGTTTATAACAAATTCTATTCTTTTTATATTATCTAAAATTTCTATTTATTTATGCAAAATTAAAAAAATTTCGGTTGCAAATTATTTTATAGTCCACAAAAATAATAAAGGTCTATATGATTTTAGAAGTGATTACGTATTGAAAGAATATGATTTTCGAAAATCTTTAAATATTATTCGGTGTCCATCATTTATCGACTCTATAAAATCTTATATAATTTATCCAAATGCTGTTTTTTTTCTATCTTTTGACTATTTTAATTCCCCTTTTTTTTATAGAAAAAATAATTTGAAAAATAATTATAAAATATTGCATGAAAAAGAAAAAAAAAATTTCAATCAAATAAAAAAAATTTTTCATTTTCTTCAAATAAAAAGATTCATTAGCATTGATGATCAAAGAGTTATTCAAGTTTTTTTAAAAGTTTGTGATGAACTAAATATTAAATCTTTTGGATATATGCATTATAAATTTTCAAAATTTATCGTGGGCATAAGATATTTATGTTTTGACAACTTTTTAGTCTGGTCGGATTATTTCAAAAAAAAATTGATAGAAGTTAATAAGAATTATAGGTATAAAAAAATTTTGATAAGTGGATTTCGTGACAAGAATATTAATAAAAAAATTCATGGAACTGAAGTTAATATTTTATATTTAATAGATTTAGATTTAAAATTTAAATTTACATCAGATCTATTAAGAAAACTTAATCAAATAAAAAAAATTAATTTGTATGTAAAATTGAGACCTCAAGTTAACGAAACAATCTGGGAAAAATTCTGTATTAAAGAAAACATAAGATATTTTAAGTTTGAAAATCTTGATAAAGTAAATCAACTAATAAGAATGGATTATTTTATTGGAAATATTTCTACAGCAATTTTAGAAGCTCCACTCTATAGAGCAATGCCTTTAAAAATAATATCCAATAATGATTTTGCTGATGATTTAATAAAAGATAAAGTAGTGAAAAAAGTGCGAAATTTAAATGATATTGTGAAAATAATCAGAAATAGACCACATAAAAAACAAGTAGAGGATTTACTTAATAAAATATGGGGAAAAAAAAGATATAAGTCTTATGCTATAAAAAATTTTTTAAATAAATATGCTTAATCAAATTAATTTTATATGAAAATCATACCTTCAGTCATTGGCCTTGGATATGTCGGTTTACCTTTGTTCATTAGATTACAAAAGAAATTTAAAACAATTGGTTTTGATACCAATACCGCAAGGATTTTAAAGCTAAATCAAAAAATTGATATCAATAAAGAGTTTTCGAAAAAAGATTTGATTTTAAAAAAAGGTTCCTATCTTACAAAAAAGATTTCGAAATTAAGAAAAAGTAATTTTTTTATTATTTCAGTTCCAACACCAGTTAATAAAAATAATATTCCAAATCTTGAGCATTTAAAAAAAAGTTGTCTAATAGTTGGAAGTATTTTAAAAAAAAAAGATATTGTTTTTTTTGAGTCTACTGTATTTCCTGGCGTTACCGAAAATTTTTGTGCCAAAATATTAGAAAAAAAAAGTAAATTAAGATTTAATAGTGATTTTTATATTGGATATTCACCCGAAAGAATAAATCCTGGTGATAAAAATCACTCTGTAGATAAAATTTACAAGATTGTCTCAACTAATAATCGATCAACAATGAAAATTGCAAAAAAAGTATACAGCTGTATCTCAAAAAAATTAATCTTCACCTTTAATATAAAAGAAGCTGAGAGCGCTAAGGTAATTGAAAATATTCAAAGAGATTTAAACATAGGATTAATGAACGAAATCTATAAAGTTTGCCATAAATCAAGCATAAATTTTAAAAATGTAATTAAACTTGCTTCAACTAAATGGAATTTTTTAAAATTTAATCCTGGTTTAGTAGGGGGACACTGCTTGCCGGTAGATCCATATTATTACTCTTCTTTTGCAAAGAAACATGGAGTTAGAACTAATTTAATTTTATCTGGAAGAAAAATCAATAATTCTATGTATAAATTTATGTACTCGAAATTGATAAAAGAAATAAAGAATTTTAAGATAAATTTTAAAAACTTTAAGATATTAGTTTTGGGTTTAACTTACAAAAAAAATGTTTCTGACATACGAAATTCTTATGCAATCAATATCGTAAAATTATTAAAAAAAAAGTTTAGAAAAATTGATGTATATGATCCCTTATTAAAAGATAAGAAATTAAAAGATATAAAAATTCTCGATAATTTAAAAATAAATAATTATAATTTAATTATTAATCTTGTTAATCACGATATATTTAAGTCAGAAATATTAAAAATAAAAAAGAATAAAAAAAACTATCTGGAACTGTTTTAAACTATTTTGTTAAAAAAAATTATATATATCACTGATTTATCTTTACCTTCAAATAAGGCACAAGCAATACATGTATTTAAAATGATTGATAATTTCTTAAGTTTTATGGATGAAGCAATGTTAGTTTTTCCAAATCTTGATAAACATTTAAAAATTAAATCAATTAAAGACTATTTTAATTTACATACTAAAAAAAAAATTATATTTAAGCCTATTTTTAAAAAATATAAATTATTTAACTCTGTAAGCAGGTTTATATTTGGTCTTAAAGTTGCAAATAAATTAAGAGGTGAAAAAAGCTTAATAATTTCAAGAAGTTTAATTACAAGTTTTTTTTTAACTATTTTCAAAATTAAACATTTTGTAGAAATTCATCAAGAACTTAAGGGATTGACTAAATTTTTATTCATCAATTTAAAATTTATAAACTCAAAACAAATTATTAAAGTCATATTTATTTCAAAAGGATTATCTGATTTTTATCAATTAAATGATGAAAAATACGTAATTTTGAATGATGGTTGTGATTTGAGAGATTTTAAATTTAATAGAGTAACGAAAAAAAAAATTAAAAATATTTATTATTTGGGAAGTTTTTATAAAGGCAGAGGTGTTGAAATAATCAAAAAACTTGCATCTTTAAGTCCTAAATATAATTTTAATTTGTATGGATTACGTGATGAAAAAATAAGATCCTTCAAAAACTTTAAAGTATTCCCAATAGCAAGTTACAAAAAAACATTAAAGCTGATCATTAAAGCAGATTTACTTTTAATGCCTTATCAATCTAAAATATCAATAAATTCTGTAAATTTTAAAGATGATATCTCAAAATTTATTTCACCCTTAAAAATGTTTGAATATTTAGCATCAGGTATACCTATTATAAGTTCTGATCTTAAAGTTTTAAGAGAGAAATTAATCAATAGAAGAAATTCAATTTTAATTAAAAATTATTCAAACCCTTTAGCTTGGAAAAGGGCTATAAACGAATTGTCTGATAATTTTTACTTAAGACAAAAAATTTCAAAAAATTCTATATTAACAGCCCAAAAAAACACATGGGCACAAAGAACTAAAAAAATATATAAAATTTATTCAGAAATAAATGCTTAAGATAGGAATATTAAATAAGGGACCTAAATTACATTGGGGTAAAAATTTTGGCTATTGGTTTTTTGTCAAATATTTTCAAAATGAACTTAAAGATGCGGGTTTTGATATAGAATTTTTTGATACAAATAATAAAAAATTTTTTAATTCCGATTATATAATTATTGATAGCAGATTATTTTCAGATTCCTTTGAGAATAAAATAAGAAAAAAAATTAATTTAAATATTAAAAATCAACACTTAGAAAATTTAATCAAGATTTCAAAATTAAATCAAAACGTTATCTGGCTGGACAATTCTGATAGTGCTGGAACAACGTCTTTTGAGGTTATGCCTTATGTAAAAAAATATGTGAAAAAACAATATTATAAAGATAAGAATTTATATAGGAAGAATTTTTTTCGAGGAAGATTTTATGCGGATTTTTACCAAAAAAAATATTTCCTTGAGAAAAATTATAAATCTGAAACTTTTTTATTATCTAAAGAATATGAAAATAAACTTGTTTTAGGATGGAACATTGGTGTTGGAAATTATTTTGATATTTTTAATTTTAATAAAATTAATAAATTTCAATGTATTATTAATTCATTATTTAAAAAAAATTATAAAGAATTATTCAAATATACTCTGAAGTACCATAATTTAGCAATAAGGAAACAAAAAGTTTTTTATAAATTCAATTTAAGGAATAATGATAAAAAAAAATCAATTCACTTTCAAAGAAATCAGGTTAATAAAATTTTAAAAGATAAATTTAGTTTATCATCACAGCGTCTTGATCATAGGTCTTATTTAGAACAATTAAAAAATTCTCAAATTTCTGTTGGTGCTTTTGGATGGGGAGAAATATGTTATAGAGAATTTGAAGCAATAAAAATGGGTGCTGCAATTATTTTTCCGAATATAGATTATTTAGAAACTTGGCCGAACATTTACCAAGATAATTTTTCATACATTAGTTATGAATTGGATTTCTCAAATTTAATTCAAAAAATAGATTTAGTAACTAATAATCAAAATTTAAGAGAAAGTTTGATTGAAAATTCTCAAAAAATTCACAAAAGTGTTTATTCAGATATTGGCCTAAATTATTTAATAAATTTTTTTAAAAAAATAACTAATTAATTACTTTTTAATTAATAATCTACTCGCATAATCAATTCTATGAAACCATAAAAAATTATTATCTAATTTAAAATATTCATCTACAGCTTTTTTGGATCCTTTCCAATGTCCATAATCATCTATTATTAGAATACCTCCTGGTACTAATCTTGGGTACAAAACCTCCAGTTCTTTTTTTGTGGACTCGAAAAAATCTGTATCTAATCTCAATAATGAAATTTTTTCAGGTAAATTTTCTGGGAGATTTAGTGTGTTTTCAACTTTACCTTTAATAAAATTAAAGGAGTTAAGATAATTTCTATTAAAAGAATTTATATTAGATTTTACATCTTCAAGAGTAGAGTAACACCATTTGATATTTTTTTTATTATAATCATCATAAATTTTCTTAGCATTAATATTTTTTAAATCAAAATCTTTTTCACCTGGATGTGGCATTCCCTCATATGTATCGAAAGCAAAAATTTTTTTCTTTAAATTGTATTTGTCTAAAAAAATTTTAAATAAGATCAAATTTCCACCTTTCCAGACTCCTGACTCAACAATATCACCATCAATATGATTTTGAGATATGTGTTTTATTGATTGAATTATTGCCCAATGATTTGCAGGTGTGCTCATAGAAAAATTTGAAATTTGTTTAATAATTTTTAATTCATCATCACTTATTTCTGCAATTAAATGTTCATTTCTTTTGTACCAAGAATTTTTGTGTTCAATTTTGAAATTAAATTTGTTGATAAACTTTTTTAAAATTTCAGAATATTTATTCATATTTATTACTTAATTTATTTAATCTTAATTCAACAAAAAATAAAACTAAATATTTTCAAAAGTCTTAGAAAATTTTTCTAAATTAGACTTTAAAAGAAATCTCTTTAAATTATTACGATATTTATTTGATTTGTTTAAGAAAAAATTAAAGTTATTAATGACTCTTTTTATCTTTAAATATAAATCATGTTCATTATCCGTTTGAAATAATAATCCAGATTTTCCATAATTTAAAATCTCAGCATTACCTCCCGGGCAATTAGATGCAATTACAATTAACTTATTATTTAAGGCTTCTATTATTGTGTTACTGCAACCTTCAAAAAATGAGGGTGAAATCAAAATATCGAATTTTCTCATTTCCTCTTGAGGAAAATTAGTAAGTTTTTTTATTACTACTTTTTTTTTTAAATCGAGGCTACTTATTAGCCCTACTAGATTTTCTCTCAAAATTCCATCACCATAGATTGTAAGTGAAATATTTTTATTTTCCAAAAATTTGAATGATTTAATTGCACACTCTAAATTTTTCTCTTTTGATAATCTACTAAAACAAACAGCTTTTAATGAGCTATTCTTTTTAAATTTTTTTTGTAATTTGTTTATATTTCTTAATGCTGGAGGATAAATTACTTTAACTTTTTTAATAAGAGATTTACTAAATCCATTTTTAATACCATTTGAATTTACAATAATAATATCTGATTTTGGGTATAAAACTCTAATTAAAAAATTAATAATTTTTTTTTTTAAAAAGTCAAATTTAGAAAAATAAATATCCAGTTCTTGTAAAGGTGTTCTTTCAACTAAAATAATTTTTAGATTATCAATTTGTTTCGCTATTAAAGTAAGAATAATATTATTATAGTGAATATTTGAAATCAAAATATTTTTGTAATTTTTTTTTAAGATTTTTTTCAATATGTGATTTATAGAAAAAATTGAAAAAATTAATTTTCTATTTTTAAGTTGATAAACATTAATTTTATTTCTTTCAAAGAGTTTTTTGTATCCACACTTTCCAATACAAATTACTGAAATTCGATAATCTTTTTTTGGTAAATTAATACATAGTTTTGAAATTGAGTTTCCAGCTCCTCCAAAAGAAAAATCAGACATAAAGAAGATTAGATTTTTTTTCATAGATTGATTATTTCTTTATAATATTTTTCCAAGTTTTTTGTTTCATCAAATCTATCTAAATTTTTAAATCCTAATTTAATTTTTTTTTGAATTTCATAAGAGTCTTTATTTATCATGAATTTTTGTATATTTTTTTTCAAATCTCTATAATCGTTATTCTTAAAAAGATAACCTGCATTTCCATTTTTAAGAATTTCCCTTGGCCCTGTAGGACAATTTGATGATATTATAAATTTTTTCATCATCTGAGCTTCAATTAAAACATTAGGCAACCCTTCGAATTTAGAACTTAAAATAAAAACATCACATTTTTTTAAAAATTTTTTTGGGTTAGCAATATTGGAAATAATTTTTACTTTATTCTTTAAATTGTGTGATGAAATATATTTTTCTAACTCATTTTTTTTTGATCCATTACCAATAATAATTAGATTATAATTTAAATTATCAAATTCACTCAAAGCCTTAAGTATAATGATTTGATTTTTCTGATCAGTTAGTCTTGCCACATTAAGAAAGTTAATTTTGTTTTTCTGTCCTATTTTACTTATTTTTTTGAACTTTAAATTTCCTTTTTTGAATGAGGGATTATAAATCAAGATTGGTTTTACTTTAAATTTTTTTATAAAAATTTTTTTAAAGTCTTTGCTGTTAACAATTATTTTATCGGCCCAAAAATATATTATTTGAAATATTCTTAACTTAAATAGATTTGAGATATAATAATTTGGTGCTGCATTTGAACGTGCAACTATTTTATTGCGGGTTAATTTAGCAAGCAATATAAAATATAAATTTGACTGAAAAGAAACAAACGTTAAATTTTTCTGCAGGCCGTATTTTAAAAAGTAACTTATTATACAAAATAAAACTTTTGCGAAATGAGGTAAATTTTTAATACCCAGAAAATTTGCATTAATGAATTCAATATTTTTATTAAATTTTCCTTTTATATTTTTTTTGTCAAAAGATATTATCGATATATTCTCTTTTTTTTTGAATGAAAAAAAATTGACAACTTTAAACAAGTTTTTTTCTACACCGCCAATCTCAATAGATGGACAAAAAAAAATTATTTTATTTTTCATATTTTGATGAATTTTTTCATATCAAATAATTGTCATATTTTTAATGTTATTTCTTTAATATATTATAAATACTTAAACTTAATTTGTATAAATAACTTATGTATCTATCAATAATCCTTACTTATTTTAAAAAAAAAAAATATATAAAACGGACTTTAAATTCAATTATAGGCCAAAGTTTTAATAAACAAGAATTAATAATAATTTATGATCAAGTTGATAGATCGGATATTCCTTATATTAAAAAAATCTTGGAGAATAAAATTAAGTATAAAATTATTCAAAATAATCGTAATTTAGGAGTCGGCAAATCTAGAAATATTGGAATCAAAAATTCTATTGGCAAATTCATTGCTTTTTGTGATGCGGATGATGTGTGGCATAAAAAAAAATCAGAATTACAATTAAAGATTATGCAAAAAAAAAAATTAAATTTTTCACATACTGATTACGATTTAATAAATGATAGAAATAAAATTATAGGTCATATGAAAGTTAAAAAGACTTTAACTTACAATGATTTATTAAAATCTTGTGATATCGCATTGTCATCAGTGATAATTAGACGTTCAATATTAAAGAAATCTTTTAAATTTGGCCATACCAAAACAAAAGAAGATTATTTACTTTGGTTAAAAATATCTAAAACTTTAAAAATTTATGGCATCAATAAAAAGCTTTTACAATGGAGAAAAACAAAAAATTCTTTATCAAGCAGTACTTTGCAAAAATTTTATGATGCATTCAATGTTTATAATCAGATAGAAAATAAAAATTTTTTTATTACATGTTTTTATGTATTTAGACTATCGATTTATTATATTATTAAGAAGATAAGACAAAAGATTTTTTGATGATAGCTGTTAAATTAATAATTGGCCTAGTAGTTCATCATTTAATTAACATTTTTTTTTTTAAAAAAAAATTTTTATTGGATGATACAGAGTCCTCAGATCATAAAAAATTTGTTAATAAAAAAATAAATGTAGTTTTATCTGGTGGTATAGTTTTTTTTGTGCTTTTCGTAATCTTTGTAGATTTTAATTTGTATTTAAAATTATTTATCTTTTTAATTTTTTTAATTGGAATATTTTCTGATTTAAAAATTTTAAACTCACCATCACCAAGATTTATTTTACAGTTTTTCGTTGTTGGAATATTTGTTGTGTTGTTGGAGATTGGAATTAGTTTTACAGATTTATATTATTTAGACTTAGTGCTAAAATATAAATTAGTAAGTATTATTTTTTCAACTTTATGTTTGTTGGTTTTAATAAATGGGTCAAATTTTCTTGATGGGTTAAATACATTAGTTATTGGCTATTATATTTTAGTTTTATCAATATTAAATTTTTTAGTGGGTACTAACAATATCGATTATAATTTAACTTTAATAAATACCACTATTCTAATTCTCTCGATATTATTGATTTTTAACATTTTGAATAAAAGTTTTATTGGAGATTCTGGTGCATACACAATTTCTTGTGTTGTTGGTTTTATATGTATTGATTTTTTTAAAAATATATCAGAATTCTCAGTTTTGTTTATTGTAGTGATATTATGGTATCCAGCTTTTGAAACTTTATTTTCAGTATTGAGAAAATTAAGTATTAAAACTAAACCAACTAATCCTGATAATGATCATCTACACCATCTAATATATACTTTTTGCTCATCTAAATTTAAGAAAAAACTTGTTTCAAATATTGTCACAGCTTTAATGATTAATTCATTTAATTTATTTGTATTTATAATAGCTATGATAAATTATAAAAATTCAGTCTTTTTAAGCGTTACTTTAATGACAAATATTTTAATTTATCTTTGTTTATATAAATTATTGAAAAATGAAGAATAAAATAATTTTTTGTATTTGCACAAATAATAGACTCTCAAAATTAAAAAAAAGTCTTTCATCTATTTTTCAACTAAAAAATTTGAATAGATATAATTCAGAAATAATATTAGTTTCAAATGATAAAAATAATTATAAAAGATATTTAAGACATTTTAATAAAAAAATAAAAATTAATATCTTTAAGGAAAACTTAAAAGGCTTATCTACTTCTAGAAATAAAATTTTGGATATATTGAGAAAAAAAAAATTTGAATACGCCGCTTTTATTGATGATGATTGTGTAGTACACAAGAATTGGCTTAACTCAATGATAGAAATGGTTGTGCAAAAAAATATAGATATTGTTACCGGTCCACAAATCTCTAAGTCAAAAAATATTTTTTTGCGAATTATGGAGAGAGATTGTGACCATGCTAGAGAGGTCAAATGGGCTTCAACAAATAATGTTTTCTTTAAAAGATCAGTGCTAAAGAATAACATTAAATTTTCTTTGGCATTAAATAATATAGGCGGCGAAGATCAATTATTTTTTTTAGAGTTAAATAAATTAGGTAAAAAGATTTATTGGAACTCAAATGCACCAGTTTTTGAATTAGTTGATAAAAAAAGAGAAAATTTAGGTTGGTTTTGTAAAAGAAATTTAAGATACGGAGCTTCATCAATTATAATTTATAAAACTTTATGGGGATCATTTTTAGGTACAAATTTAATTTTATTAAAAATATTGAGTGATGTTATTAATTCATTTATTTATTTAATTAAATCTTCTTTCCTTTCAAAAAAAAATTTTTTTATTTCTTTAATGTATTTTTTACGAGTAATTGGTTGTCTCATTGGTTTCACTGGTTTACAGATAAAAGAATATAGATAAATGAGTAAAATAAAAATAATAAGTTTTAATAAAAAGAAAATGCTTATTAAAAAGCATTGTGTGCTTTGTTCTTCACAAAATATCGAAAGTGCAATTGATTTTGGGACGACACCTTTAGCAAATTCATATCCATTAAAAAAATCATCAAAAGAAAAATATTTTAATTTAAGCTGCGTTATTTGTAATGATTGTGGTCATTTACAATTAAAGGAACTAGTAAATCCAAAATTAATGTTTGATAATTATTTGTACGTATCCGGTACATCAAAAGTATTAGTAGATCACTTTAAGTCTTATACAAACAAAGTAATTAAAAAAATTAAACTAAATAAAAAATCTTCAATTTTAGATATAGCCTGTAATGACGGAACATTTCTAAATTTTTTTGTAAAAAAAAATTTTGCAAAAGTAGTAGGAGTTGATCCTGCTAAAAATCTTAGAAGATATAATAAAGAAAAAGGTATAGATATTAATGTAGGTTATTTTTCATCTAACTATAGTAAAAAATTAAAAAAAAAGTATGGTAAATTTGATTTAATAACTGCTAATAATGTTTTCGCTCATTCACCCAATCTTCAGGATTTTACTCAAGGTGTAAAAAATTTACTCTCTAAAGAAGGAGTTTTTGTATTGGAAGTATCATATTTAGGAACAGTGCTTAAAAAAAAAACATTTGATACAATTTATCATGAGCATATGAGCTATCATAGTCTTACTCCCCTTTTGAGTTTTTTTAAAAGATTTAAACTTGAGATATTTGATTTTGAATTGATCAAAGCACAAGGTGGGTCAATTAGAGTTTATATTTCTCATAAAAAATCAAAAAAATTAAGTACTAACAAAATAAACAATCAAATAAAAAAAGAGAAATCTCAACATTTATTTGAAAGAAAAACATATATTAAATTTTACAATAAAATTTTAAATCAAAAAAAAAAACTTAGAAAAATTTTGAATAATATTAAAGCACTAAATCATAATATAATTGGATATGGAGCACCGGCAAAACTAACTACTTTAAGCCATGTGCTTGATTTTAATAAGAATGATTTTAATATTGTTATTGATGATAATAAACTAAAACAAAATAGATATATTCCAGGAAAAAAGATGTTGATAAAGAACTCAAATTATCTAAATCAATTGAAAAAAAGTTATATCATAATCTTGGCTTGGAACTTTTCAGAGAGTATTATTCAAAAATGTAAAAAAATTAATAAGAAATTTAAATTTATATTACCATTTCCAAATCCAAGAATTTTTAGATAATTTTAAGATTCTCTTTTGAGCAAATTATTTGTTGATAAATTTTTTTTTCAAAGTTATGGACTCTTTTAAACTTGATTTTTGTGTATGGCTTTATGAAAAAAACTATTTCAAGAATTTTAAATAATTTTGAAAGAAAAACATAATTAAATCGCCAATCGTTTATCGTAATTTCATAAAAATACTTAAAATTATTTTTTTTTAAAAATTCGACACATTTACTTGTTATTACCTTTTCTTTTACGTAAAATTCCTCAGAAAGTTGCTCAATTCCGATTATTAAATTTTTAGTTTTAAAGATTTTCTTCATTCCTTTTAAAACATTAATTTCACTTCCTTCTGTATCAATCTTAATAAAAGAATTTTTTATGGATTTTTTTTTAATTAACCTGTCAAGTGTATCGCACTTTACTTTTATTCTTTTATTAAATCTTTTTTTAATTAATGAATTGGCTCCAAAATTTTTATTATCTATATAAAAAAATTTTGATTTTTGATTATCTGAAACTGCAAAATTAAAAGTTTTTATATTTTTGAAGTTTTCACAATTAAATCGAAGTAATCTAAATATTCTAGGTGCAGCTTCTATTGAGTATACTTTTCTAAAATTTTTTGAAAAATATATACTATATGTTCCATAATTAGCTCCAACATCTATGAAAAAATTATCAATTTTATTTTTTTTAAAAATTTCTTTAAGAGTTATTATTGTTTCGTTTTCATAAAAGCCAAAAATATTTGTGTAATTTGATATCCCATCATAAGAGATTGTGGCCATTCTAAAATAATTTTGATTGATATACTTTTTAGCTAATGAGTTAATTTCTCTTTCAAGAAATTTTTTTTTTAGAAAATCAAAGTAAAAATTTAGTTTTTTTTTCATTCTTATTGAACTATAACATTGTATATCTTATTTAATACCATGAAAAAAATACTAATTCTCGGAGGCGGTGGTTATGTTGGAACTCAACTTTCTGAATTACTCTTAAAAAATTATAGCGTCACCGTATATGACATATTTTATTTTAATTGGCTTATAAAGAATAAAAAAAAAATTAAAAAATTCTGAAAGACTAATTATAAAAAAAAAGAATGTACTGGATGTTGTAGATAAGGATTTGAAAAATATTGATATTGTTTGTGATTTAGTGGGAATAGCTAATGATCCCTCTTCAGATTTAAATAAAGACTACTCAAAGATTATAAATTGTGATGCAAGATATAATTTCGCAAAAATTGCAAAAAAAAATGGTGTAAAAAGATACATTTTTAACTCAACTTGTTCAATTTATGGCTTTAATAAAAATAAAGTATTTGAAAAATCTAAAACTAACCCTTTAAGTTGTTATGCCAAAGCTGTCTATAAAGCTGAAAAAAAAATATATTCATTAAAATCAAATAAATTTAAAGTAAATATTCTTCGAAATGCTACCCTTTATGGCTTTTCGAATACAATGAGATTCGATTTAGTAATTAATTTATTTACCTATCTTTTATTAAATAATAAAAAAATTACTATTAATGGAGATGGTAGGCAATCAAGACCTTTTTTGTCAGTAATTGATGTGTCAAGAATGTATGATTACATTATTAAAAAGAATCCTGGATCTTTTATTGTAAACGTAGTCGCTTTCAGTAGCAATATTAGAAGTTTATCAAAAAAAATAATCAAATTACTGAAAAAACCAAATAACCTGGTTGAATTTGATTATGCAAACAGTGATCATAGAAATTATGATGTGGGTAGTAAAAATTTGAAAAAATTTTTTAAAAATTTTAAATTTACACCATTGCTACATGACTTGAAAAAGTTGACAAAAAAAATTAAGTCACAAAAGTTAAAACTTAATACAAATTCTATTCGAGTTAAGTTTTATAAAAAGATATTAAAGGCTTTGTAGAATATTTAATTCTGTTGTAGATCCTCTTGATAATATTTTTTCTATTATAGAAAGAGTCATACAAAAACTTGTCATAATTTTTACAGAAAGTCTTATTAGAATTATACTTTATTGGAAATAAGATATTTTTTGTTGTTAAATTTCTAAACTTTTTAGCACCTTTTCCAGTAGGAGCATTATAATAACCAATATTTTTGATTAAATTAACATTTGGAACAATTGTTTTTAAATTATTAAGGATGTTATAATAAATCCATTGTGTATCCCAAGCAATTTGTTTCCCATCATAAATTTTGTCTAAATAGTATTTAAAGAATCTTTTTTCTCCTGTCTTTAAATTACAATTTCTTAGAAAATGATCTCTATTGGTTGGCCAATCCTTTATTTCTGGATCATAATATTTTTTCCATCTATTTTTCCAAGTAGCCCAACCCATAAAATGAGGAAATTTTGAAAATATATAATCTTGGTTTTTAATAATTTTTTTTTTAGAAGTGCCATAATATAAATTACATCCCGATATATGAGCGATAGATTTATCTGATGAATATTTCATTAACATTTCTTTACAAAAATCAAAAAAACCATTTTCTGGAATACAATCATCCTCTAAAATTATTGCATATTTTTCCTTTCTAAAAACATAATCTAAGATCTTCTGTCCGATATATCTTTGCCCAATGTTTCTTTTAAAGAAGATCTTTTTTGATTTTGATTTAGAAAATTTTTTTAACAGCTTTGTTGTATTGTTGTGACTTTTTATCTCTGAGTTATTAAAATTTTTCTTTTTTCCATCTTGAAAAATATATAATTTTTTTGGTTTTATTTTTGTAATTATTCCTAACATTTTTTTTGTTTCATTAGGTCTTTTATATGTTAAGAAAACTATAGGGATATTAAACATAGAAATGATAATTTCAGAAGATAACAAAAATCAGTTTGAAAATCTAGGTTATATTAAGATTTCGAATTTTATTGATGATAAAAATTATAAGTCATTATGTAGTCAACTAAATGCTGAAATAAATAAAAAGTTTGATGATAATAAAAGGGATGTAATGCAGATGGGTGGTAGTTTAATAGGAAATGTAAATATAAGATTAGGAAATAAGGGACAGCTAATCTGGGATTATTTAAAAAAAAATAATATAGAAGACGTAATTTATAGCTTAACTGGAATAGAAAAAGATAAATTCGAGTCATTTGCTGGTGGAAACCTATTATTTCCATATCCTAAAAGTTACAATCAAATTTTTCACACAGATGGCAAAAAGGAACCTAGAAAAATCATATTAAGTTTATGTTTAAATGAAGTAAATAATAATAATGGCCCAACAGAGTTGTATGAAAAGTCTCATAAAGACGAAATTCCATATTGGAAATTTGTTTTTAAGTATTTTTTTAAAAAAAAATATCAATTACAATTGAGTGTAGGAGATATTTTTATAAGAGAGGCATTTATTTGGCACAGAGGCACAAGGAATAAATCAAAAGATACAAGAATTTTGGTGAACTTTATAATTTCTGAAAATAAAAACAAAGATTTAAATTACGATACAAGTCACGAAATTTCATTTTTTGACAACATGTTTAGCTCTGATTTACGAGGTAAAGTCAAAGAATTTATTGATGTAAAATTGAGACCTGTTTATTTTTTTTATAAATTTTTTAGATCTTTATTTTAATTCACCTTTTTTATAATTTGACCTCTTAGTCTCATAATAAACAAGATAAATTGCGTAATTTAAAAAAAATTGAAAAAGTTGCAAACTTGAAAAAAAGCTTCCTGTAGGAAAAATTGGCACCATAGATATGATAAAATAAATTTTAAATATGAATAATTTACGTTTATCATTTTTTGTAAAAATATAGGATTTATTCAAAAATAAACTAATTAAAATAGTAAGGATAATGATAGATCCAATTATACCGTGTTCAGAAACAAATTCATAATAAAATTGGTGAGGATGAGTGTAGCAATGAATTGCATTTTTTTGAATAACAGTTTTTTTAGATGTATTTTTTAAGTTTCTGCATGCAGACGAATAATTTTTAGTTCCAACACCTAATAAATAATTATTTTTTAAAAGTTCATAAGAAAATAATGATTGGTTTAAGTATTTAGTTTCTAAAATACTTCCGTAAATATCTTCTTTTTTAAAATTTTTTTCAAAATGAGTTAAAAAATTCTTATATCTCATGTTTAAATTATTGTTTGTAAAAATCAAAGAAATTAACAATATTGTGAATAGCGCTGTGTAGATTTTTAATTTTGGACTTTCTAATACAAAAAAAATAATAAGGAATATTGATATTAGTATTTTAATTGAAATAGATCTTTCACCAGTTATCAATATACTAACTGAAAATATTGTAAATAAAATAGCCGACAATATTTTTTTATCTTCATTAAAAAATTTTCCAAAAATGATGAATAAAAAAGATGCTAGAAAGCTCCCAACAATTAATTCATCTTTAAAAAAGCTCACTATTCGCTCATTTTTCATCGGACTTTCAAAGCCAAGAATATTTTTTCCAAATATAAATTCAAAAAATATATCAAATGAAATAAACAATAGTATTAAAGTATAAATATTAATAACTTTGTCTCGAATTTGTTTATTTCTTAAAAAATATACGAGAGCAAAAATCAAGAATATATATCTAAAAAAGAAAATACTTCTTCTTAATGAGTCTTCATAATTTAATCCAAATAAAGCATTAATAATTAAATAAAACCACAACGAAACTAATAAGTAAAAAAATTTATTTTTAAGTATCTTACCAAAATAGTCCTTGTCAAAGAATAATTCTCTCAAAAAAAAAATTATTATAAAAAATATATTTAATTCTAAAACTGCATTTCCACTTATGAATGAAATTGGTAAAATAGAAAAAAAAAACAGAATAATATTATTTTTTGATACTAATTTAGAAGAAGTCATTGATTAATATTTATATAATTTTCCATTAATTTAAAATGTCTAAATAATGAGTATTTTCTGATATTTTTTTTTGATACAGTTATTTTCTTTTTGATCTCATTTTTATCAGTATTAATAAATTCCACTAATTTTTTTTTCAAATCCTCAACGTTATTATTTTGAAATAAAAAACCTCCATTATTATCAACAATAATTTCTCTTGGCCCACTTTTACAATCACTAGAAATAATAGGCACATTATTTAGTGCTGCCTCTATTAACACAAAACCTGGATCTTCCCAAAGTGAAGTTAAAACAAAAGCCTTACTCATTGAAAAATATTTATGAATATTTTTTTTATTTCCCATTAAGAATATATTTTTTTCAAGATTATGTAATTTAATTAGTTTTAGTAATTTATCTCTATCTTCTCCACTCCCAAAAATATAGGTATTACATTTTAATAGATTATCTCTGTATAATTGTTCTGAGGCTTTAATAAATATTTCAAAATTTTTTTGTTTAGTAAGTCTTCCAACCATTATTATATTATTTCTTTCAAAATTATTATCGTACTTTTTATGAGATCTTTCTTTAAGAACCTCACTAATTGAAAACACTGGGTCATATAAAACTTTTATTTTCTCTTCTGAAAATATTTTTTCTCTTATAATCTCATTTCTTTGCTCTGCTGTATTACAAAAAACTAGAGAAATATTTTTACTTACTAATTTCCATAAAATTTTTCTTAAAAAATTCAACTTTGGTTTACCCGATACTCTAAAAAGAATTTTTGTCTTAAATTTAAAAAGTAAAAATAAAACAAATGGAATGCTTGTCATTAAATGAACTATTAAATATTCAGGTTTTTCTTTTTTCAATACTTTTTTGAGTTTCCAAAAGCATTTAATGAAAATTATGATAAAAGAAATTCTACTTCTGATAAAACCAAATCTAGGCAATTTTTTATAGTTTTTATTGTGTAAATCTAGGAAATTTACAAGATTATTTTTTTGATCATCATCCCATTCACCAATGGAATTGATTATCGTAGATTTATATTTTTTTGAAAATTTATTTACAGATAAAGCAGAATTAAATATTGCTTTTTTTGTTCCAATATTATCATCTATAAAAGGCCCCCAATAAAATAAATTTTGTCTCATTTTCTAAATATAGCTCTGATTATTATGTTTTTTAATCATTTACATTTTTTTTTAAATAAGTATAAACCATTTGCCGGTAATTATTGCTAAAGTGTTATACCCGATCCCATTCCGAACTCGGAAGTCAAGCCTTTAT
>MDSZ01006468.1_pt1 | contig 17925 bp, 19 predicted proteins | sample 811201 | NCBI WGS metagenome assembly MDSZ01 (sample SAMN05326647, study PRJNA326480) | marine metagenome | isolation source: seawater | place: Indian Ocean: North | collected 2010
AAGAGCGAACAACAAGCGGAATGGCTAATGCTACACGTGGAGTTTTTGCAAGTGGTGATACTAATTCAACATTTTATAATGTTATTGATTATATAACTATTCAAACAACAGGCAACGCTGTAGATTTTGGAGACAATGTGGCCACATATGGCAGGACTGCTGCATGTTCAGGAAGTGCTTCATAAGTAATACTAGGGAATAAAAATGGCTAGAGGAAATAGAAAACTCGCAGATATCGGTAAAGCTGTTGATAGCGCAGCCAATAACGACTTCTTAGGGCTAGATGACTCAGGTGGAATATTTAAAGATGTTGCTTACTCAACTATCTTAAGTAAGCCTACTATACTAGATTCCTCTGCATTGACAAGTCTTGTAGATGCGGCTTATGTTCAAGCAAGACAAACAGATGTAGGTATAGACTCAGCTGCAATAATAAATCTAGTCGATTCATCTTATGTTGGTGCTAGAAAACCTGCAGCTGGATTAGACTCATCTCAAACAACTAATCTTATCGATTCATCTTATGTATCAGGTAAAGTATCAGCTGGATTAGACTCATCTCAAATAATTAATTTTGTAGACTCTGATTATATTGCTAGTAAAGCTGGAGCATCATCAGGTTTTAGTTATTACAAGTATACTGCTACAGCCGGACAAAAAGAATTTACTGGTGCTGATTTAGACAATAACACTTTAAGTTATACAGAAAATGGAATACTAGTTTTTTATAACGGCGTTTTATTATTACCTACTTTTGACTTTACTGCCACAGACGGAAGCACAGTAACTCTAGCTGATAGCGCAGATTCAGGTGCAACAATAGCGATTGGAGAATGGGCTCTTAGTTCTGCAGGTGGTGGAGCTGCTGCTAATAGTGGAGACAGGGCGATTATTTTTAATGCTTCATCCGGTACTAGCGCTAACTATGGTAATAAAATTGAATATTTTGACATTACAACTACAGGTAATGCATCTTCATTTGGTACTTTAGTAGGCGGAAGATCTTCTCAAGGTTCAGGTGGGCCGGGAGCTGCAATTAGTAGTGGTACGAATTGTATTTTTGCTGATAATAGATCTCCTTTTACTGGACAATATGAGCTTGAGTTTGTAGTTGCAGCAACAACAGGTAACGCATCAGAGTTTGGCTCTTTAGCCAGTACGGCTCATAGCGGAAAATCTGGAGTCAGTGATGGCTCTAAAGGTTATTACACAGGAAGTAACCAAGTATCTGTAGAGGTAGAAACTGTTACTATTACCACTCAAAGTGATGCAGTACTTGATTCATACACCTCAGTTAGAAAACAAGATGGTGGATCATGGGCAAGTATGACTGAAGCAAGAGGAGTATGGGGAGGTGGTAATAGCGCCACTACTTACGCTAATGAAATATTCTATATGGAATTGCCGATTGCAGCAAACTCCAGTGATTTCGGCGATTTAACAGTAGGAAGGAATTATCCCGCGGCAGGTGGAGATGAGACTTATGCTGTTTGGGGTGGAGGATGGACTGGTTCGCAATCTAATGTTATAGATTATGTAACAATAGCAAGTACAGGAAACGCTAGTGATTTCGGCGATTTAACAGTTGCAAGATATGCTGCTTGCAGTACTAACGGAACAAGAGCTTGTTGGATAGGTGGCTACAATGGTTCAACCAGAACCAACACTATAGACTATGTAACAATTCAAACAACAGGAAACGCTAGTGATTTTGGTGATATGACAGATGGTGGTAACCAAGCTAGAGGAACTTCTGGAACACCGTAAAGGAATAATAGATGGCATTTAGTAGAAGTAGAAAATTAGCCAACATTGGTAAGGCTATTGATAGTTCAGCAACTAATGACTTCTTGGGTCTAGATGACTCAGGCGGTTTATTTAAAGATGTTGCTTACTCAAATGTCTTAGGTTCGCCGACAATACTAGATTCCTCTGCGTTAACATCTTTAGTTGACGCTGCCTATGTTCAAGCAAGACAGACTGATGTAGGTATAGACTCAGCCGCAATAATAAATCTGATAGATTCATCTTATGTATCTGGAAAAGTTCCTCCAGGTTCACTTGGTATAGACTCAGCTGCAACGATTAATCTTATCGATTCATCTTATGTATCTGGAAAAATTACTGCAGGATTAGATTCTGCTGGTGTAACTGGTATTGTTGATTCTGATTATGTTAGTTCAAAAACTGGAGCTAGTTCAGGTTTTAGTTACTACTGCTATATAGCATCGGATGGACAAACAGATTTCACTGGAGCCGACAAGTTCAATAATACGTTATCATACAGTTCGTCTGCAGATAACATATTAGTATTTTATAACGGTGTATTACAAATTAAAACCTTTGACTATACAACTTCAGGTGGAGACACTGTAACATTAACAACTGGCGCTGATTCAGGTGTACCAGTTACAATAGCAGAATTTGCTGTTTCAACAGGCGGCAGCTCGGCCACTGCTAACCAAGGTACAAGAGCAATAATGTTTAATGCTTCTTCTGGTAGTAGTACTAATCACGGTAACAAAATTGAATATTATAACATTTCTTCAACAGGAAACGCATCAGACTTTGGCGATTTATCCGCAACAACTGCTAATAATGGTGGTGGACAAAGAGCTGTGAGTAATGGGACTCGAGCAGTTGGTTGTAACTGGTTCACCACAAGTACAGTTTGGGATTTAGAATATGTAACAATTGCATCTACTGGTAACGCCACTGACTTTGGCGATTTATTAAATAGTAGGTCTTATCAAATGGGTTTCAGTGACGGAACAAAAGGTTATTTTAGTACAAGTGGTAATAATTACACTGACGATTTTGATATTGAAGTTATAACAATTGCAACTGCCGGTAATGCTACTAGTTCTGGTTACGATCTACAAAATAAAAGACATGGTGGCACTGCAGCTAACTTATCTAGAGGATTATGGGCAGGTGGATCTACGGGCAGTACTTGGGAAAGTGATATTGAATACACAGATTTCCCTTTACAAGCTAGTACTTCAGACTTTGGAGATTTAACAGTAGTAGGACAAGCGGCTAATGGTTGTAATAATGCTACTAGAGCAGTGTTTTGTAGTAGATGGAATGGCAACTCAAACTTAGGCAATGGCAACTTTGCTGCAATTAACGTAATGGATTATGTAACTATTGCAACCACAGGTAACGCATCAGACTTTGGAGATATGGTAGTTGCAGCAAATGACAGAGGAGCTGCTTCTTCATGGACAGATGACAGAGGAACTTGGGCTAACGGATATACTGGAAATGTTAACGGAAGAACTAACTCAATTGAATATGTCACAATATCTACTACAGGTAACGCCAGTGACTTTGGAGATATGACAGGGGCCGGAAATCAGGCATATGGAACATCTGGAGCAGCATAAAGCTTTTATATATAAACTATATCATTAACTTAAGGATTGATTGATAATGAGTGAAGAAATTACAAAATTAAACAATGAAAAACCTAACTCCATTGTGATTGGAGACAAGGTAACATTTAGTATGCCTACTGTAACTAAAGGTGTAATAAACCAGAACGCAGTAGCAAAGGTGAATCAGGGTTTACCTGAGTTTGATGAAAAAACTCGATCTTTTGATCGTAATAATTCTCAGACTACTTTGTCTATGATGTCAATAACAATGCTAAATGGTCATTCACCTTTTAGAATGATGCGGCAGTGTATGGCAGAAGCTGAAAAAAGAAAAATGGCTCTAGCTGAAGCTCAAGTAAATCACGCTAAGAAGCTAAAGGAAATTGAAAAATTACAGGAAAGACTTGCAGAAAATCCTGGCGATGAAATTTTAGAAGCAAAGTTAAGATTATCTTTTGTTTCTATTACAAGTATGGAAAGTAAAATTAACGGGTCTTTTAAAGACATCGCTACATTGATTGATACATATGAAGCTATTAAAGCTAAAAATAATATTGATGAATGGGATGAAGAAAGTTATGAAAGAGAAGAAAAACGGCACCACGTTCGCCGAGGTTTCGAATTGATGTATCGTAATTTGATGGATGGTGGAAGAGCATCTACTGCTACAATAGAATACATGCAGCAGTATGGCATTCATCCACAGATTGGATTGCAGGAAGTATCTGCTTATATTAATAGAGTGAATCAAGATATTGCTAATCATAAAATTCTACATTCTAATCATTTAGAAGAATTTTTAGATAGCTTAGCAGATAAATATTATAAGAATGCAGATGCGACAACTGAACGCATTTATGGTAAGACAGATATATTTAATGTCGATTATATGAATAGACTAGAAAAACCAAAAGAAGAAACAGAAGAGGAATAAAATGGCTGTTATCGAATATAAAATGTACATAAATGAACAGGGCCGTCGTGCCGTGCCAGGATTCGTAGAAGACCGAGGGCATTGGTATAGCGATTCAGATCATACGTACGTAGGATGGGCTAACTATGGAGAGTTCTACATTCCAGACACAGTTCTAACATTAACTAAAGAGCAATTTGTAGCTCGTGGAACTGCTGCAGGTCACATGACTAAACCTGCGAGTTGGGATAGTGCGACATTGGGAGACTGGTCAGCACCTGATTTGAACACGTGGTACGACGAATTCACAACTAAGAATTCTTAGTTAGGAGTTTCCTAAGTCTTATTTTTATAAATAGTATAAAATAAGACATGGGAATTGTAATATGGCCGCTCCGTCATCACGTGATACTATAATAGAATATTGCCTTCGTAGATTAGGTGATCCTGTAATTGAAATAAACGTTGATCCAGATCAACTAGAGGATCGTCTTGACGAAGCACTAGAAGTGTATCAAGAGTTTCATTCAGACGCAACTTTTAAAACGTATTTAAAGCATCTGGTAACAGCCACTGATGTTTCAAATGAGTACATTCCTATCTCTAGTGAGGTTATTTTTGTACAAAAGTTGCTTCCAATTTCTTCACACTTTAATAACTCAATGAACTTTTTTGATATTAAATATCAACTAGCATTGAATGATATAGCTGATCTGCAAAACTTTGCAGGTGATTTAGCTTACTATGAGCAAATGCAGCAGTATCTTTCGTTGCTAGACATGAAGTTGAATGGTACACCTCAAGTAAATTTTGCGCGAAGACAAGGGCGGCTATATATTCACGGAGACTTCCAAGATAATGATATCAAGGAAGGCGATTATATTATAGCAGAAGTCAGACAAATTGTAAACCCTACTACTTACACAACTATATTTGATGACATGTGGTTGAAATCTTATACTACAGCATTAATTAAAAGACAATGGGGTTCAAATCTAATTAAGTTTGAAGGCATGCAACTTCCGGGGGGCGTGGTATTAAACGGAAGACAAATATATGAAGACGCTTTACAGGATATAGAAAGACTTGAAGAAAAATTAAGACTTGAGCAAGAGTTACCTGTAGACTTTTTTGTGGGGTAAGTTATGGCTATTAACCCATATTTTATGAACACAAAAGGACAACAAGATCTCTATGAAGATATTATCATAGAGTCTGTTAAGATATACGGACAAGACGTATATTACATACCAAGAGAAACCATTAACTATGATTTAATTTTAAACGAAGATGTTCCATCTCGTTTTTCTTGTGCGTATCGTGTTGAAATGTACATTGATGACATAGATGGTTTTGGAGGAGAAGGTGATATCTTCACCAAGTTTGGTGTTGAGATAAGAGATGCCGCTACATTTGTTGTAGCTAGAAGACGTTGGAAACACACTGTAAAATCTTTGCCTGCAGTTATGGGTGATAAAAAATATAGTGAAGATGATCCTGATAAAAGTTGCTCATGCGAGTGTCCAGTTAGACCAAGAGAAGGCGATCTAATCTGGCTACCAATGGCATGTAAACTATTTCAAATTAATCACGTAGAACATGAAATTCCTTTTTATCAATTAGGAAACTTGCCTACGTATAAATTACGTTGCGAACTATTTGAATATAACAATGAAGACTTTGATACTGGAATTCCTGGTGTTGATAACGTTGAAAAAGACTATGCCTTTACTTATGACTTAAGACTTGACAGCGATGGTGCAGGATTCTGTGTAGGTGAAAATGTTACCATTGCACTTGCAAGCGGTGTTACATTATCAGGTGAAGTTACATGTTGGGATGATTCTGATAATATCTTAAGTCTAGTTCACGTCGGATCTTCTGATGGTACATGGCAAGATGTAGAAACAGTAGTAGTAGATAGAGTTGTAGTTGGATCAACAGAAGATTCTGATGGCAACTTCTCAAGAGTTTCAATTGCAAGTGGCAACGAAGTTCAGAAAATTGATGAAAATGAACAGTCTGAAATATTTGATAATAACGAGGCAGATTTCCTTGACTTTACAGAATCTAACCCATTTGGAGATCCTCAGTAATGTTTCAGTATTTTTATCACCAAAGAGTTAGAAGAACGGTTTCCATTTTTGGTTCTCTTTTTAATAACATATATGTTTTAAGAAGAAAGTCTGATGGATCTACAGCTAGTCAAGTAAAAGTCCCTTTGGCATATGCGCCTAAGGACAAGTACACTGCTAGATTAAATTCTAATCCAGATTTATACAGCGATCAAAAAGTAGCTCTTAAGTTACCTCGAATGTCATTTGAAATTACAAGTTTTCAATATGATGCTGAGCGCCAATTACCTAAAACTAATGCATATAAACTTACAAAAGATGCTGATCATGCTACTAAGTTCTTTACTCCAGCGCCGTATCTTTTAGCTTTTCAATTAAACATATATGCAAAAACTCAAGATGATGCTTTACAAGTAGTAGAGCAAATTCTTCCTTATTTCAATCCTCAATATACTTTATCGTTCAAGCCATTTGCAGATCATCCTACAGTAAAAGAAGATATTTCTATTACTATACAAGGTGTTTCTTATACAGATGATTATGAAGCTCCAATGGAACAAAGACGAACTATAATATACACTTTAGATTTCGAAATGAGAACTAATTTTTATGGTCCTCTTAATGATAAAGATCTTATTGATACTGCAATTACAGATGTACACGTAATTGCTGAATTTACAGATTCAGATGGAAAAGTTGAAAGAATCACTACAACACCTACACCTGCTGGAGTAGGACCAGATAGTGATTTTGGTTTTAATAATGCAATTGAGAAATATTATGAATGATTCGGATACAACAGCCAGCGATGATTTTGAATACACTAGACAAGTTTATCATGATTTAATCGCAAAAGGAACAGACGCTCTTGAAGATATGATGGAGGTTGCTAGGCAATCAGAACATCCAAGAGCATTTGAAGTATTAGGCGGCATGCTAAAATCTATAGCAGATGTCAATAATGATCTTGTAGCTTTACATAGAAAAAAGAAAGACTATTATAGACCAGATCCGAAAGCTCTACCTAGTGGTGTGACAACAAATAATTTATTTGTAGGATCAACTACTGAACTTCAACGTATGTTAAAAGATGCTAGAGAAGAAGTAGACAACGTTATTGATATAACAGATAGAATAAATAATGAATCAGAATGAAAGTTATCTAGGCAATCCCAATATTAAAAAAGATGGAATAACTCAGGACTGGACGTCAGACCAGGTTTCTGAATACGCTAAATGTATGCAAGATCCTGTTTATTTTGCTACAAAGTATTGTAAAGTTATTTCTCTAGATGATGGCTTAGTTCCATTTGAACTATATCCATATCAGAAACAAATGTTCGAACAATTTAACTCTAATCGTTTTAATATTGTTCTTGCTTGTAGACAGTCTGGTAAATCAATATCTTCAGTTGCTTATATCTTATGGTATGCGATATTTACGCCTGAGCAAACAGTAGTAGTACTTGCCAATAAAGGCGCGACGGCTCGAGAGATGATTGCTAGAATCACTCTAATGCTCGAGAATCTCCCTTTCTTTCTACAGCCAGGGTGTAAGTCAGTCAACAAAGGGTCACTAGAGTTTAGTAACAATTCTAAAATAGTTTCAGCATCTACATCAGGTTCATCTATTCGTGGTATGTCAGTTAATTTACTCTACCTCGATGAGTTTGCATTTGTTGAAAGAGCTGGAGAGTTTTACACATCTACTTATCCAGTGGTATCTGCAGGACAGAACACAAAAGTTATCATTACATCAACTGCTAACGGTATAGGAAACATATTTCATAAAATATGGGAAGGTGCCGTACAAGGCACAAACGAATATAAACCTTTTAGAGTTGATTGGTGGGATGTTCCTGGTCGTGATGAAGACTGGAAAACACAGACAATTGCAAACACTTCACAAATACAGTTTGATCAGGAATTTGGAAATACTTTCTTTGGAACTGGAGATACTCTTATAAATGCAGATACACTTCTTTCACTACGTAGAAAAGATTATAAATTAATTACTAATGAAGGAGTAAAAATATACGAGGATGCAGATCCAAAACATAACTATGTTATGATGGTAGACGTTGCGAAAGGAAGAGGACAGGATTATAGTACTTTTAATGTGATCGATATTAGCTCTACGCCTTTTAAACAGGTTGCTGTTTATCGCAATAACCTTATCTCTCCATTACTCTTCCCAAATATTATTTATAAAATAGCGAATTCCTACAATAATGCTATGGTAGTTATTGAGTCAAATGATGCCGGACAAGTAGTGTGCAATGGGTTATATCATGATTTAGAATATGAAAATATGTTTGTAGAATCTACAATTAAAGCAGATTCTTTAGGCATCAATATGACTAGAAAAGTAAAAAGAATTGGTTGTTCTGGCATAAAAGATTTGCTAGAAGAAAAGAAACTAGATATTGTTGATGAAGATACTATATTAGAAATATCGACATTTATTTCAAAAGGGCAATCTTATGAAGCATCTGATGGAAATCATGATGACTTAATGATGAATCTAGTTTTATTTGGTTACTTTATTGGTACAGTTTATTTTGGTGAGCTTACTGATATCGATATAAAACAAATGATGTTTGAGCAAAGAATGGAAGAAATAGAAAGAGACACAGTTCCATTTGGTTTTTATGATAACGGTTTAGATACTGTGGAAGAAAAGAAAGAAGATCCTTGGCTTATACAGCAAGAAGAGGACTATTTTCTGAATTTTTAAAAATTATAAATAGTTATAATTGAAAAACCGTATTATGTTAAACCTTATAATTGCTCTAATTGGAAAAGGAAGAGACAAATGGCAGTAAATCCATCAGCGTCTCCGGCAGTTGTCGTAAGAGAAGTAGATCTTACTAGCGTTGTCCCAGCAGTTACCACACCAGCCGGTGCTTATGTTGGTAGCTTTAGTTGGGGTCCAGCACAAGAACTAACTCTTGTTTCAAATGAAACCGGACTCGTAAGTACATTCGGAAGTCCTAGCACTACGAATAATATTGATTTCCACTCTGCTGCTTACTACTTAAGATACTCAAACGATTTATACGTAGTAAGAGAGTTAGGAACATCTGCTGCAAACGCATACGATTCAGATGCGGCAAGTGCAGCACCACTAATCAAGAATGAGACAGATTTTGATAACCAAGCATCTGCGCTAGAATCAGACGGTCATACATGGATCGGTAAATATGCTGGTACACTAGGCAGTTCAATAAAAGTTTCAGTTATGGCTGATTCAGGCTTTGGCTCATGGACATATGCAGATAACTTTGATGCTGCTCCCGCTTCTGGCGAAATACACGTCGCTGTTATAGATAGTGACGGTGATATTTCAGGAACAGCAGGTACAGTTCTAGAAACATTCCCATTCTTGTCAACATCAGCCACAGCAAAAAATGCTGACGGCTCAAGCAACTATTCAAAAACAGTTATCAATGATCAATCAAAGTATGTATGGTCTGTTACACCAGCAACCGCAGCTGCTAACGTAAGCTTAGCTAACGGTCATAACGGTGGAGCATTAGGTACAGCACAATACTTAACAGGATTTGATAAGTTTGAAGATACAAATACCGTAACAGTAGATTTCTTAATCGCACCTGGCATGTCATCTTCATCTGATCAAACTACTGTGGTTAATGATTTAGTAGCAACTGCAGGATCTTTAAGAAAAGATTGTGTAGCAGTTACATCACCTAACCGTGCGGCTGTAGTTAATAATGCTGGATCAGAAGTTACAGATATAGGAACTGGCATAGCCAGCTTTACTAGATCTTCATACTTAATTGTAGACGGTAACTATTTAAAAGTGTACGATAAGTATAACGACACCTACATACATATTCCTGCAGCTTCATCAACCGCGGGTATCATGGCAGCTTCATCAGTAAATGCAGCTCCTTGGTTCTCACCGGCTGGTACAAGACGAGGTCAGTATTTAGGCGTAACATCGTTAACTTATAACGCTAATAAATCTAATAGAGATACTCTATACAAAGCAGGTGTTAACCCGATTGCAAACATTCCTGGTGAAGGAATAGTATTGTACGGCGATAAAACACACTTATCAAGGCCATCAGCGTTTGATAGAATCAACGTTCGAAGATTGTTCTTATCAATTGAAAGATCAATCGCAGAAGCAGCTAAGTCTGTTATCTTTGAATTCAATGATGAATTTACAAGAGCAGAATTTTCTGGAATTGTTGAAGCATTCTTAAGAGAAATCCAAGGCGCTCGCGGTATCACCGACTTCCGTGTTGTATGTGACGAAACAAACAATACAGCGGCAGTTATTGACGCAAACGAATTCGTAGCTAGCATCTTCGTTAAACCAGCTCGTTCAATCAACTACGTAACACTAAATTTCGTAGCTGTAAGAACAGGCGTAGAGTTTAGTGAAGTAGTCGGCAACGAAACAATATAAGTAGCACTGAGGAGATAAAAAATGGCTATTCTTAGAGTAGATGATTTCAAAGCTGCCTTAAAAGGTGGCGGTGCTAGACCTAATCTGTTCCAGGCAACTGTTACGTTTCCTGGTGCGGTTAATGCAGGAGGCGATATTGCCCTCACAACTTTCATGTGTAAAGCTGCACAATTACCTGCATCTATCATGACACCGATTCCAGTTGGTTTCCGTGGAAGACAGATACAAGTTGCAGGAGATAGAACTTTTGAACCATGGGTAGTTACTATCATTAATGATACTGACTTCACAGTTCGAAATTCTATGGAACGTTGGATGAACGCAATAAATGCTCACTCAGCGAATACTGGTTTGACTAGACCATCATCATACCAATCTGATTTGTATGTTGATCAACTAGACAAAGATGGTACATCGTTGAAGAAGTACGCTTTCCGCGGTGCATTTCCAACAAATGTAAGTGCAATAGATCTAGCATATGACACGAATGATACTATCGAAGAGTTTACTGTTGAGTTCCAGATTCAATACTGGGAAGCAATAACCACTTCGTAAATATCAGATAAATAATAGGTTGGAGGGGAGTCATTTCCCTCCACTCATTAGTTTAAGGAATTATCATGGCAGACGATAATAGTATCAAATTATTTGGCTTTGAGATTCGTAGGAGTTCTCAAGCCGCAAAAGACGAAAAGAAAAAAGTTTCTATAGTTCCACCCAATGATGAGGATGGAGCTGGATACGTTACTGCGTCGCCCGCTGGTCACTATGGTCAATACGTAGATATTAACGGTGATCAAGCAAAAGACAACCACCAATTGATTATGAAATATCGTGGAATCTCAATGCATCCTGAAGTTGACATGGCAATAGAAGATATTGTAAATGAAGCTATTGTTACTGGTGGATTGGATAAACAGATAGAATTAGTTTTAGATAAAGTTCAAGCTCCAGCAAGTATCAAGAAAACTATGATGGAAGAGTTTGATAATGTTTTAAACTTACTAAACTTTGGAGAGCATGGACACGATCAATTTAGACGTTGGTATGTTGACGGACGGTTGTATCATCACCTAGTAGTAAACGAACAGAATCCAAAAGCTGGAATTCAAGAAGTACGCTACATTGACTCTATAAAGATTCGCAAAGTTAAAGAAGTAAAAACACGAAGAGATCAAGCAACTGGTGCAAAAATAGTAGATAAAGTAGATGAGTATTTCATCTATCAAGAAAAGCCTGGTACACAAAACACAGGTGTTAAGATTACTGCAGACTCTATAAGTTATGTTACATCTGGTATATTAGACGCTGCACGGAAAAAAGTAATTTCTCATTTACATAAAGCAATTAAACCTGTTAATCAATTACGAATGATGGAAGATTCACTTGTAATTTACAGGTTGGCTAGAGCTCCTGAAAGAAGAATTTTTTATATTGATGTTGGTAATTTACCAAAAGGTAAAGCTGAAGAATACATGACTAATATCATGGCTAAGTATCGAAATAAACTCGTTTATGATGCAGATACTGGTAATATAAAAGATGATCGTAAACATATGTCAATGTTAGAAGATTTCTGGTTGCCACGAAAAGAAGGTGGCCGAGGTACAGAGATTTCTACATTACCAGGCGGTGAAAATTTAGGTCAAATAGAAGATATAATTTATTTCCAAAAACGTGTTTACAGAGCATTAAATGTTCCAGTAAACAGATTAGAGCAAGAATCAGGATTTAATCTTGGTAGAACAACAGAAATTTCTAGAGATGAAATAAAATTTCAAAAGTTTATTGATAGATTGCGTACAAAATTTTCTTACTTATTCTTAGGTATACTTAAGAAGCAACTTATGCTTAAGAATATTATTACCGAAGAAGATTGGGATAATTGGAAGTACGACATCATGATTGATTATGCTCAAGACAATCATTTTTCAGAGTTGAAAGATTCTGAAATTTTAAGAGAAAGACTACAAACATTGGATCAAATGGCACAATATGTCGGTGAATACTTTTCAAAAGAATATGTAATGAAAAATGTTCTTAAGTATTCTGAACAAGATATACAAGACATAGAAGGCCAAATAAACAGTGAACCGGAACCTGAGCCAAGAGACGACGACTAAATTATGACAGACAGAATTCTTTATAGAACCGACACCGGAGTTTCAGGCAGTGTCGGTAATAATACTCTGCTTAGATTAAACTACAGTATAAATTGGATTGAATTTGCAGGAGTATTGTATCAGCCAGAAAATCCTCTAAACGTTAGAGGATGGTATGCAGACGTTGTACACTTTAATGGCTTTCATCTGTCTAATCAATATAATTTAAGAATTTATTTAAACCAAGGTGAAACAACAACAGTACAGATTACTACTGGAACAGCTAAAAGCATTAACAATTTAGTAAATGGCCAGTTTGTAAGATTAGATGAAGTTTTTACATTTAATATTACAAGAGAATCATTTGTACCTGCAGATTCTGATTCAGATGATGTACAAATTGATTCAGATGTTTTACCTATAAACACAGATTTTGGTGTAACAGCAGCAGTTGAAGAAATAGTTGATTCAGCATATGTTACAGAAAGAGTTACTATTGATGCTGGTGAGTTTGGCGGTTATTTTATAGGTGGAGTTAGTATAAACGGAAGTGGCTTTAACGCTACACAGACAGCAGCTTCAACATTATCAATAACTGCACCTGATAGTTCTTATGATTATTACATAGATGGAGTTTATATAGATGCTAGATCAGGTAATTTTTCTCAAGACTTACCGTCAACCACTGGAGTCTCGAGAGCATTGCAATTTTTATACCCCGCTGATGGAGGTCCATCGAATCCAACGTACACTTCAACCATGAGTGTATCATATACGTTTACAACAGGAAATCCTGATGAAGTATGGGATGATTAAATGCATTTAATATGCAAGTGAAAAACATTTTTTATATAAATAAATCCAAGTAGGAGAAAAATATGGCTGAAATTGAAAATTTTATTGATTCTATAATTGGTAAGGATCATGTTCGTTCGAACGCGATGTTTGCTGAATTATTAGGCCAAAAAGTTGATGCCGCTCTAGATGCAGAAAAAGTATCTGTTGCAGGTCAAATTTTTAATGGTTTAGAAGTAGAAGAAATCGATGACGAAGATATTTCTGATGAAGATCTAGAAGCTGCAGGACAAGAGCTTATAGATGATGAAGAAGTAGAAATGGAAGACGTCACTGATGAAGTGATTGAAGATGATCCTGTTGCAGAAATAGACGAACCGGTTGAAGAAGAACCTGAGGCTGAAGAGCAGGAAGAGCTGGAAGATGAAACAGTTTAGAGAATTACGTGAGAACGTAGTTTTTAATAAGAAGATTGGCAGGGTACCTGTCAAGATTATGAAAAAGAAAAACAAGTTTGTAGTTCATGTAGATGGTGACGAACTTGATACATATGCTTCTCAAAAAGAAGCGGAAAAGATGGCGAAGGAATTCGTCAAACAATATAAAGGTTAAAACTATGAAGCTGATTGCAGAGTATTTAGACAACGAATTAGAAGTAGTTACCGAAGCTAGAGAAGGCGGCGGTAAGGATCATTTTATTGAAGGAATATTTGCACAGGCTGAAGGTAAAAATCGTAACGGTAGAATTTATGAAAAGGCCATTATGGAAAAGGCTGTTGATAAATACGTTAACGAACAAGTTTCCCAGAACAGAGCGGTCGGTGAATTGAATCACCCTGAAGGACCAACTGTAAATCTGGACAAAGTATCTCATCGCATTACGGAAATGAATTGGAATGGAAATAATGTGATGGGTAAAGCGCTTATACTAGACACTCCGAACGGAAAGATTGTCAAAGGTCTTCTAGATGGAGGTGTACAACTAGGCGTTTCAACTCGTGGTATGGGTACTCTTGAACAACGTGGCAACGCAATGTACGTCAAAGACGACTATATTCTTAACACAGTAGATATTGTGCAAGATCCATCTGCACCTGACGCTTTTGTCAATGGAATAATGGAAGGTGTTGAATGGGTTTGGAATAACGGTGTTATTCAAGTTCAAGAAATTGAAAGAATGGAGACTGAAATTAAAGCAGCTCCACGGACTGACCTCTATGAGACTCAGGTACGTGAGTTTAAAAATTTCCTCTCGTTACTGAAAAACAAATAAGGAGTCAAGCATGACTGATCAAGTAGAAGAACAGGATGTAGAGCTCAATGAAAACGAGGAAATCGTTGATGAAGCTCACGATCCCAAGAATGCAGAGACACAATCTGTAGCATCAGTAAAGTCTGCTGAAGGAGCTGGTAAAAAAGCTGCTAAGCGTAAAGGCGATAAAGATGCGAAAGATGAGCCTGCACCAATGGGTGGATCCGCAAAACCTGCGATGAAAGACGCAGGTGCACAACCTAAAGAAGCTTATGACTTCTCTGACGACTTGGATGCATTAGTATCTGAAGAGGCAACTCTTTCAGAAGGTTTTAAAGACAAAGCTGCGCTTATCTTTGAAGCTGCTATCAATTCAAAAGTTGCTGAGACTGTTGAGCGGCTTGAAGAGCAATATGCTCAAGAGCTAGAAGAAGAAGTGTCAGCTACTAAAGCTGATCTCGTAGAAAAAGTCGACAACTATCTAAACTACGTTGTTGAAAACTGGATGGAAGAAAATAAGCTTGCCATTCAATCAGGCTTACGTGCTGAAATCGCTGAAGGATTCATGAATTCATTGAAAGATCTATTCACAGAATCTTACATCGAAGTACCAGAGTCTAAAGTCGACCTAGTTGACGGCCTAGCAGACGAAGTTACAGAGCTAGAAGAAAAACTAAACAAAGAAACCGAGAAGAATATCGAAATGAAAGAATCTTTACAAAGCTTTCAGCGTAAAGATATCATTCGAGAAGCTTCAAAGGATCTAGCTGAAACTCAAGTTGCTAAACTCGAAAACCTAGCTGAAGGTGTAGAGTTTGAATCTGTAGAAGAATTTACAGCAAAAATTGCTACTTTGAAAGAATCATACTTTAAAGCCGATAACGTTGAATCAGTTGTAGCTGAAGAATCAGAAGATGATTCAGAAGCTGATGCAGTTGAAGTTAACGAATCAATGGCACAGTACTTAACAGCTATTCGCAAAACCTCTAAGTAAGGAAGTCCAAAAATGGAAAATATTAACGCAAATCATTTGATGGAAAAATGGGCGCCAGTTCTTAATGAAGAAGCTGCTGGTGGCATCAAAGATTCCCATCGTAAAGCAGTAACTGCGATTGTTTTGGAAAACCAAGAGAAAGCTCTAGCAGAGCAAGGAATGGTAAACGAAGCAGTTCCTGGAAACAATACAACTTCAGCTGCAAACTGGAATCCAATTCTGATTTCACTTGTACGACGTGCTATGCCAAACATGATGGCTTACGACGTATGTGGTGTGCAGCCAATGACTGGCCCAACAGGCTTGATCTTCGCAATGAAGTCACGCTTCGACGGCGGTTCAACAGGCAACACTGAAGCACTATTCAACGAAGCAGACACCACACATTCTGGTGACTCAGGTGCTACACAAAGTGCTGACGGTTCAGGCCTATCAGGTCTAACAGACTCAAACAGTGACTCATCAATCGACAACGATCGAGTAGGTCCAACATTTGGTGGAGCAATGCCAACAGCAGACGCTGAAGGTCTTGGTTCAACAGGCGGCGGCCCCGCTTCATCATTCTCAGAAATGGGTTTCACCATCGAGAAAGCTACAGTCACAGCGAAAAGCCGTGCATTGAAAGCTGAATACAGCTTAGAGCTAGCACAGGATCTTAAAGCAATTCACGGTCTAGACGCCGAAACAGAATTGTCAAACATCTTGTCAACAGAGATCTTGGCTGAAATCAACCGCGAAGTTATCCGTACAATTAACGCACAAGCTAAAACTGGTGCTGGTACAGCTAACACAGCAATCAACGGTATCTTTGATCTACAAACAGATGCAGACGGCCGTTGGTCAGTTGAAAAATTCAAAGGTTTGATCGTTCAACTAGAGCGTGAAGCTAACACAATCGCTAAAGAAACTCGACGCGGTCGTGGTAACTTCATCATCACCTCTTCAGATGTAGCTTCTGCTCTATCTGCAACAGGTATGTTGGATTACGCACCTGCAATGAACACACAATTGAACGTAGACGACACAGGCAACACATTTGCTGGTGTACTAAACGGACGTACTCGTGTGTATATCGACCCATATGCAACAGTTGACTACATCACAGTAGGTTATAAGGGTACTAACCCATATGACGCTGGTGTATTCTACTGCCCATACGTTCCATTAACAATGGTACGTGCTGTAGGGGAAGATACTTTCCAACCAAAAATTGGTTTTAAAACTCGTTACGGCATGGCTTCAAACCCATTCGTAGGCACAGCACCTTCAAACGGTCTTGCTGCAAGCAAAACAAACCAATACTACAGAATTTTCCGAGTAGACAACATCTTAGGCGCATAAGTCAAGAGTTACGGAAGAACTTTAGGGGGCTTTATGCCCCCTTTTTTTCGTATAAATAATCCTATATAAGGTTAATAATTATGGTAACATCAACTGTAAACATTATGGAGGAAGGTCCTCTTACCACCAATTTTAATTACATGAAGCCTACAGATTTTCATGTAAGAATTGATCGTAAGAGATTTCATAACCTCCAATTTTTTGCTAACACTGTAACACATCCTGGTGTGTCTGTAAATACTCCTGCGTTATCTATTCCAAGATTGCAGAATATGTCTGTTCCTGGAGATACGTATGACGTGGAAGATTTAGCAATGGACATATTGCTAGATGAAGAAATGAAGTGTTACTTAGAAATGTACAATTGGTTGAACACAACTGTACAACATAATTATGAGCCAGTTCAAAATAGAATTGGAAAAGGTTATATTCCAGAATCAGATATTATTGTCAGCATTTTATCTAGCCACAATAACGTACTGAAAAAAATAAAATATGTAAACTGCATTCCAACTTCTTTAGGATCTGTAACACTACAATCAACAGTAAGTGACGATCCACCTTTAGTTTTCCCTGTAACATTTAAAATGAGTTATTTCGAAGTTATTTAAATTATGATTAATGATGAAAAAAGT
>MDSZ01061943.1_pt1 | contig 17924 bp, 8 predicted proteins | sample 811201 | NCBI WGS metagenome assembly MDSZ01 (sample SAMN05326647, study PRJNA326480) | marine metagenome | isolation source: seawater | place: Indian Ocean: North | collected 2010
ACCCTCGCTGAGCATGGCCCATGCTCAGCGAGGCGGTTCGATGTCGGATGGATATTGTATTACCAGTGAGGAGATTGGTCGAGGGCCTATTCCAGATTGGCTTCTACATCACATTAGGATTCAGTCACTGGACTCATCAGCCCTCGAATCAGGAGAAACACCCCGGATTCTAGTAATCTATCCAAATGAAAACACAAGGAGGCAGGCACTGTCTGAGATAGGTCTCAGAGGAGCTGTAGACAGAACCCTACACCACACAATTGAGTCTCTAATCGGTTCTCTTATCGCGGACCTGAGACTTCCTAGACTCATTTCAACCGAGGGGCCATTCAGTTTGATTCTTCACTCCGAGTGCCAAAAGGAGGCCTCTAAGTTGGGGTTTCCCCTGATCAACCCTCTGCCAGAAATGAAATGGGGGAAGGGAAAGACTGCGGCTCTATCATCCCTACACCACCAACTATCCATGGAACTAGTAGCTGAGAATTGGGAAGGCCCGGGGATTTTCACTTTTAGGAAGATCCTAACTAGATTGGAAAATAGGCTGAGCGGGACTCATCCGGACATGGCCCCTCAGAGAATAATTGACTCCCTCGAGAGCGGAGAAGTGCCATTCACACTCTCCGATGTCAACGGAATCATTATGCTAGACCATTCACCTATTATGACAAGGTCCCATGTTCAGATCCTGCTCTCACTTTCAAAACACAGGCCTATTCATCAGCTTGTTCACCAAGGAAACTTCAGACTCGGCCACCATGGAAAACTTCTCCTAGACGAGCACCCAGTGGAAGACTCGAAAGAATTGCCCTCCTGGGTTCCCAGCCATTCATTAGATTACTCGGACAAAATAGTAAATGCGTCTAGGATCCTTCTTAGAAGGGAGAAGCACTCTTTCCAGACTACTATCGACTTGGTCAATGAGTCACTAAGAAAAGGATGCTCTAGAGTAACAATTGTCGACCCTTCGGCAGACAAGAATAGGCATATCTGGGATAGGATGCTAGGAAATTTGGGGATTAGCCTAGGAAGGAGGAAGGCGAGAGCCTCCTCTCATCCCATCTGTCATTGGATTCTGTCTCTAGCAAACCTCCCCCACGGATCCGAAGCGTTCTCGCTTGAGCGTCTTAGAAATCTAGCATTGCAATCATCAATCGTTCCTTTCTATGAACCCGATGAACATCCAACTGTAAGCTCGATAATTCCTAAAGCAGACCCTGAAATCCTCACTAGTCTAGCTAGGAGCGAGCATGTTCTCGGAGGAGCGGGTGCGTTATCGAAGTGGATAGAAACCCTCTCAAGGCCACCCATTGAAGAAAAGAGCGGATTAGAAAAGGAATCCGCCCAGTGGTGGTTGCTATGCCTTGCAAACTCTCTTCTTCCTCTGATGAGAGGTGAAGACAGAGAGCTAATCCGGGGGAAGAAAGGACTTATTGGGTGCCATTCGGGTCAGGAGCTCCCTCTCCCCAGATCTCCATCCAATGGTGACCAATGGCTTGATAGGACTCTGAAGATCATTAATCTGCCAGCAAAGATGAGCAGTTACGATGGCAACTCTCTCTCTCCAGCTTCTGCTTTGCAGTCTCTTGTAGGAAATCGCCAGATCCTGAGGCAAATGCAGAGCAACTCTTCACAGGATCATCCCCTAATGGGTCCAGACTGGGTGGAAGAGCTAAACTCCCTTGCTAGGGATTCAACAGCTTGGGTAGGAGGGCCGAACTACAATGGTGGAGTAGTGCTGATGAGTCCATCGGAGGCCCTAGGAAGCACGTCAGATGTTGTCATCATGTCCAACCTTTCAAGCACCTCTTGGGATCTAAGAGTTCCCAAGGTTGCTTTTCTGGGGGAGGAAGAAAGACACTCACTGGATATTCTAAGGCCTGATAGCCCTATCAGGGAGGCTAGACACTGCCTTCGGCACATTTTGCATTCGGGGTCAGAAGTCTTCATTCTTGACCCCAGCATGGATGAAACATCTCCACCTGCAGCCCCAATTAGGGAATGGGCTAGGGACTTCGATAAAGATGGAACCAGAGGTATCGAAATACCCATTTTGGAGAATGATACATCACCGAGAGGACTTAGACAGCAGGAAGGAAAAATGATACAAGTCGGGAAACCCCCAACAAAATCCCCGCTGAATCCTAGCTCGGTTTCGATTCCACTCGATCCGTATCTGCAGAGGGACAGAGAGAGAAGACAACCAACAATTGCTGACCACGATGGCTACCTTCCTGACTCAGCTTTCCCATACGTTCTCACTCTGGAGAAATCCAATCTTCATGGAAAGTCTCCAGATGGAGTTGAAAATCCTAGGCAAAATCTTCGCTGGCCAGTAATCGGAGGAGTTGGGAGAAACGGAGACACCTCACTCACAATAGATCCTAGGCCACTTTCTCCTGCTCCCAGCGGGTCAAAGGTTAGTGATTCCAGGCACGGACACCTTTCCAGACCTAAGCAGGAAATCCAAATATGGTCCCCAACAAGGCTGCAGGACTGGCATAGGTGCCCCAGGATGGCATGGCTTTCCAGGGAGCTTCGTGCCCAAAGGGAGGAGAAGCAGGACGAGGACGTTGATAGCAGAACACACGGGGAACTGCTTCACAATGTCCATCACGATATCTTCGAGAGGGCTCTTGGCCTCTCTCTCGGAGAGGAGAGAAATCATGAGAGCATTATCGAAAACACCAGTTTGCTGAGGTCTGGTCTGGGCGAAAAAGAGATTATGATGTTCGCCCTTGAATCACTGGACTCTCGTGCACCTTGGCTAGAGAGAACAGACGCAGTGGCCACTCATCGACTGAGGACGCTTACTGGGATGGACAGAAAAGAGTGGAGTAATTGGCTAGCTAACCCCGTCCCGACCCCTCTTTCTGGTCGGGTTGGAGGGATTATTTCCGCTGAGCTACAAGCAGGAGATTCGGCTCCCTTGGCAATAGAGTGGGAGATAGGTGAAGGAAATACCCAAGGAGTTGAAATCTCGGCTGGAAAATACGACCCAATTAGGGTTAGAGGGTGGATTGACAGGGTGGACTTGCTACCTCATGACGAGGATGCGAAGATATGGGTCGACGAAGCCGGCAGTGAGACTGTCGCTCCAATCAGAGTACATGGCTCCGGATGGACTCCGAAAAGGATTGTTGCGATTAGGGATCTAAAGACATCCGAGTCAGGATTTGCGAGAAAACGTCACTACAAGGGTCTTCTTGAGGAGCTCCAACTGGCTATTTACGCAAGGGCTTGGGAAGTATCCCATCCCGGAGATTTGGTTCTAGGTGCAGGAATTTCTGTTCTAGGACATACGTCTGAGCATCACATAGAACTCTCCCCAAAGTACTCGAAGGAACATCATGGAACACGTTTAGGGACCAGGTCATCGATTACCTCCGAACTACACAGATTCCCGGAAGAAGGAGTCGGTGCAAAGAGCGACCACTTCAGAGCATGGCTGGCGCAGCGACTAACTGTTGCCCAGAAAGTCGCCTCTAAAGCAAGCTCAGGAAAGGTACACCCAACTCCCTCTTCCGGTGTCTGTAGTTACTGTCCGGTTAGAAGCACATGCAACGTTAGTATGGAGGGATTATTCTGATCAGACTCAACACTGCACAACGCCTAGCTCTAAACCTCGACTCCCACATAGTTATCGATGCGGGAGCAGGTACCGGCAAGACTAGCACTATCGTAGACAGGGTCATTGAGCACTATTTAGCAACAGACCAGAGGGCTACAAGGCTACTACCAAAACCAACTCGACCTGCCAGCACAGAAGGAGGAATCGTAACCCAACCATCTTCGGAGAGGGTAGATCTAGGCGAATGGGGGGGCCTGCTACCTGAAGAAGTAGTACTCCTGACTTTCACCAACCGGGCCGCTGATGAGATGAAAGACAGGCTCAGACAGGCAATTTCGAGACTCAGACCCGGCCCGATGGGTGACGATGGAGAGATCAGGAGAGATCCAAGAATTAGTAATCTGGGATTCGTGGAGCAACTTCTTACTCTCTTGGAGGACGCTCCCATCGGGACCATCGACTCATTCCTCTCCAAGCTTATCGCCCCATACAGAGGTTGGTTGGGAGACTCTCTTAGTATGGAAAACGTCTCGGACTCTAGCAGAACTATTCTTGTAGAGACCTCCTTAAGGACAATCTGGAGACTAGCAAGCGAGAAGTCTCGTATTGGTGATGCTGTTGATGCTGGAATTCCTGCTCAAATAGCATCGGAAGTATTGTCTGCCAGAGATAGGGTTGCTAGACACTACTCGGGAAGAACCTCGGCTGCAAGAGTCCTGAGAGCTTTGGTTGGCAAGTCGGTTTTCGTCGACGAGTCATCTAGAAAGATAATGGATGAGAACTGGGAAGTAAACTGGGACCAGCTAAGAAACACGATTTTGGCCTCTATCGACAGCGACGATATTTCCGAGCAGACTAGCAGAACTTTATCCATTGTACGCAGAGTTCTGGATTCGATCAAGTTAGAGCTGATGCCCTCCTCTTCACCAGGATGGCCTTCCGAGTCAAGGATGGCTTCATTGGACGAACTAGTCAGTAATGGACCTCCATCGGATGACTGGGGCAAGCTTTGTTGGATGGGAAACATCCTGACTTGCATTGTGTCACCCTCCTCATTGTTTGGAAGGAAAATGACAATCTTACCTAGGCTCAAACTACCTTCTGATGATTGGGAACCGGGAATCAGAAGCCATGCAGAAATCTCCGACAAGAGTAAGAAGGAAAGATACACAGAGGAAATGAAGAATCACAAATCAGAGCTAGACCGAATCTGGGTAGACGATTTGGGAAGATCCACTCTTCATTTTGTCAGAACTGCAATTCTACTTGACGAGTCAAAGCCACCACATACTCCAGCAGACTGGAAATCTCCATCTCACCCCCTGGGTAAGGACATCCCAGAAAGACCAGAGGACCCGAAGAAGAATTACCATTTTTCACTGGAGTCCGAGATTCAAAACTTGAGAGATTTACATCTTTTACATCTTGGATTCCAGGGGGTCCTCAAGAATCTGAAGAATCGTGATGAGGTTCATGACTTCGATGATATTCAAAGAATGGCTGGTGACCTGCTTCTAGCAAACTGCCCTGAGGTTTGTAGGACATTCTATCACCCCTCCGTTCAGAAGGCCCTCGACTCCCTAGGAGCAAGCCCTTGGAGAGACGATCACATATCCCGTGCTCTAGAAGTAATTTCTGAACTTGAGGAGAACCCTAACTCTGCAGGTGCCTCGGCAGTCAGCCTAGTAGCAATGAGAACTGACCTCGAGAGAAGATACAGTCTTCTCGGAGAGATCAGAAGGAGGTTCAGGGCATTCATTATCGATGAAGCACAGGACAACTCTCCTCTTCAGTGGAGGTTGCTGTCAAGGCTTTGGGGGCCTAGGGAAGAGAAGGAAGGGGATCCAACTAGACCAGACACACCGTGGCAGCCGACTGTTTGCTACGTAGGGGATGTCAAGCAGAGTATCTACGCCTTCAGGCAGGCCGAGGTAACCGGTTTTCTAGATTTTGCTAGAACTCTTAGAAAGATTAACTCACATGAGTTTTCCAGCATTCCTGAGCTCACAAGGAAACCACCACTCAGGAAGGAGACTCACAGCAGAGACCCCAGGAATGACCACTTTTCGACGATCGTCACTGCCTCTGAGCAAATGGAAATGGGTGGAAAGAACCTAGTCTCGTGGATACCTTTCGACTCAACAGACTGGGATCTACCCGCTCCTTCTTCTGAGGAAGTCCGATCTAGGCAGGAGGGAATGGTCTCTCTCCAAGTCAATTACAGAACCGAAGGGGGCCTCCTCAGCACAATGAATGAGTGGTGGAAAGACATCTTCTCGGACAGACACAGGATACTCGCCAAGGGGAATTTCTATGCATCCCCCCAGATTCTTCACAGCTTCCCTGAGAAGAGGAATAACCCCGGATCAATAGAGTGGATTTGCCCTCTTGACTCACATATCTCTGAGGACCCCCCAATTAATCTAGAGGAGTACCTAGATCCGTTCGGACCGGGTCCCTCTGACCGAATTGAGCGACAGTCTAGGCTAATCTCTCAGAGGGTAAGAAGCCTGATCGATGGAACTCCAGTCAGAGTCAAGTCAGCCGACGGATCTTGGAAGAGGATCGATTCAGGAGATCCCGTAAAGCCCGGAGAAATCATAATACTAATGCCAAACAGAGTAGCACTTAGGGACGTAATTGTAAGACACTTGCTGGATTTGGGAATATCTGCACAAGTAGACCGCGAGGGAGGTCTTCTCGAGCGACCGGCTGTTAATGCATTGGAGGGCCTGTTGCATTTCGTCTCCAGACCAACATCCCGACATAACGCCACATGGGTAGCGCGCTCTGTACTCGTGGGAATGAATGACTCCCAGCTTCACTCATTCCTATCCTCACATATGGAGGGCGAAGATCTGCTCCAAGGACTTACTAATCACTGCCCCGGATACAGACAGAAATCAATGGTTTCAAGATGGAGTGAGCTAACTTCTTCATGCAGAATCGTAGATCTTTTGGAGGAGACAATAGACAATTCTGACCTACTCGTAGCGTACTCGGACGAGACATCCAGACAGGATTCCGAGCAGTTCTTAGAGTTAGTAAGAACGATATCTGAAGAGGTTGGAGGGGACCCATTGGTACTCTCTGACCGACTTAGAGAGCTTAGTGAGAATAGTGGACAGAGCCTAGAGGCATCCACGGTCCCTCCAAGCGATGCGGTCAGAGTAATGACAATCCACAGCTCCAAGGGCCTTGAGGCAAAGGTAGTCATCTTAGCAGATCTTTTCTCCCCAAGGCAGACAAACATGAGGAACGAGCAGAACAGTAGGTTAATCGTCAGTCCCGAGATGTTCGCGGGACATCCAAACCCATGGCCAGCAGAGAGGAAGACACCCAAGTCGGCACTATGGGACCATGTCAGCCTTCTCCACAGGGCAAGAAAGAATGCAGAGGCCAGAAGGCTACTTTACGTGGGCGCTACAAGAGCCGAGGAGAGATTGATTATCGCAGGCTCTCCAAAGGGAACCCATTGGGAAGAAGGAATCGGGCTCAATATCCCTCTCCAATACAACAAGTCCGCTCCCCAACTGGGTCAGATGTGGCTAGAGTCTCTGAGATACGGTTCATGGAGGCGTGGAGAGGCCGAATCCCCTTGGCTAGGCCCTCTCGAATCTAACTTTGAGCCTGAGTTGAACATGGGAGGGAGCATGAAAGTCAATCCCCGCAGTATGTTAGAAGAATCATTCATGGGAGTCGCTGAGAGAGAGGGGCTTCTGATCCTCCATCATTCGGAATGCTTCAAATCCCCAGAGGATAAACATTCCATTCAAACCCCTATTCAGAGAATAGAAGCAATAGACAAGACAGCAAGATTTCCTCATAAGGGCGAGTCTGACCCAGTAGAACCGCTGAATGACAAAGTAACTAGAATAAGAACCAACCCAAGCAAACTTCCATCATATTTCGAGTGCCCGACCTGTCACTGGCTAGATGTTAGGGCTGGAGTCGACATCTCCCTAGCATCCGAACAAACCATAGAAGAGAACACGAATAATTCCAAGCTCTCGGTGGACCCAGCGACATTTGGTACCATCTTTCACAGAATCATAGAAATCGGAATTGGAAACCCCGGCCCTGGAGAGGATGTTCCAAGTAGTCCATTGCCACCTTCTTGGACAAAAAAGACACAAGACAGGATTACCGACAAAGAACTCCATAGAACTGTGTTCAAAGAGCTTCTTCCACCGGGGGCCAAAGAAGAAACGGTCTCCATGGCGACTTCAATAATGGCTCAAAGAATCTCTATAGGAAAGCTGGGCAAGATGATAGAAGGAGAGAAAGTAGACGGTCTAAGGGTGGAGGGACTCAGAACTGAGATGCCCTTCGAAATCTCAATCCCCTTGTCTTTCCACACCGTCTCGAGGAACAGGTGGTCTCCAGAAGGAGGCGAGGAACTAGCGAGGATAGACTCCACAAATATTGACATGAGTGGAGTTATAGACATTGTTCTCTGTTCCAGAACAGAGGATGGAACCCCTACCATCAGGTCTGTAGATCTAAAGACGGAGGAATCCGAATCCTTGGTTTCCGATTCGGAGAGCAGGCTATTGGAGGCTTTGGAATCAAACTCACCAGGCCCGGCTTGTGATGCAGAAATCACGATGCTTCGAAAGCACAGGCTTCAGATGGCTCTCTATCACATGGCCCTCTTAAGAACAGAAGAGGAGAGGAGAGAAATGGGGATTCCTCACAGGAAAGTACTTCCCCCAGCGATTCTAGTCGGGTTGACGGGCAGGCTAGTTGAGTATCCTGAGGACTTGCTAGATCAAGCCAAGGAAGACCTGTTCGAGACCCTGGAAAGAACTGCAGTAATGTCCCTGTCATCCGATTTCTCACTCTCAGACCTAGAGAATCTTACAAGAGAACAAACGTCTTATTGCAAGAACTGCGAGAATTACTGCTCAATGCCCACAACGAAGAGTCCTTGAGCGAAAGCCCCCGCTACTTGTCATGGAGCTGGACCTAAACTCGATGATGGAAAGCAGTGATCAATTATGGGAGAAGTCGATATTACCGAGCTTATCTGATTTCATTGAAATTAAGGCCTTGTCCCCTCTCTTCGAGCCCAAATGGGCAGAGTTGGGAGAGCTTGATGCGACAATTGACCTATTTTGTAGGTGGCTCGAAGAGCAAGGGATTGAAGGCATCTCATACGAGACACACAGGATCGGGGAGCTTTCTCCTGTACTCCTAGTAACAATCGAAGGATCCGGCCCGGGCGAGGTGGTTTTCTACTCTCACCTGGATAAGCAACCATCTAAGCCAGAACTATGGTCGGATGGCCTTCATCCTCTAAAGGCAGTTAGAAGAGACCCTTGGCTATACGGCAGGGGGTCGGTAGACGATGGCTATGGGGGATACCTGTGCGCAGCATCCATCAAGCTCCTTCAGGAGCAGGGAGTCCCGCATCCGAAGTGTACGATGATCATAGAGACGTGTGAGGAGTCAGGATCTTTCGATCTACCACCTTACTTGGATGCTCTTACCGAGCAACTTGGTGATCCGGATATGGTTGTTGTACTGGATAGCGGAGGTCCCGATTACGAACACACATGGATGACTGAGGCTCTCAGAGGGTTGGTTTCCGGGACACTTTCTGTCAAAGTGTCCAATGAGGGGATTCATTCGGGAAACTCAGGAGGTTCAATACCCTCTTCATTCAGGATTCAGAGGATTCTTCTAGACAGGGTGGAGGACTCTTCCTCGGGAAAGGTCCTAATTCCGGAGATGCACACCCAGATTTCGGAAGAAGTAAGGCAGAAGGCAGCGGCACTAGCTGATGTTGTAGGAGACAGCATATGGGAGCAGTTTCCGACTATCGAGTCTCTTAGACAAGTATCGCAGTCAACTCAAGAAATGATTGTAGCAATGAACTGGGAACCCACTCTTTCGATAATCGGTGCTGATGGTATTCCTCCTGTTCAAATCGCTGGAAATGTTCTAAGAACCAATACGGATCTAAAGCTTAGCTTCAGAATTCCACCTGGGGTTGACTCTGAGTCAGCCATTGCGAGTGCCAAAGAGATCCTTGAGGCCAACCCACCATACGGGGCCGAGGTGATATTCACTCCAGACTCTTGCGCCGATGGGTTCCATGCACCACCTATGGAAGGAGGTGTTTCAGAAGCAATTTACCACGCATCAATGGAACTAACGGGTTTACCACCCCTAGCCACGTGGACGGGGGGTACAATACCATTCATGGCGATGATGCAAGGAAAGTATCCTGAAGCTATGTTCCTGTGTACGGGAACCTCGGGACCCGGAAATAATGCACATGGACCCGACGAGAAGTTACACATACCCTCTTCAAAGAGACTAACCGTTGTGCTTTCTGCAACTGTCGCCGCAGTTTCAGGAAACCCCTGATTTGTATTGTATTGATGACTCAGATGCCGCCGGGGTTATATCGGAGTCACCTGTCACTTGGTACTATGTCAGGCCCAGAAGACACTGCCTCGCAGGATTCTTCTGATACAATTAGTCAATTGAAACAGGAGGTGGAGAAGGCTGAGGGCGCATTGGAGAAGCTTATGGCTGCATACAATGCACAAGAGGCTGAGCTCAAGGAATTCAAGACCGAGAATGAGACTTTGAACAGAGAGCTTATTGACAAAGAGACTGAGAAGGAGGGCATAAACAATCTACTCTCAAATCTTAGGAGGCAGAAGGACGAAATGGAGCTAGAATTAGCCAAGGCCAATACTAAGATTCCTTTCCTAGAAAGCAAATTGGATAAGAATGAGGAGCTTCTTGAGAGGGAGAGGGCTAGACTTGGACAGCTTATGATTGTGGCAGAGGATCTGGATGACACAAATAATGCCGCACAAGCAGAGCTTGCAGCTAGAGACGACTGGTACGTGCAGCACATGCAGATTTTCGAGGATCTCAATGAGGCAATCAAGACAAGACATGATATGATTGATAGAGCCATTGAAAATGCAAAAGAAATCCAATCCAAACAGGAGTCCTTCCATGCTCAAAAGAAAGTAGTTATCGAGGAGATTAAGGAGATGGAAGAAGACAACCCAGAGAAAGAAACCGAGGATGAGGAGTAATCTCTACTCGCCGACCCTCTTGATAAATCTGGCTGGAATTCCCCCCCATACCTCGCCCGGAGGTATCTCGGTCCATTTCGGAACCACCGCCCTAGAGCCAACTACCGACCCGTCCCCTATCCTACAACCTGGCTGTACTATACTTCCACCCCCAATCAAAGCGCCTTCCCCAATCGTCACAGGGGCTAGAATAATCTCTCCTTTTTCGACAAGGTGTCCATTGATAGTCGCACCACCTCCAACGACAACTCCATCCCCGAAGGTCAACATAGAAGCATCATTGATGTTCTCTGAATTAAGCTGAACACCCCTGCCAATCTTTGCCCCCATCATTCGGTAGTACAGGTTGGCTAGGAAAGATGGAACTACTTGCTTGAGAAAAATTTGGGCCGACCTGTGGAAAACCAATGAGAAGGCCCACTGAATTGTAACGAACGATCTGAGGGGATACCTCCCTTCCGGTTTCCTTATCTTGAAAAGTCCCCCAAGGAATCCGCAAATTGTGATTAGACTGACTCCCCACAATATGTATCCCAACCCCAGTCCGACGCAAGCCCCAAGAGCTTCGTATATTGAGCCCTGATCTTGAGTCAGGGAAGTCAACCAGTCAAAGAGAAAGTAGGATGGAATTACGGCCAAACCAATTATCAATCCAATGAAAGCCATTACAAATACAGACAAGAAGTGCTGAATTGGGCCAAAGGAGTTCATTTCACTCATCCTCTGAGAAAATTCCTGCTTCTATGTCTGCCTGCTTGGCCACTCTCTTACCTTCTTCTAAGTCAATGAAGGGAAATAGAAGTAACCCAAGAAGGAGTATCAACAACAGAACCATAATGCCGAATCTGGTATCGTAAGCAGCAGAGAAGAAAGCAAAGATGAACGGACCTACAACTGCAGCAGCCTTCCCCATGAATCCGAAGAAGCCAAAGAACTCAGTAGATTTTGACTTTGGAACAAGATAAGTGAAGAGACTTCTAGCCTGTGCTCCGGCAGTTCCCTGTACAAAACCCACCAGAGTCCCGAGAAGCATCCATTGTAGAGTTACGCTGAAGTTCAGAGGCCCCCAAACGTTGTCTCTAAGGAAATTTGGCCACCAGTCTATTGGACCACCTTCAATAACTGTGATGTGTCGATTACCCACCGAAGAATTACCATCCAAATCACCACCTCTGAACGAGAATGACCATCTGTGACCACTCGTCTTATCCATCTCTGCAGCTAGAAGTGCGGCCTCATCAGCAGAAATAACCACTCTTTCTTTATCCGAGTCCTTCCATACATCTCCCTCTAGATCACCCTCAATCATATATGAAAGGAAAGCCTCTCTGAATTCCGCATCCCCAGGTCCAGATTTGCTGACCCATCCCTTCACGCCTCTGTCATGGAGAGTGGATAGCTCGTATTCGTCTGATTCAGGAAGGTAGTCGTAGCGGAAGTCGTATCTCTCATGTTCTCCGTCCATCTCTAGTGGTGCGAAACCTGTAGCAATTATCAGAACCACCATATATACTCCGATAGCCCCTCCAAGAACCATCTTAGTACCATACCTTACGGCTAATACCCCTCCAACTATTGACATGGGAATGGCAATTATGTTCGCCAACAGAATTAGTGCGAAGTTCATCAATACGGGTAGTCTAAGATCATTCTCCGCGAATGAACTTGCCACCCCTCCAACGGTGTGGAGAACGTCGTAGAACAGGAGATAGGAAAGAAGGTAAATCACAAGAACCCTGTACTTCTTTACTTCTCCGAAAGTACTCCTTACCTCGTTGATTCCGTCTCTAACTGCCTCCATTACGGAACCATAAGAGCGCTCGTTAGCAATCTCTGGCTCAGGAGTATTTCTGAAGAATGGCAATCCGAATCCTAGCCACCAAAGAGATGTGGTTACGAAAGCAAAGCTCAGAGTCCACTCCCCGTAAGCATCCGTCAAGCCGAACGCTCCTGTGCTCATAACAATCAGGTGAACAATTAGAATTAGGGTTCCACCGGCAAATCCGTAAGCATAGCCCCAACTGGAAACCTTCTCCATACTGCTATCATCAGCAAGATATGGCATGAATGCGTAGTAAATGGTGTTTCCACCCGCCATTCCTATCTGGCCCATAAGGAAGCAGAAAGCTAGTAGTCTGTAAGCAGAATTTGCATCCAAGTGAGGGGCAATCCCCATGAATGCGGTGAACACTACTCCAACTAAGGTGTAGACCCAGACTATCTTTTTCTTAATTGCAATCCTATCTGCGATGGCACCTAGGATGGGACTTGAGATAGCAACGAAAACCATGGACAAGCCGAGTACTGCGGCGTAGAATGAAGATCCTGTAACATTTAGTCCTAAAATCTCTGAAGATCCCCCGGTTGCAAGATTGAAGTATGCTGTAATTAGCTGTCCTCCGAGCACTGTCCCAACTGTAAGAGCAAATGCCTGATTCGCCCAATCATACCAATACCAGCTCTTCAATGCCCTATTCCTATCCTTACTCATCCCATCTATAGTTCCGAAAGACATCTGATTACCAGAAATTCGGATGACTTGGGTACGTTTAGTGTATTCTACCACATCTAGTGTGACTAAAGATAGAAAACGAGTCAACATCAAGTGGTATAGGTCAAGCGGGAACCATGGCGAGATCTAAGGGGATTCTCGGAGACGGCTCAAAAGCAATCAAGATTCACCACTTGATCAAGGCCCCGGAAAACACCCCCGAGTCTGTCTCATTTCGTGAGTCATGGGATGCGAGCAGACCAGTCACAGTCTACAAGACTCCGGAGAATTTGCCTGATGGCTCACCATGCACTGCAGCTACGGTAATACTAAGATCAAAGGGGTGCGCATGGTGGTGGAAGTCAGGATGCACTTTCTGCGGATATTTCAACGACGTGAGAGACGACATTTCTGCAGAAGAAATGTTCTCACAATGGGAGTTTGCCAAGCAGTCGACGAATGGATTCGAAGGGTGTGGAATGGTGAAAGTGTATACCTCTGGTACTTTCTTTGAAGATAGAGAAAATCCACCAGAATGGCAGGAGAAAGTACTTACCGATACTTACGAAATGAACCTCCACCTAGTAGTTGAAGCACAAGCCCAGATGTGCACTCCTGAAAAGATTAGTTGGGTCGCTGAGAGGCATCCAGGTTGCACTGTTGCTATTGGTCTTGAAGCATACGATGACAAAGTCCTCCGATTTCATGTTAACAAGGGATTCACCACTAGTCAATGGCATAAGGCAGTCGAAATGCTGCGTGATAATAACCTCAGAGTAAAGACTTACTTGATTTTCAAACCTCCTTTCATGTCAGAAGGGGACTCTTTGAATCACACAACCTCATGGTTGATCGATGTTGCTAGGTTCTCGGACGAGGTTTCAGTAAATCCGATGAATATTCAGAAGAATACGGTTGTCGATAGGCTGTATAGGAACAAGGAATATCGTCCACCATGGCTTTGGTCTTTAGTTGAGATGATTAAGAAGGCCGATGAAAAGATCAGAGAAACTGGTTGCAGAGTAATTGTTCATCCTACTGCAGGAGGCAAGATTAGAGGCGCCCACAACTGTGGTTCCTGCGATGAAGAAGTCGTTGCAGCAATAGAGCGATATTCGGTTTCTGGAGAAACAATAGAATTCGATGGCTTAGAGTGCACTTGTGAGGCTCATTGGAAGGCAGAATTGGACAACGACATGTCACTTCCCACGCCTCTGGGTACTGGAGTATTCAGGAGAGGTGATCCCGTGGACCTCGTCCGTGCCCCATGAGGTCCCATTCTAATTTGATACGCCCAATGCTTAAGGGCGAAACTCCGGTGGTAGTGACGTAATCCAACGCCTTTGGGGTGACATTTTGTCTGATGATAGTTCCTTAGTTAGTCAGTTCCTCCAAGGGGAAAGTGAACCATCTTCTTCGTGGGTAATGCTAGTATTGGGTTTTGTCTCCACAATTATCTTTCTTATTTTGTATGGAATCCTCTTCCCCAATAGCGATCTTCCAGTGATCTCTAGTGTTCTGCCCGTTTTCAAAGGGGTGTTCGACTCGGGAATCTGGTTCTTCATCCTTGGAGCGATGGTGGGTGTTTTCTCCATCCTGGGAACAATGCTAACCGAGGCAACTAGTGAGTGAGGTGTAAATTTGGGTCTACTTACAACAATGTTAGTATTCTGGATAGCTATATTCGTTGTTTTCGTTATGATCAATAGAGGCATTTGGGTTTTCACAGACGTCTCAAAGAGCTTGACAATGTTCATGCTTGAGAAGGCCCTTGGTCCTCCAATTGATTTCGTCGAAGGAAGGAAGGGCTCCGCTTCAACCACGTGGATTTTGCATGGAGCACTATGGATGATCCCATCTTCTATGATCACCTTCTGTGGCCTCTGGCTCGCTCACGATCCCGAAGCCCTCCACAGCCTTTCCTCATGGGGCCTAAACCCATCGTCATCTTCATTGATTCTAGCAGGAATACTGACTGCTAGCTACGGATCCGGGGGAATGCTCCTCAACGGAGCAGCATTGCATATTGTTCCCGAGCTGGGTGGAACCACTCTTGCCAGCGAGAAGAATGCCACTTTGATGTCTCTGGTTTGGACTCTTGGCGTGGCAATACTCTTCATTGGGGCAAATAGGCCTGAAATTCTGGGAATCAAAATAATGTTAGTATCCTCTGGAATTCTTCTCCTATCCGGTACAGCTGTAATAGTAAATCTGCTTCTCACAGCAGCGTCTAGAACAGATAAGATGCCACTTCCCGCATGGATGATGATTTTGGGGATGTTGGCAGCCCCTATTTCCGCGGTTTCAGTCTTTATTTCTGGAGCTCATGACTCCGGAACAGGACAGTGGCTAGCTACTAGGATGACCGGGGCTTCCTTCTCCTTGATGCTAGCCGGAGCCATCCTCTATTCGGCCTCAAGAGGAAGTGGAAATCCGTTGTGGTCCAGGTCTCTGGCTGCGGTAACAATGGTTGGGACAATACTATCGGTGAACACTTTGGGAATTTTCGACGGAGGAATCACAGCTGAATGGCTAGGTATTGAAGAGGCTTCTTTCGACCCATCTAGGAACGACGTAATTGCAGGCTCTTTCCTTCTGGCACTATCATTGATTCCGGTAATCTCCCTCTCAGCCAATGTCATGGCAACAATGAGAGGTGATGATGTCTTCATGGAGAATCCCGATCACCCCGGAATGCCGGAGATTAACCTAGCTGCAACCATGCTAGTTCCTATTTCAATAGCTGCGCTATTCGTTCATACTGATCATCTAACTTCTACCGAAGAACTTGCAGGAGCCCAATCTACTTTGACACTAATGGCGGTTTGGCTAGTGCTCGTACCAGGTGCACTAGGGTCCGCTCTGTGCATATTTCCCGAGATATCAGGTAGAAATGTCTCCTCTATGAGATCCAGATGGGCCTTCTGGCTAATGGCTGGGGGATCCTTCGGACTTATCTTCACAATGATGTCCGACATTTCACAGATGTCTCTAGATGAAGCAGCCGTGGAGGATGAAATACCAATAATTGGGCGTTTAATGGCCTTAGGGTCTATTCTCTTCTACGGAACAGTGGTGGGAGCAATATACCACTGTCTAAACATAATTAGCGGTTCGTTTAGGGGAGGATTGGTAGATGCAACGTCCTCTGCTTCTGGGACTTCGATTCTAGAGCCCTACAATTTATCCAAAGAGACAACAGTAAGGAAGATTCTCGCTAAGAGAGGGGGAGAGCTGGATACTGTGGTGATTCCTGAGTCAAATTCAGATTCTCCGGGAAGCCCTACAGAGATCTAAATAGACCAAATAGTCCATGGGTCATATCCATTGCCATGGAGTGATTAGAATGAGAATTGGCCTTGTTGGAAAGCCAAATGTGGGTAAGTCTACTGCATTTTCTGCCCTCACTGAGATTCCAGTCGACATAGCAAACTATCCATTTACCACGATCGATCCGAATGTGGGTGTTACTTGGATCCCACTTCCAATCCCTTGTGCGTGCGAGAGCCTAAGGGAAAGAAGAGAATCTTCCGGAAGACTGCATCTCGCAGATTCCAATGACTCCAGGAGGGGCAGTATATGCTCTCCCAATTCAGGGTCTTGTATTGGTTTCAAGAGGTTTGTTCCTGTAACACTAGTAGACGTTGCTGGATTGGTTCCCGGTGCTCATGAGGGCAGAGGGAGGGGAAACCAATTCCTATCTGACCTCTCCAAGTGCGATGCTCTAATCCAGGTTGTCGATGTATCTGGATCAACCGACTTGGAGGGCAATCCGATTGGTTCCGGAGGCTCTGAGCCGATTGACGAATATCGATTTCTGGTCTCTGAGTTGGACTCTTGGATACTAGGGATTATCCAAAATGGCTGGGACAGGGTCTCTAGAAGGGCCCAAGCAGAAGGAAACCAAGCCATTCGGGAGCATCTATTGGATAGGCTAACTGGAATAGGAGCAAAAGAGAGCCACGTTTCAGCAGCGGTCTCATCTGTTGAAAGAGCACACCCCAATTCACCCGATCATTCCTTATGGTCAGTTGACGAGCTCAGAACGTTCTCCTGCAAAATTAGGGAGATGATGTTCCCAATCTCAATAGCCGCTAACAAGGCGGATAACAGAAAACACGGTGTTTCTGAGTTGGAATCCGAATTGGAGTCATTTGGAGGAAAATTAGTTTTCACAAGCTCCGAGGCAGAACTTGCTCTTCGCAGGGCTTCTACATCTGGAATGATTAGCTACCAACCAGGGGACTCAGAATTCGAAGTCACAGAGCAAGGCAAGGCAAATCTTACCGCCAAACAGAGAGAAGCACTGGAATCGATTTCCAAATCACTTTCCTCATGGGGAGGAGGATTTGTCGGACTCATATCTGGGGTAGTCTTTGGACTACTATCCAGAATTGTTACATTTCCAGTTCAGGATGAGACTCACTGGACCGACGGAGAGGGAAATATCCTTCCAGATGCATTGCTAGTTCCGAAAGGAACTTCGGCCAAGGGCTTGGCTTATCTTGTACACTCAGATCTTGGTGAAGGATTCGTTAGAGCGGTGGATGCCAAATCTGGCAGGGTCATCGGAGCGGATCACGAGCTAAGCGACGGAGACGTGGTCAGTATTGCTTCCAAAACCTGATTTCTATGCGGATTCTATCTTCAAAGTGTAGTAGATCGCAGTCCAGACAATTTCGAACTCCTCGTCGTTGTCGATTAATTCTCCAGCTATCGGACCAGCCTCTATTGAGGCGGTAATGGTTGCTATCCAAGTCCCACTCCCCATTCCTTCATCGTTCCACAACTCCCTGATCTC
>MDSZ01017792.1_pt1 | contig 17923 bp, 11 predicted proteins | sample 811201 | NCBI WGS metagenome assembly MDSZ01 (sample SAMN05326647, study PRJNA326480) | marine metagenome | isolation source: seawater | place: Indian Ocean: North | collected 2010
GCACCTGCCTTTGTAAATCCATAGCTGCTTTTTAATATATCTTTATCATAATCGTGGGCTCCTCCAGCCTGACATCTTACACCTTCTCTACTAGCTACTCTACCCTGGATATATTGATGATTAGTTTTATTGACAAAACTCATTATATATATACTCATCTATTATTTTTTTTATAATAGATAATTTCTCTTTTGGGAGATATTTCATCATTTGATATTTCGATAGGTTTCCAAGAATTGTGATTTTCTATATAAACGCATTTCATCTTAAATGTTTTGTCTAAATAAACAAATTTATCAATATTAATATTTTCAAATTCTTCTTCATCATCACTTTCTTCTAATAAATCTAAATTTCTATTTTCTTTAATGTTTCTAAATAAAGAATTCATCATTACACTAGTTTTATAATCAGGTATACAGGCAATATCATACTTTTCTATTTTATCGTCATTTTTAAAATATAAATCATAAATATCATCAATTATAGTAGGTTTTACTAAAAATATTTTTTGTATATCTTTTTTAATTTTTATAAATTCATTCATGAACGGTTTATTTTTATACAATAATCTATATTGGATACAATATATCGAATAAGGTAATTTTTTAATTTTTGCTTTCAAATTATAATAATTAGTGTCTATAATCGGGGTTCCAAAAACAACAGTGTTTTTTGTACAAAAAACTTGTTTTATATGATTTTGCATAATATTATTAATTTCTTTTAATTTTTGTGATTGATTATTGTATATTAATGAATAACCTCTAGAATAATATATATTTTCAATATTGAACAATTTTTTTTTATTAATATAAAAAATAGTACCATACAAGATAGTTCCTTTTCCACTACATAATATTTTATCAAATGAACAAATATTAATATTAATATTTTCAATTGAATTATATCGTCTATCTATTTCTAATAAAAAACACAAATTTTTGTTATTATAATTTTTAAACCACGCAAAAAATTTTTTTCCTTTTGGAATAGTTAAATATATGTCGGTCTGAACTTTCTTATGTAATTTTTTTTCATAGGAAAGTTCTAAATGTGGAAAACATTTTAAAATATTTGTTTTTTCATTGTATGATAATCGCATATACATAAATTATGATATTGTTTCTAAATAGGTTTAAAATGTTGTAAAGTTAGAAGAATCAAATACTCCATTAGCACTTTGGATATTAGAATTATTATTTATATTATTAGTATTATTTTTAGAAGTATGTAAAGTTTTTAGATAATTTTTTAATTCGTCCTTCATTTCTTTACTGGGTTCATTTTTTTTTGATAGTGATTTATATATTTTTTTATATTGTTCTGATGGTTTGTTTACTAAATCTTTTGTTTTCGGTATTGTTAAATTCTTTTTAAAAAATATATATATGTAATGAACGCTTATGATTAAGATTATTGATATAATTGTTTGTTGTATTATCCAAAATAACATGTATATATTATTTACATATTAACATTTTTATAAATAAACTTACATCATTTTTAAAAAAAATATTGTTATCATGCAATTTTTTTTTTGATTCAAAATAAATATCTATTATTCTATTATTTTTGTTTTTTTTTATTACCAAAAAATTTTTACCATTTTCAATATTGAATTTTAAGGTTATAATTGTAATAGCAGCATGTTCAGATGGAATATTAAATATTTCTTCAATTTTTTTATGATAAGAATCGATACCTATTAAAGTATAATTATCAATAAAATTTTTGATTATATTTGATTCTTTTTCAATAATTTTATATTTTGTAATAGAATCTTCAAGACATTTATAATATCCATCTACAGATAAAATTAGATTTTCAGTATATTCTTGCATATTAAATTTAGTTGAAAGATTTTCAATTAAATTTATATTATTTCTTATGTCTCTTAAATTAAGTTCGGGGATATAGTATCTCATCTATTTTAAATAATATATTGTTAAACTATTTAAACCGATTTGATAAAATCAATACAAATGGTGAAGGTAATATTGGTTGACAAAGGCGGTAATGTAAAATGTAGTGATATTAAAAATTTTGATGTAGATAAAATATATAAAAAATGCAATTTGAAAAAAAATGATAACTTTGAAAAAAGAACTACTTGGAAAAATGGCGATAATTATTTTAGTGTTTTTTCAAAAGACAAGGGTAGAGCAAGCACTGAAAATAAATATGACTTGCCTCCACCAATAGATAATGACTTGTATTTTGGAACTATTGTAATAGTAAAACATACTGAACAAAATATTAATAATAATAATGCTGTAAATATATCTTTATCGGAATGGACTAAATTATATGAGAAACTTTTTGGTGGATTTGAAGATTTAAATGGCGATGATAGTTTTAGTGAAGAAGAAGAAATCCCTGAACATATGAAAACAAAAGAAGGTTATTCTAAAGAGGATGGTTTTATAGTAGATGATGATGATGATGATGAGGAAGATGAAGATTATATTCCTGTTAGTAGCGAGGATATAGAATTAGAAAGTTCTACTGAAACAGATGAAGATGCAGATGATGAGGAAGAACTAATGGGTAAGGAAAGTGATATAGGTGAGGATGATGAAGAGGATGAGGAGGATGAAGAGGATGAAGAAGATGAGGAGGATGAAGAAGATGACTATAATAGTGATTGTTCGGAATTAAGTGAAGAGAGTTATATTGATAGTGATTGATTTAAAATTGAAAACAATATAAAATCATTTATTGATTTAATTTATAAATTACATGCAGATTGCACAACCAGATGAATTTCGTGAAAATATGAGATTAACTGTTAATAAATTTATTAAAAAAAAAAATATTTCTGTAAATTTAGAAAAAGCTATATTTAATTATACTATTAGAGAAGCGAAAAAAAGAAAAATTGTAAGAAAATGGGATAATAGATATTTTGTTCAAATTTATGTAAATAGATTTAGAAGTATTTATAATAATATTAATCCAAAAGTTTCAAAAAATAATAAACAACTTTTGAAAAAATTAAAAACTAAAAAAATAGCACCAGAAAAATTAGCATTTATGACGCATCAGGAAATGTTTCCTGAAAAATGGAAGGAATTAGTAGATGCTAAGATTAAACGAGATAAAAATCTCACAGAAATCGATATGTCAGCGGCGACAGATGAATTTAAATGTTATAAATGTCAGAAACGTGTTTGTAGTTATTATCAGTTACAGACAAGGAGTGCTGATGAACCGATGACAACATTTATTACATGTTTAAATTGTGGAAATAGATGGAAGCAATAAATAATTTAATAATTAACGAATATTTTATATTATAATATATTTTTTTATTATAATATGAGTCATACATCTTTGATTTTAAAAACTAAAGGAAAAACGATAGATATAAGCAAAGCATCGGTTGAATTGTTTTTTGATGTTTCTGGTTCAAATTGTATTTTAAGCAAAGATTATTCAATTATAAGTGATGTAAGTAAACATGGATTAAAAAAACCAATATATCAAGTAAGATTAAATACTGATTATGGGGCAAGACGAGGTGAATTTATAAAAGATATATCTAGAGGAGCAATAAATAATATTAATTTTGAACATCAAAATTTAATTACTTATGATAAAGATAAATTAGATAAAATTCATTTTACGGTAAGATTTAAATTAATGAATGAAGATAATTTTAATACATATAGTACAAGGTCGGTTATTTTTGGTATTATCGGAGGTACAAATATATCAGTTAATCATTCAACTTCAGACCAACTAGATGGTTCTGGTAATATAATTTTTGGTCTAGCTTGGGGGTATCCCTTTATAGGTAATATGGGTAAAAAAGGCTGGAATTTTTTAGGTGGAACTTGCGAGGTACCACCGGCGGTTATACAACCCACTACACCTATCAATAATTATAGTAATCAGCAAAGAATTTTGTTGTGGAATCCTTTATTTGTAGACGGAGACGATGATTTAAATGGTGGTTCTTTGTTTAAAGACATGTTAAATAATAATTCTGTTAGTAAGATTATATATATTGATGAAAATGATAATAAAACTGAATATGATTTGAATGGATTCTCGGGTATTAAAGATAAAGCACATTTGCGCAATGGTCATGAATATGAATTAGAATATTATTGGAATTTTAATAACACGGAAGATATAGGGTTTTATAAAGATACAAATGATGACTGGCATAGTGTTGGAAATACAACAAAATACCCAGGATTTATAAAAATTACAAATTTGTCATCTTCCACATATGGAGAAAATGGTAAGTATATTTTTGAAATGCCTGGTACAGATATTACCGCAAACGCAAATAATTGTTTAGCTTATTCTACAAATCCTTTAGATGATGGATTTATTACTATTGGAAATGGTACACACACAATTTCAAAATTTGATATAGAATATGGAGCTGTTACCGGTGGTGAAACATTTGTTCCAGGATTTGTATGGTTGCTCCCGACTTCTGCTAGAGGTTTACCTGATAACACTGCAACAACAACTTGGCAAAATGCCGAGATTTATAATGTAAGTATATATGCGAATGAATGGCAAAATATACCAAATTATAATATTTTACGAAATAATGAAAAAATTATGGAGGCAATACAGGATGAACAAGGAAATTTAGATTTACGAGATTTATCAGGGACAAAATTCTGTAATTGGTATGATAATTCGTGTAATGAGGGATTAGATATAGAACCAATAATACATACATATAAAATACAAGATATATCTCAAAATTTAAGTGTTGATAGTAACAATCTTGTATTAATTGAAAATAATATTTTTTCTACTGAAAAAAAAGCACTATTACATGATGTTATTTATTGTCAAAAAATAACTGGTCAACAAAATCTAGAATATAAACATGAAATTACTTGTATGTCAATGTTTGAAGATAAAACTTATAAAAATATATTTGCATGTGGTTGGGTTGCTGATTATCATGATTACGATGAAACTGCTCCAAAGGTTGATAATGATGATGAAAAATTACCCAGGGTCTGGAAATCTGTTGATGGTGGTAAAAATTGGACAACAATACTTCCTAATGTATTTACGGATAGTCCTAATAGTTTAAATCAACCTAAAAAATGTATTTTAACAAATATTTCTACTTTTATAGACAAAGCGAATAATAAATGGATATTTATATGTGGAACTGAAGGTGCTTTGGCTTTTTCGAGAGATTTGGGAAATACTTGGAATAATATTGAAATTTCCGGGATGACTACTGCGGATTATTCATTTATATATCCAGCAGATATAACCAATAATATTTCTTCTACTATTTTCTCTCCATTTTCTGCTTCTGAAAATGATTTTCATTTATGGATAGGAACATATGGTGAATCTAATAGAACTACTGATGGAGATATTTTATTAAGAGGAAATGATATATCTTTTAATAATCAGACATACATACCAAATAATAATTTAATAAAGACCAATATAATTACTAGTGCTATTAATACCATAGACGGTACTTCAGATAAGTATAATTTTAAAAATATTATATTTGGTGGACCAAATAAAAATATTGAAGATTCGGTACTTAGAAATATAAATGGAATGGAAATAGGTTATGTTACAACAGATAATTCTGTTTTGAAAACTACAGATGGTGGACAAACTTGGGTAAAAATATTGGAAAAAGATATGCAAGATATAAGTGGACAATTTGGTATAACAGGTATTCATATAAATAGAAATCCAGACCCAAATGGAGGATATAAAGGTGTTTTAACACAACCATTGCAAATTCATGGAAATTCAGGAATGTATAAAGATAATTCAAATAATGGAATAATAACTGGTGATATATCTGGAAGTGATTACAAATTTATAGTTGAAAATAATAATTTTTGGGACCCAAGTTCTAATATATTATTTCCCGAAAGTGGATTTAATTATTTTAATTATGGTTTAGGTACAAAGGAAAATACATATAAAACTTTTATTGATACTTCTGTTGAAATTGATAGAACTGAACAAGAAATAATAACTAAATTCACTACTTCATCGAATAGTTTTGATGTATTTGAAGGAGGAGCTAGTGGTAGTACAGAAAATCCTTATTATTATAGCAAAGTTATTCAAACTCATGATAATGATAATAAAATTATTTTAACAAAAATAGGGTCTACTAATAATGATGGTCTTTTAAATTCATATGCAGTTTTATTAGATACAATAGTGTTTGATGAGGATTTCGAATATAGTGGTATAAGTTTTAAATCAAGTATTTCTGAAAATTATTCTATAATAGGATTAGATATAAGTAATGGTTTCGTTCCACCAACGAATACTTTGTCTGATAATGATTATCATTATTCAAATAGAAAAGATATATCTAATAATTTTCTGGATGATATTGATTATGGTATATTTATTGTTTCGGATGTTTCTGGTATAGAAATTTGGGAAAATGGTAAAATTGTAAAAATCATTGATGACACTTACAACTTAACTGATGATTTTGAAATTAGAATATTTAAACGAAAAATAGAGTATCATAAGTTCGATAGAGTTAAGGAGAGTCAAGGACAGTCTGGTTGGAAAAATTTATTACATAGGACTGAACTGGATGATGTTATACCAAATTCCACGCAATTTTATGTTAAAACAGTTTTAAGTAAAAACGATGGTACTAGTACAAGTGGATTTAAAGATATAATAAAGGTTAATAATCGTTATACTAATGATATTAATCAAAGGTTTTATCAAAAAGATTACGTCTTTTTTGATGTAAGTAATAACGATACGGGAGGTAGTATTTATGAAGATGATGGTTTTGATTTATTATATACAAAAGATAATAGTGATAATATTTGGAGTAAATTAAATTTTAGTGTAATTGACCCTTCTTTTTCCATTTATAAATTTAACACTCAAAAATTTGATACATTTTTACCATTAGATATAAGTCATTCATTAATTTATAAAAGTGAAGATTATATTGGAAATGATTATGAAATAGGAGGTGATATTAGTAGTAGTTTTGGTATTCCAAAAATATATAACGGTTTAGGATTTTTTAAATTATCTAAAACTCCACCAACTCCAAAATTAAAAGTAATATATCCATTTGTTGGTAATAATAAGTGGATAAAATTAGAACTTCATATTGAAGATACTAGATGGAGATTTTTTGATAAGTTAAAATTAAGAGACATAGAAGCAAAAAGTGAGTTTTTTTGGAAAGGTATTGATGATTTAAGTTATAATAGAATAACTACTAATACATCTTTTGATTATTTGACAACAAGAACCAAGGTAAATCTTGCAGAAAGTACCAAATTTAATTTTAAATGTAGATTGAAAAATAAATTTGGATATAGTTGGGATAGTAATATTGTTACAATAGGTGTACCAGGACCAAATATTGCTTTTATAGAAGATATTAAATGTGAAACAAAAATATTTGAAAACAAAATTACAATTATTCCTGGATATAATGATTTAAGTAATTCTGTATTTTCATACGATATTTCAAAACAATATTGTGAATATTCTGTAGGTCCTAGTGGTGAAAGGATAGAAACATGGAAGTATGACGATAATTTTTATAGTAAGTATGCTGATATAAGTGGTACTGGTTGGTCTGGAGATGATATAAAAAGTATAGAAATTATTGATAATGATATTAGTTTAAATTCTATTTACTTATATAATATTAGACCCAGAGCTATAAACGGGAATGATGCAAAAATATATAATCAACTTGTAATAACAGATAATGGAGTGGTTAAAAATATAAAATTTGATTATTCTTCTAATGATGTTCAAACAGATTTGTCTGTTAATTTATTTCATTATATTGAGTTAGATTCTAATGCAAGTGTAGTTTATGATTTTTCTAGAAATGATACAAATGTATATAATATTTCATACGATATTTTAGCACATGATATTTCTTTTACAAATATTTCTGCTAATAATAATTATTTTATACAATTAAAAGCAAAATATACGAATAATAATACAGATTTAAAATTAACATCTGCGAATCACCATGATGTATCATTTTCTACACTATCTTATTCATTATCTACAGATAATAGTCTAAACCAATTTAATGAACCATTTTCATTTTTTACATTTTTAGAAAGCCCTACATTACAAAATGTTACTTACAGTAGTGATAATAAATTAAATATGGTGTTTACAATTCCAAAAACTCCACGAATTCCTGATAAATTTGATGTATCATTTTCAAATTTAAATACAGCTTATAGTGGTGGTATTTCTTATTCAGAATTAATAGATATATCAAATAATCATAATTTTTTGGGAACAGATTATTATCCTGGAGATTATAATATTAGAGTCAGAGCAAAATATGCTAATTTACATAGTGATTGGTCAAATATTAAAGAGGTGACTATTCCACAACATAAACCGAAGAATTTTACTATTACGGATAATGGAACCGGATTTGATTTATCATGGGATAAACCTGGAGCTTTTAATGAAAATCTAACGTATACATTAATTAAAATAGTTAGGGATAGTAATAATGAAGAGACACTAAATACAATTAATAATAATATTAATAGTACATCAACAACAAATATTAAAAACAGTTCAGATAATTTTGTTTATTATGAATTGACCGCAAATTATGAATAATATATCTAAATAAATATATATGTCTGTTTCAAGTATTGTAAACGTTGGGATTTGGAATAAACCTACAAATATAAAATTAAACACATCTAATATTGTTAAAAATAAAAATACTGAAGTGACAATATTATGGGATTATGCCAATCCTCCTGTAAATATGAATGTATATTGGGAATTACAAATAAATAATTATACCAAAGTTGTACTCATACCATCGTATACATTTATACCTTTTGGTATAGATAATTTTACTACTGTGAAAATTAGATCAGTGTATAGATATAATGTAGATACCACTCATATAAAGATTACAAATTTAGGAATAAGCGAATGGTCTGAAGAAATAAAAATACCTAATAATAAAGATAACTATTGTGTTAAAGATTGCAATATTATTAATAATATTGTTAATAATAATGGTAATTCTAATAATACATTAGTAACGAATAATAAAAATATTTCGTCGAAGTTTTCATACGCAAATTCTGTTCAAAATAAACGCAAAACATCATCACACACTAGTAATTATAACCCTTGTTTTAAACTTAACTAATAGTATATTTGATTATAATTTTATCTTATATAAACATATATAAAATAAAATGACGGATTTATATAATGATGCAATTTATAGTGGTGTTACAGGTTTTCGTTTAAAATATCCTAGTTATTCTGACAAGAGAACATGGACAGTAGACAATACTGAATGGATAGAAATAACAAAACGGAAAAATGAATTACCCACGGCTAAATTAAGAACATATGTTTTGTATTATCGAAAAAATGGTGAAGATACATCATCACAGCAACAACCAGGAGTATCAGAATACAATTATAGATTTTATAGTAAAAATACAACACCTGGAGGCAAACAAATTGGTTGGTTTTGGGGTTTTCCTTTATTTAAAATAAATGAAAATGACTGGCCTTTGTGGAAAAGTTGTATAAGTTCTACTAGGGGTTTTGAGGGTTCAGAACTTCAAAATGTAGCAGAATTTAAATATAATATATCTTTTTCTAGTACAAATGTTATGACAAATTTAGATTTTGATAAAGTATTATTAAATAAAGATAATGCACAACAACATACTGCTGACACAATTTATTTATATCATGTTGATAAATTAGGTACAAATATAGATGTTTCAATGAATATAATAAAATCTAATATATCAAAAGATTATTTATTAAAAATAACAGATATAAGCAATAATTTTAGTACATTTTTAATAGAAAATATAAATAAAGATACAAATGATGAATATTGGACATTGACTGTAAAAAATATAAAAAATTCAGGGGATAACAATTTAATTACACAAGGTGCGGATGTATCTTTAAATTTTATAGAATCGGAAACATTTGGAAATGAAAAAATGTTAGTAGATTTATCAAAAAATAAAAATATGATAGTATTAGATTTTAGTGGATATTCTAGAACACCTCCTCTTGAAAAAGTAGTAACTGGCGATGCGACTCTACTTAATTCTTACATCGGGCCAGCTTTTAATGATATAAGTAGAAATTTTAGATATCAAAGCCCTGTGGGCATTACTAATGAAAAAACAAAAAATTTTTATTTAACATTACGAATAAAAAAAAGTACAGAAAATGGTTTAAATATTCATTTTAATCCATGGGATAATAATCAAAGACAACGCACTAAGTGGTGTTCTTTAGTTGAATATGTATATGATTGTGATATAATTTACCCTACAGATATGCTTGATTTAATGTATAATAAATTTTTGTATAGTTCAAATATTGGTGGGAAAAATATACGTTTTTTTGGAGAAGAAATAGAAATAAATAATAAAAAATATTCTGAAGGATTTGCCCCAATTACGTCTAATACAGTTAATACTTATACAAATGTATTAAAATTTCAAATATTAACAGGATTGGGACCAGATGATTCATATGCTACATTATTATCTAATACTACAAAACATAATGCTAAAGAACATACAATTACTATAAACCCTTCGTTTAATTTTGTGGGGGCAAACTCAATTTATGCAAATGATATAGTTAAACAAAGTAATACTTATATGGGTAGGGTTAAGACAACTTTACAGGGCGTTACAGCAACCCAAATAGTCGTATTAACTGATATTGAAAAAACGTTTTCTACAGGAGATATAAAAGTAGGAGATGGAGATATAACATTGACTGTGCAAAGTGTGTCCACTAGTAATGTTACATTAGAGCCAACACACGAAGAAAATTATGCAGATTATTGGAGAGATACTACTAGAATAATGTCTATTAATCAAATCAAAAATAGTTTGATTTACACAGAAAATAATGATTTGGATATTTTTGAAGCACCGCGAGAATTACAACAAGTTGATAATTATGAATGGAATGAAAATAAGTATAGTGGACATACAATAACAAAAATGATTGGTGGGTTTTACAGTGATGGTAGTGACAATAGTATAAATATAGGATATTATGGCGATAATTATTCTGAATACGATACAGGAAATAAGACCAACGAACTCGCGTATACCAAAGTTGATTTATCATCAAATGGATGGAGATGGGATATATCATTTAATGTTTTTAATACGGTAGATGGTAAAAATAATAATTTATGGATTAATAATCCGACAACAATAAACGATGGTACTTATCTATTAAATTATGATTTAAACAACATATTGTGGTGTAGTTTAAAAAGTGCAAGAAAGTCAAAACAAATATTTAAAGAAAGTATAGGAACTAGTGGAATTAGATACAGATTTATTACTAACTATTTAGATTTGTCTGGAAATGATTGTGTGGGAGGCGGTTATGGTTTGTATGAAAAAACAATAGATTTGCCTAGAATATCAATAAAGCCATATTATAGTGATGAAAATAATTCAAATACTACTTCTATATCAAATTATGTTACAAATGATAATCAACAATATTTTACAGATAATCAAGAAAGAGAATTAAATGAAACTCAGACTTTTAAAGTTGCATATAAATTGTTAGTTCCACCATCTAAAGATGAAACATATAAAATTAATTATATTTTTGGAGAAGATATAAGTAGTGTGGTAACATTTTTTAGATTTTCTGGTATGGATGGTACATTGAATAATGATAATAAGACTAGTAAGAAAGCAGTTAGAGCAAAAGAAACAATTGAATTAGAATGGAATAATTCTTCCTTGAGTTCAGATGGTGAAATGCCTATAAAATATATATATTTGACAGATATAGCTTCTGGTAGTCATAATATAGATTGTAGTTTCAATATATCAGACCCAAGTTTGAATTATATTAATAAATATGAAACACACTTAGAAACCGGAAGTATAGACATATCTAAATCGTTGTATGATATAAGTAGTAATATATTTCAATTAAGATTTGTAGATAATACTAGTATTTTACCAGTTGTTAAAGAAATAGAAGAAAATAAAACATATAAAATATCTGTCAAAACTTTACCTGAAAATTATATTCCTTATCGTTATCAAAATGTAAATATAATTGAAGGTATAAATGTTGAAACTCAAATATTTGATGATACATTTTTTGGAAAACAATATGATGGAAAAAAAGTAAATAATGGTTACGATATAAGTAATGCACCAATTTTAATATTAAAAAGTGGTGAATTGTATAATATTAATTTAAGAAAAGTGGATGTAAAAAATAATAGTAATAATAGTTTATTTATTCAAGGTAAAAATAATAATATAGGAAATTCAGAATTAGAAACATTTGAAAATTATACGTCAATAAATGTACCAGAGGGAATTTTTGATATTTCTAGAGTTATTGTAGATAATAATTTTAATATAACATCTGACTCTTATAATTCGATAAATGGAGATTTTGTAATTTTTAAAAAACAAAATTTATTAGATTTATTTATAAATAAAAGATTATTGAAAGGTGAAAAAATTAATTTAAATGAGGATATTTCTTATTTTACAAATCCACAAACAGATAGTATAAATAATTATTTTATTTCAGATTATTGGAAGTTAAATAAGCAGATAAATTTAAGTAGAAATGTTAATGTAAATAATTATACATTTTTAAGTAGTTGGGAAAATCAATCACAAATAGCATTTGCTATAACCTATAAAAATATAAGTTTGCGTGAAAAAAAAATAGACGGTTCTTTATCAAATAATATATGTAAGTATGCATTGATAAACAGTAATAAAAATAGAATTGATAGTGATTCTGGTGGTAATTTAGAAAATGAATTTATAGATGATAGTGGTGAAATTATTTCAAAAAATAATAATATAGTTTTTGATATTCCGAATGTAATAATAAATACTAACTTAAATGTAAAACCAATAGTATTACAGTTTTTTTCAAATACATTATTTGGAGATTCGGGTACAAAATTTTTGGGAAATCCAATATCTATAGATAATACTAAAGGTATTACCAAACCAAATTTATCAGATGTAAACTACATTAAATTTAAATCTATTTTTGTTGAAAAATTAATGTCTGAAAGAGATAATTTTATACAACAAGGAACAAACATAAATATACTGAATGATGTTCACGAGATAGGTATATCAGCATGGGATGACGATACTTTAGATATAGATATACAAAATAATTACTACAATAATATAGATAGAAGAACAAATATAACAGCATTGATTGTTGATATATCAAATATTGTTCATTTAAATCCAAATCCAAGTGATATGATATCAACAAATAATGAATCAATAACAATAAAATGGAGTGGATTTGATTTTTCTAAAATTTTGAATTGGAATGAAAATAATCTAAGAAAATCAGATATTCAATGGACAGTAGAAAGAATAAATGTTGAAACCTCTGAATTATCTATTATTTATTCGGGTATTTTACCATTTAACAATTTTTATGAAATTGTAGACAATAATATAGTGTTAAATGATACATATAAATATAAAGTAACTGGTAAATTTATATGGGAAGGTTTGAAAACACTTGTTAGTTCTATTGATGTCTTACCGTTTTTAAATATAGTTGGATTTGAAACAAATAATATTTTTGTATGTAAATTTAATAGATTTCCAAATGGTAGATTTAATACAACGTCAACAAATAAAAAATTATTTCCTAATAATAAAAATATTTATGCTGATACATCGGACACAATGACTAAGAAACAAACATTTGTAAGATTGTTACGCCAAAAAACGAGACCAGACCGTTAAAAAAATTTTAATATTTAATATTTTTTTAACTTATTCTAAGATTTTTAAATCAGATACTTTCCAATATTCGCTTCCTCCATTAGGAATAGGTCTTCTTATAATAAATGGAATTTTTTTTTGAACTAATTCCATATGAGCAATAGTATGACCATCTATAATATCTTTTGTAAGCTCTATGAATACTTTGCTTCCATGATTAATTTGTTTTGCACGTAATCCTAAAATTTTGGCTTTTTCATACCTAGTAAGGAATGGTACAGTTTGGTGTAAATCATCTATAATTTCACCTTTTTTATTTCTTGTTATATTTGATAATGCTATTAACTCTTTAAAATTAATTTGTTTTGTTTCAGGATGATAGCTGAATAAAATATCTTTATTTATATCTTGTTCCAATTTTTGCATATTTTCATCATAATCATCATCACTGTCTTCATCAGAAGAAAGTTCTTCTAAATTATCTTTAGATTCTGATTCTTTACTTGATTCTTCTGATTTTTTTGAACTATCTTCGCTATTTGCATCACCCATATCATCCATATCATCCATATCACCCACATCATCCATATCATCCATATCATCCATATCATCCATATCATCCATATCATCCTCTTTTTCAGACAAAACTAAACTACTATCATCAGGATTTTTTTTTAATTCTTCTTCAACATTAACTTCTTCTAAACCGGGAATATCCATATTTATATTATTATTATATAACATTATTATATTGTTTTCAATTTTATTTCGAATTTGTATTCCATACAGTATCGCACAAAGAACATAAATATATATATTTCATATTTTTGTCATCATATCTTATATATAAAATATCTTTATTTGAATTATTTTTTTGCTCGCCTCCTGAATTATTATTACTTGGACATTCTTTGTTTGGACAATCAATATTATTTATTCTTGGTAAAGTAGGGTCTAATTTTGTATATTTATTTATAACGTTTTTGTAGTTCATTTCTTTTTTAATTGTAGATTTACTAACATATAAATTTCTGGTATTTGTTGCTAAAGAAGTATCTTCGTTTCCACAATTTCTACAATAATAAATAAGCTTGTCTTCATCCTTATTCATTAATTTTAAATAATACATGTTACCACATTTCGGACAAAAATGCATGTTTTATATACTAATAAAATAAATATATTTATTTCAATTTTACAATAATTTTTTTATTTCTGATTGTATTTTATCATTTAAGTACGAATAATCAATATTACACCGCATATTATAAAGTCTTACATATTGAGTTGATTTTTCTTCATTATTTTTTAATTCTTCAACATATTTTAAAATATCTTTTTTGTTTTTTCTAACATAATTTTCATATATTGGTATAAATGCTTGGCATTTATTCATAGAATTTATTTGTTTTTCTTTATCTATGTTTCGCAATAATGCAATTTCTAAATTTTTGTATGTAATAATTTTATTATAAGGTATAAATTGTGAACTAGATTCTTTAATTCCTGGTTCATTTAATAATGGTTTATTGTGGAATAAAGTAACTAACATCAATAAAATAGATTTAATACTTTGACAGGACGTCCACTGTTCACCCTTCCATGTATTTAAAATACTAATACAAACTTTACCATTTCTATATAAATTTGGATGGAATCTTGTTTCACCATCATTTGTCATATATGTTAATTTTGGGGGAGAAAATGGGTAATTTGTTGGAAATTTAAATTTGAAACAATAACATCCATGTCTATAAATTGTATCATTTGGTCCAAAAACTACGGCGTATCCATTTAAAAAATTATTTTCATCGTGTGCATAATAAATTCCGTGTTCAATTAAGGGTTCCTTTATAATTTCAATAATATCTTTTTGTAACCTTTTACGTGAGAATCTTGTCATAATTTTACTATCTTGGCTCATATAAAATATAATTATTTAGAAATATTTAAATAATTATAATATATTATTATTTTTCAGACCATATATGATAAGATACAAATAAGTTATTGAATTTTATAAATATTAAAATTGATTTAAATTTAATCTGTGTTTAATGATATATATAAATGAATGGAACTAAATTCAAAACACTACCGGAATTTTTGAAGTTTCATAGAATTAAAAAAGAAGATGACAATATTAAACCTATAACTAATACGAGAATAGGAGACCCTTCAGCTAAATCAGGTAAAAAAATATGGGGTGGTAGTTATCATATTCCAGATGATAAATTACCAGAATTTTATAAATTATATTATGACTGGGTTTTTAAGAAAAAAAATCATGAATATCTTACTGAAACTCAAGATAAGGAAAATGGTGGTCCTTTATTGATTGATATAGATATGAGATTTAATCAAGATGTAAAGGAAAGACAGTATACAATTGATGAAATTTCAGCAATTCTTGAATTATATTCAGAATCTCTGTTAGAAATATTTGACTTTAAAACAAATATTGAATTTCCTGTATTTATATTTGAAAAAGAGGATGTAGTAATACAAAAAGGTAAGGAAACAAAAGATGGTATTCATATTATATTTGGTTTAAATATGAAGCATAATATTCAGTTACTGCTCCGAGAAGTTGTAATTTCTAAAGAAAAAAATGAAATGATGATATTTGGAGAGGAAGGTCTTAAGTGTATTAATAATCCAGAAGATATATTTGACGAATGTATAAGTAGTGGTAGGAATAACTGGCAAGTATATGGCTCTCGTAAACCAGGGTGTAAAGCATATGAATTGAAATATTATTGGAAGATTTCTATCAAAGACGGAGAATATTTTATTAATATGGAAGATGTAGATTCTTTAGATATTAAAAAAATTCTACCTGTAATTAGTTCTAAAAATAAAAATTTTGAAAAATTATTGAAAGATAATATAAAAGATAAATATAGTGATAAACTCGAAAAATTTTCAAATAAGAAAAAAACAAAGATTATTAAAAATAAAAAAATAAAAGTTAAAGTAAATAATTCTAAACTATTTGGAGGCTGGCCTAAAAATGAACCAGAATTAGATGAAATAATTTTGGATATATTTAATAATATAGGCTTACGAGATTATCATTTAAAAGAATTACATGAATTTACCATGTTACTTGATGAGACTTATTATATTCCATTTAAAGAGTGGATGAATGTAGGATTAGCTTTGCATAATACAGATGAAAATTTATTTTGGACTTGGGTAAAATTTTCAAGTAAATCTTCAAAATTTAATTGGGTTGAAGTACCAAATATGTTTAAAGTATGGGGTGAAATGAAAGAAAAAGAAGAAGGACTAACATTTCGTTCTATTCATTATTGGGCTAAAAATTTAAATCCAATTCAGTATAAAAAAATTCATGATAGTTCTGTAGAACAATTAGTATATAAGACATTACCCGGAGGAGGTACAGATACTGATATTGCTATACTGGCTAAAAATTTATTTATGGGTGAATTTGCGTGTGTTAGTATGGTTGAAAAGAAATGGTATCAGTTTATAGGTCATAGATGGAAAAATAGTGATGCAGGAATAGGACTAAGAATCAAATTATCTCAAGATATTGAGACACTTTATCAACAAGCGGCACAAAATGAAAAAGATAAAAGCACAGATGAACAGTGGTCTGCTGCTGAAAGAGAAGCATTTCTACAAAATGCTTCGGCTTTTAATAGAATTACTATGAAACTTAAATCACACAATGCAAAAAAATCAATTATGGGTGAGTGTCAGGAGCAGTTTTATAATGAAGAACTTAGACATAAAATGGATGAAAATAAATATTTATTGGGTTTTGAAAATGGTATTTATGATTTCAGAACTAAAGAATTTAGAACAGGCTTACCGGAAGATTACTTATCATTTACTACAAAGACGGATTATGTTCCATTTGATGAAAATAATGAAGAACATGTAAATAAATGGGATGAATTGTGTAAAGTTCTTATACAAATATTCCCAAATAAAGAGTTGAGAGAATATATGTTGGACCATGCAGCATCAACTTTAATTGGTGAAAATAAAAATCAAAAATTTATTTTGTATACTGGTGTAGGTGGTAATGGTAAATCTATTTGGGTTGATTTACTTAATTTAGTATTAGGTGATTATGCTGATAAAATAAATATTGCTCTTCTCACACA
>MDSZ01262710.1_pt1 | contig 17916 bp, 7 predicted proteins | sample 811201 | NCBI WGS metagenome assembly MDSZ01 (sample SAMN05326647, study PRJNA326480) | marine metagenome | isolation source: seawater | place: Indian Ocean: North | collected 2010
CGATGCGGTCATCGATTTGGAAGGCATGGCCTGTTCCCATCTCTTCGTGACCGAGACGCCCGCAGAACTGGTTGAGCAGAGCATTGACGTCGCGGTGCCGTGGCGATGGATCCGCGGCGTCGGGGACGTCGTCGTTCTGCGTTGGTTCCCGCAAACCCCGATTCCCCTTCCCTGAGGTGCTCCGATGTTGGACCTTCACGTGCTTGGGACCGCTTCAGCGCGTCCGACGACCAAGCGTGCGGTCAGCGGATCGGTGCTGGCGTGCCCGGAAGGCTTGGTCATCATCGACCCGGGAGAAGGCTTCCAAGATCGATTCACCACCGCGCGTCGTCACTTGAAATCCGAGTTGGGCACGCCTCGGCTGCGCAGCCGCCGTGTCGCTGCCGTGCTGCTGACCCATGGGCACCTCGATCACACCTGGGGCCTGCTGCCATGGCTGCAAACCTCAGGACTCGACGGTCGTGTTGAGCCCTTGGTCGTCGCCGGTCCGGTCGATGCGCAGACCTTCGATCATGTGCACGAGCACGGGTTCCACAGCCTTCCCCCCGAAGGCTTGCCCGCCTCGGACGTCTGGCGCCAGATGCGCGTTTGGCATGGTCTCGGAGCCACGGAGGAGTTGCTTGGTTACCCCATCACGTGGCGCCTTGGTGACGTTGCTGCAGGCCGATGGATGGACGTGAAAGCCGACGGTGCGGTCGAATCAACGGCCGCTTGGTCGCCGGCAGGGTGGACCGAGCATCGCCTAACACCCATCGTGTCCCGCCATTCCGTTCCGTCGTGTGGGTGGCGCATTGACGGTCCGTCCACGAGCTTGGTTGTCTCCGGCGATACGGCCTCTCCCGGGCTGGACAGCGATCGACCAGGTCCTGACCTTCTCGTTCACGAAGCCACCTACCTCGAGGAGCACGCGGACCGAGCGGAAGGGCACCTTCACAGCACGGCAGCAGGGGCCGCCCGCACGGCCTTGCACCTCGGCTCGCGTGGGCTTGCCTTGACCCACTTCAGCGCCCGTTTGGCCGACGTGAGCCCATCGGTGGCCGAGGCCACCGCCGTCTTGGACGGTGCCCTACCCTGCGTGGCCCTGAACGACGGAGACCGATTGACCGTCCAGCCGGACGGGACGGTTCACCACCTTTCACGTCAGGACGTCGGATGGGACGTTCGCCTGCTCGTGGAAAGCAGACGTTGAAAGCCGCAGCGGCGATGTCGTCCACATGCGTCGCCTCTGTGGAGCCCTGATGGTGCTGATGCTCCTTGCGTCCATGCCCTTGGCTGGAGCCACGGACGGGCGGGCTGTTCCGGACTGTGCTTCGGCAGAGTTGTCCGATGTCGCCGGTGCGATGGCGGTCGATGCAGGGTCCTGCCTCGACATCAACCTCGGCGTCCACGCGCCCGGCACGGTGCTGGCCTTCGACATCCTCGTGGCAGACGATGCCGTGGATGTGCTGATCTTCGACGAAGCCGGCAAGGCCCCGTACGACCTTGGTCAGAGCTATCGAAGCGCGATGACCGCGCCGGTGTCCACCGAATCGATGCTCGGCCAACAGGTGTTTCATTGGAAGGTCCCCGCCTCCATCAACGCCAAGACGTGGTCCTTGGTCATGGACAATCTGGCCCACGACGGCGATCAAGGCGAAGGCGATCAAGGCGGTTCTCGGGCTCAAATCAGCGTCCAAGTCAGCGTGCTGCAGGACGGTTCCCTCACCGTGGTGCACGACCTCTACGCCGTGCTCGCCAACACCAGCACGTGGCTGACCGAAAACGACGGACTCGTGCTGGACGCAGGGACGTCGATTCAGGTTGAAGCCTGGGCCTTGGACGGCTCCGCTGACCTCGCGTTTCTGACCGATGCACAACGCAGCACCTGGGAAGCGGGCGCACAACACACCCCGGGTGCAGGGACCGCTTTGCTTGACGTGTCTTCTTCCTCGACGCTGACATGGACGGTACCGCCGTCCTTGGACGGCGTGGCGATGCACCTCATGTTGGATGGAGGCGACGCCATCCTCGGAGGAGCGTCACCGGATGACCTGCGCACGACCGTACGGCTGACCCTCGATCCTCCGATGAATCCGATCGTTCAAGACGACGGCAACGGTTCGACCACCCTGCTGCAGCCCCTGCTCTTGGACGCCTCGGCAACCCCCGATCGACTCAACCGCTTGGTGGACTGGTTGTGGGATTTGGACGCGGACACCGACGAGGACAACGACGGCGACGCCACCAACGACGGCGCATGGGCATCAGCGAAAAGCACGTCTGCAACATGGAATCAACCTGGAACCTACACGGTCACCGTCCACGTCAGGGACGTGGACGGCCGAACCGCCATGGCGCAACATCAGGTTTCGGTCACCGACGTGGTCGCGCCGACAGCCAAGATCTCCTCCTTGGGCGCCGAGCAACCCGTGGACGACGGGTACCGTTTGGACCCTGAGGCCGTGCTTCGCCTTTCGTGCGCTCCCTCGACCGACGACCATCGCGTGGACGTTTGCGCATGGTCCATCGACGGTGCGCCGAACGGTCAGAACACCACCGTGGTGGCGTCTTGGTCGGATTCAGGCGAGCACACGGTGCGCTTGACGGTCACCGACCCAAGCGGGAACACCGATGTTCTCGAACGCCGAGTCGTGGTCGTTGATCGTAGCCTTCCACGCCTTACCGCCACGTCGATCGATGCTCTGCCCACGTCCGTGGACGCTGGGGCCCCGACCGTGGTTCGGGTCAGCGTGGACGATCCGGTGGATGCTGCTGAGACGCTTCGCGTCCATTGGGACATCAACCCGCTCTCGGATTCGGACGATAACGGCGTCCCTGATGACGATCCAGACCTGATCGGGGAAGAAGTTCAGTTGACGTTGGAGGACGCGGGCGAACGCGTCGTGGTCATCACCGTCTTCGACCCCGCCGGAAACACCGACCGCGCGGTCTGGAACATTGAGGTGATGGCCGTTGATTCCACGTCGTCTTCGAGCGGCTTCCTCGTGGCCGGCGTAGGCCTTGTGGCGGTGCTCGGTGTTGCGTTGGTGGTGCTTCGGATGCGTCGCTCCGCTTCCATGCAACAGGCGCCCAACGACCCGACTCCTTCGGCCGAAGCATCGGCCGAACAGGAAAAGGCCGCAGAAATGGCGACCATCTATGGAGCAGCACAGGCGGAACCTGCGGCCGTGCAACCGACCATGACCGCGACCTTTGCCGCTCCAGCATCGGCGGTGGCCCTGGATCCCATGGCTCAATCGTTGCTCAGCGAAAGCGCAGCAGAACGCTCTGCGGCGAGCATGGCTGAGTTGGAGGCTTTGGTCGAGGACGACCTGCCTGAAACGGCCCCAGATCCCCAATCTGGTGCGGAAACGCCCTCTTCTGCTGCAGAGGTTGAGCCGTCTTTGCCCGACACGCCTCCCGCCAGCACCGCCTCAGCAGGCGGGCGGCTCGAGTTGCCTGCGGGGCTTGCGGACATGCTTGACGAGCAGACGGATGCGCCGCAGTAAGCGTTCAAGGCGACGCACGACAGGGAAGGGTTCACAACATGCGAAGCCTGCCTCAACGCATGCAGCGGGACGCCGCGAGGCTGCTCCATCCCGGAGTTCGGCCGAGCCATGTGCAACGGCGGGCTCCCGCCATCGTGCTGCTGCTTCTTTTTCTGGTCCCGATCGTTCAACCCGTGACCACGGCGGAATTCGCCACGGACGACTTCGGCATCCTTGATGCGTTGGATGAACTCCTCGAAGACCGTTCGGTCAGCAGTTCAGATCTTCTCGCAGAAGGCATCGCGGAAAGCACGCTGGCATCGGTGGATGCCGCCTCGCGCGACGTTCGCGAAGGCGACGCCATCGTCGAAGCAGAACAATTCCTTGACGGCCTCGAAGTCCGCGATTCGACACCCTTTGACCCAGACCATCCACGGGCCTACGAATTCTTGCTGGATGCAGAGAACCACAGCGGTGCGGGGCTTCCAGACAACCTGTTCCAGACCTTGTTTTCCGTCGAGAATTGGCAGATCACCGATCCGCTTGCAATCGGCATCAACACCTACGCCATCTACCTGAATTTCAGCACCAAGAACGACGGCCCGTCCTACGAGACGTGGACCTCTGGGACCTTCACGGGCGACATCACGCTCGGTGCGGACCTCAACCTGTTTGACAATTACATCGACATCGACGGCGACGGGGGCGACGACGTCATCGTTGAATTGACGGTGCAGGGCTTGTTGGAGCGCGGCCAAGGGTGGGACATCACCACCAGCGGGGGCGTAGGGCCCTTGCCGGGACTGATTCCAGAGACCCTGTGGATTCGCCCCATTTTCCAGTGGCGCGTGCATCAAATTGACGCCGCTGATCCACTGTGGGACGACATGGCCTTCCTTGAGGTCAGTTTGCTCAAGGGCTTCGCGTTTGATTTCGCGGTGCAAGAATCTGAGTCCTACTCCATCGTGATCGACACGCGCTTCACCCAACCTCCACACGAGTTCCGTGTGGGCGTCGGTTTGGACCGCATCACGTTCGAAATTGCCGACACGGTGACCGACGTGGGACAATTGCTGTTGGACCTGCTTGGTGGGGGCGTCGGTGCAGACACCCTTTCGCTGACCTCCATTTCCGCACCCTACGCCATCACCATCCAAAACCCGGACGCACCGGGGGGTAGCCTGCAAACCGAATGTGCTGACGAGGATTGGTTTGATCCAGAAAACCAACCGCGGGTGGACAGCCACGCCGATCGTTGCGCCTTTGGCGTCGGTGTCGGTTTCGTTCACTTCGACGTGGCACGCAACGATGGCACCGTTCCTGATGTGCTCGAATTGGCCTACATTGACGCCGGTTTCCATCCCGAAGACACGGGGCGAAGGCTTCCCTCTGAGATCGATTTGACCCTGCGGAACGACAACTTCGGAGACAACACCTTCGATACGGTGGAAATCTTCAGCGACCGCGATGCCGATGTGTACGTCCATTATTTCGAAGACCGTTCAAAGATGCCCGAGGGCGAAGCAGCTTTCGGCAACATTTCCGATGCAAGGATTTGGATCCGTGGCTTGCCTTCAGGCTCCCTACCGCAGGAAGAAATCAATGCCTTGTTCACGATGATTGGCGAGGCTCCTGGAAGCATCAACCTGCCCGGCGATGTGCCCAACCGCATGTCCCTGTTCATCGGCATCAAGAACTTCTCAGGTGACGCGACGACCAACGTGAACGACCCGACCCTTCCGATCAACCCCGCAGCACCGCCAAACACGCTCATCGTGGTCGCCGCCGTGGATTGGATTCCGCTCCTTGAATTCGGTTCAACCTTCCAACGCGGGGGCTTCGCACCCGACCGTTCTTCGATGACCCTGGTGGTCGAAGACCTGCCACCTGTCATCGTGGTGTCCGGGAGTTTCGAACTCGGAACCAGCGGCGTCGAGCGCTTACGCCCGGACAACAGCGACCTCAGCGCCATCTCACAAGTGCTGGACAACGCTCTGCTCGGTTTGGTCGAGATCATCCTCGATTTGGGCACCATCGTGAACAGCATTCCAGGCGCCGTGGTCGGCACGGCAGGCAGCGCCGGCGGAACCGTGGAGGTCGCATGTTACACCCAAGTCAAGGCCGCATGGTCCACCGGCGAGGCACGGACACCTGCTGAGGTGGGCAGCCTTGGTTTCGCCTTGTCCTCCAGCGATCAACCGTGGTTGCCGCAGAGCGACCATTTGCTCTTGTCCAGCGATGCCTCCATCGACGTGGTTCAAGGCCGATCCGGACCGGTCGCTCCGCTTGTCCCCGTGGCGATGAGTGCGCGTGTGAGTGGGGTCTCAGGCGTCACGCAATCCTTCGATCCGACGACCAGTCAACGCGTGTTGGCGTTGACAGGTTCCAGCACGGAACCGCTGGTCGTTGGGCACGTGTCGCACGATGGGCCGAACATGACGACCGCTCAGAAGCAGGCCGCGATGATTTCCAATCGGCCCGATGAACTTCGTTTGGTGCAGTTGCCTGAGCGCTTGATCTACGAGGCCAGTGCTCCAATTGGGACCATCACCTACGGCGGACAAGACGGTGATCAGCGCAATGCGCTCCGGTTGGTCGGCTTGCCGGAGGAATTCGAACTTGTGCTTGGCTCGGAGGTCGGCTATGTGGCCAGCACACCGCTCCAATCGGTTGAGATTCAGTCCAGCAACGCCACGGTTCCGCTGACCATGGACGGCGATCACGTGCGCTTCTCGGTGGACGGCGACGAAACCAGCCTTTCCGTGCGGATTTCGGACGTGCTTCGCATGCGCCGTCTTTCGCCTCTTGAGGAAGGTGCGTTGGGTCCGGAAGGCAACAGCCGCGTCGAGATGCAGCGCACGTCGTCTGAACCCCTGAGGTTGCTCTTCGAAGACACCACGATGTACGACGACCCCCTGCTGGGGTTGAACGGCCGCGTCGTCATCGAGCCGCTGCCGGCCGACATCACGGTGGCCGTTCCTGGCGGTGCGGATTCCGATGGCTTGGAGTTGCCAGATTTCGGAGATCAGGAAGGCGTTGAGGGTTTGTCCTTCTTCCTTGACGACCTTGTCGCCTTCGGTCGAGTGACCAACGATTTCATTCATGCCCTCACCAAGGACCTTGGCGGTTCCATCAGCGGAGAAAGTGACCTTGCCATCGGCATGGACCTCGAAACCGGCGAGGCGTTCAACCTGACCGCCGACATGCGAAAGGGAACCACGCCCCCTGAACCCACGTGGGTGCATGGCCTCTCCATGGAGGCCGACGAGCGGGTGGACGTTGCCCTCAATTTGAGCCGGTTGGACCGGTTGACCCTCTCGGGTCGCAGTACGTTGGAGACCATCTGGGAGGACGGTCGCCTGACCCTTGACGAACAGGAGCAAGGCGCACTTGTGCTCGAATCGGCCGGCGTGTTCGGTGCTCGAGACCTCATGACGGTCCTCGCCGACGGCCGCCTCAGCGAGGACGAGAAAGAGGACCACGACCTCGAGAACTGGAGCGCGCAAGGCATCGATTTGACCGAGCGTCGCGCGTGGCACATCAGAACGTGGCTGCCCTCGCTCCCCGCTGGAGCCATCGATCTCGATTACGACTTCCGCTTGAAGGAGGGCATACCGACCTACCAGTTCTACCTCGATTTCACCTCATGGCAACCCGAATACGAGGACATGACCATCCTTGTCAAAGGCATCTCAGGCCAAGACGTTGACCTCCGATTGAACGGTTTTGATACCGAGAACCCGCACGATGTCCTCCTTGACGCGGTCTTCTTCCAAGAGCGGAACTTGACCGTTCCACGCTTGACCCTCGACATGCGATACGACGTGGGCGTGCCGCTTGATACCGCACATGCGGTGTTCATTGACCATACCACACAAACGCGGTCAGAAGCCCTCATCCTCGACGTTCCTCGCAGCACGGACGTGTTTGCCACCATCGGTGACGTGCTGATCCTGAACGTGACCGTGCCCGATGAGTACCAAGTGGACGGGAAATCGGCTGAGGCGCTGATGATTCAACAGCACCGATTCGTCGATGGACGCTGGTGGCCTGCGACGGTCTTCATGCGGGACCTCCCGGGCCAACTCTACCTTGTCGCCGAGCCGTCCGAGGTGTACGACATCCGTGCCGAAACGTCCTTCCAAGGCTTGTTCACGATGGACTACACCTCCAACGGCGAGGACATGGACCTCTTCGTTCAGGCCTACGGGAAAGCCATCGACAGCAAAGGCGACGTGACGATGATCGCCGAAGACCTGCCGTCACGTTTCCAACTCAAAACCACCGACCGCTTTGGGGTCGAGATCGCGTCCAGCGGGTCAGGCGTGCGTCAGTTGTACCTGCGTGCCTCCGATGTGCCCTCCAGTCCAGGCTTGACGATTCAATCGATGGAAGTGGTCGGTGAGAACCTCAAGGGAGCCACCATTCACATGCATCGGGTGGGTGGCGTGTACCCCATCATCATCCTTGACGGCATCACCACCGGGCGCGTCATCGCGACGGCGAACGCTGAGTTGACGCCGGCCGACCGCGAGCCGCGCCTTGAGAGCGTTCCATTCATGTCCGATCTGGCGATTGACGGCCGTGGCGTGCTGCTCGACACCCAGTTCACGGGCATTTTGCCCACCGCTTCAACCGTAGGCGTCAACGGCATGGCCTCTGACCTCTCGCTCATCGGTTCCCTGACCGGTGGTGCGGTGGAAACGCGGCACGTCTTGGTGGTGGAGCCGATCAGTTCTGCGGTGGCCAGCGGCTTGGCTTGGGTGGTGTGAGCTTGAGCGAGGATGCTCCCTTCAGTCCAGAGTCGTCCAAGGAGGGCATCCTCCAGCGGATCCGGGATCGGGTGGACGGCGATGGTTCCACGGATGAGGAAGACGTGCTGCGTGCGGCTCAAGACGCCGCTGAACGGCTTCAGCGCTTGCGCCGTGAGGTGGAACCTGCAAAAGTGGCCCTTGCTGGCCTCAGCCTCATCGTGCTGCTTGGCTTGCTGATGAGTGGATGGTACTGGGTCTTGCCCCGCGATGCCCTCACCCTCGACACGGTCTACATGCAGAACGGTGGACATATCCTCATGGCTGAAATCCACAATTCCGGAAGCAGGGCGGTCACCGACCTCGAGGTCGTCGTCTCTTTCGAGGACGAAGCCGGCGATGAGCTTGGTCGCATGTCGGTGTTTTTGGACGTGCTCTCTTCGCACAGTTCGGTGGCTGGTGACGACCTCGAAATGAAGATCGTCGGCCATACGGTCTGGGCGAATTACACCGTACAAACGTCGGTTTCTTGGACGGATTACGAGGGCGCAAGCCATCAGGAAACGTGGCGTCACGACGTTGGAACGTGGGCATCGGAGGAATTTTCCGACCGCACAGACCGGCGCACGTGGCCCTTCTGATGCATGAGCGTGCAGGTCACCCCAAGCGATATAGCGGTCTCGTGGAGCCTTGGCATCATGACCAGCAGCCGTGCCCTCAGGCCGGTCGCGCTGGTCCTCTTGCTCCTTCTCTCCACATGGTCGGGCTGGACGGTGCCCGGAGACGACGTGCCGTCCGCCGATGACGACGGCTGGTCGCCGACCTTCTTTGAGGTCCAACCGGACACCTACCACACCCTGGCGGGCACCTACGATCACGCTGTGCAGATGGACGACCGCACCCCGTTGGCCGACAGCCGCCTCGGCCGGTTCAGCGACGAGGGCTTGCTCATCGACCGCCCGTTGCCTGAATCGATGCTGACGCCACGCGCCGACCTTCGCTTGGTCATCGTGGACCTCGAGATGCCGCTCACCGTGGCTCGTGAGGAACTAGGAGCGGTGCAAGGGATGGTCGTTCGTGAGTTTATCGCACCGTCTGGGCTCCTTCTCCAAGCGCCTCCAGCGGCCTTCGATGCCCTTGACGGGATGGCGGCCGTACGTTCCATCCATGCTGTGCCTGCTGGCATGTTCGTTGACGACGCCTTGCTTGACGTCCTCCTCTTGACCGGTGGCGAGGTTGCCCTTCAGGGCACTGAGATGCGTCTGGAAGGATGGCGTGATGTGCATGGGCCTTTGGCTGCGGTTGATCTGCAACACGGCCAGCATCACGTGCACCAAGACCTGAGTGACGTGGTCAGCGTGGCCCTCGATGACCCGCAAGAGGTCGATGACGGGCGCTGGAGGGGGGGCCTCGCGACCACGGATCTTCTCTCGTTGGCCCTGCAACCCTCGGTGATGTGGCTTGGTCCAGAGCCAACCTTTGCGATTGCGAACGACCAAGCGCGGCAACACATGAAGGTCAGCAACGTGGCCAACGGGTTCACGACGTCGCTGAACGGTTCAGGCATCATCGTGGCCGTGGCGGATTCTGGTTTGGACGCAGACCACGGTGATTTCGGCACGCGTGTGCTGTCCAACGCCGATGTGGTTGGCGACGGCTCCACGGCGGACAAGCACTCAGGTCACGGCACGCACGTGGCCTGCACGGTGCTCGGGGATGGAAGCCGCGGGGGCTATGCAGGGGTTGCGCCGCAAGCTGAGTTAATCTTCCAAGCCATGGAGAACGACAACAACGGGCAGTTCCTCTCACCGAGTCTGAATTACATCCTGAACCAAGCCTATTCGCAAGGCGCACGGATTCACACGAACTCGTGGGGCTCCTCCCAGACCAGCGACCAAGGCAAGTACACCTCATCCGCCGAGGACATCGACGACCGCACCGCGGCCTACGACCGCACGCACGCGAATCAAGAGGGCCTCCTCGTGCTCTTTGCCGCAGGCAATGATGGCCCCGGCACCGGCACCGTGGGTGCGCCCTCCACTGCCAAGAACACCCTCACCGTGGGGAACCATCAGAACCGCTACAGCGGCGCTCCGGACACGATGATGTCCGGCTCATCACGAGGGCCAACCGACGACGGGCGCATCAAGCCAGACGTGGTGGCTCCGGGCGGCTACGTCCGTTCTTGCCGCGCCCAAGAAGCGGGCGACACCGGCAGCGCCACGTGGTCGAACCAGTATTACCTGGAGTACACCGGGACCTCCATGGCCACGCCAAACGCCGCAGGAGCCGCGGCCCTTGTGCGCGAATACCTTGTGGAAATCGCCTTGCGCCCTGAGCCTCAGGGTGCGCTGATCAAGGCGTTGTTGATCCTCGGTGCCGAGGACATGGGCACGCGAAACATTCCGAACGACGACGAGGGATGGGGGCGTGTCAACCTGCGGGACACCTTGGCGCCGACCGGTGGACGCGGCATTTGGGTGGACGACCGTTCCCTCTTGTCTTCAACCGGGCAAAGCAAGTCCTACGTGTTCAACGTCAGCGCCTCGAGCAGCCCGTTCAAGGTCGTGCTTGCATGGTCGGACGAGCGAGGGTCGCGCTTTTCCAGCACCCAATTGGTCAACGACCTCGACCTCGAGGTGACCTCTCCTGACGGCATCACCTACCTTGGCAACGTGTTCAGCAACGGCAGGAGCATCCAAGCAGGATCCAGGGACACCCTGAACAACGTCGAAGTGGTGCTCATCGACGCGGCTCAACAAGGCATTTGGGAGGTCAAAGTCAAGGACACCAACCACGCAGGAAGCCGTTCTCAACCGTATTCCATCGCCGTCTCGGGCCAAGGTGTGAATGACCTGCGTCCAGACCCGCTCATGGTCGCCAGCAGTTTCACCATGGACGTGAGCATTCCACAGGTGGGCGACCCTGTCTCCATCACCAGCGAGGTCATGAACATGGGGAACGTCAAGGCAGATGCCGTTGATGTGGTCCTTTTGGTGGACGGTACGGAACTGGACCGAACCACCGTGGATTTGTTCCCCGGATCCATCCGTTCGCTCCCATGGACGTGGACGCCCACCGTCGCAGGAACCTCTGAGGTCATCATCCGCGTGGACCCCGAAGACGTGATCGACGAGGTGCAGGAGAACAACAACGACCTGATCACCGAAGTCAACGTCAGTGCTCCGGGCGTCAAGGTCTCGGCCGTCAGCCCCGAACTTCGCTTGACCTCCTCCACCCAAACCACGTCCTCATGGAACATCACGCTCACCAACACGGCACTCATCGGCACCAATGCGTCCTTGTCTGCGGAAGCGCCGATACGGATCAGCGACGGTTTCGCTCCGGGTTGGTATGTCGGCCTTACCCTTGCCAACTTCACCCTCGAAGGGCGCGGTGAGGACTTCGTGACCGTGACCGCGGTTCACCAAGCACGCCCTGCGCCTGGCACGTATCGAATTCCCCTCACAGGACTCGATGTCGACAACGGTGTGAGTTACCCCTACAACCTGACCTTGACCGTTCCATCGTTGCCCGAAGCCCGGTTCACGCTCGATTACAGCGTGGTCCCTGTGCATCCGTTGGAAACGACCACCTTCGCGTTCACCTTGACCAACGATGGGAATGGACCGATCGGCTACGACCTGTTCCTTGAATCTCCGACCGGATGGGCCGCTGGATTCGACAACCTTGGTTCTGAACCGGGGGCCTCTTCAGGCTCCACCGGACTGATGGACAAGCACGCCGCCAGAGGCATCAACGTCACCGTGGTTCCTCCCTCGGTCAAGACCGTGGCCGGGTCCGAGCGAACCATTACCGTCATCGCCATCTCACAAACCGATCCACCGGTGTCCACTTCTTTGGAAATCCCCATGGAAGTCGTGGAGGTCCGTGACGTTGGCATCTCGTTGGAATCCAGCCTTCCCACGTTACGACCTGATGCTTCGGTGGGGCTCTTCCTGAGCCTTGAAAACCGAGGAAACGTGAACCTCAACCTGACGCCAAGTTTCCTCCTGCCCTCCGGTTGGAGTGTTTCGACAACGGTTGAACCGATCAGCCTCGGGTGGACGGACACCATCGATGTGGTCTACACGTTGGTCGGTGACGGAAGCGGGCAATCTGGAACGCTTGAGGTGCGCTTCAGCGATGACCAAGGCCGTTTCACGTGGACCGCACCGTTGGAGGTCAGGCAGCTCCCCGATCCAACGTTGGATTTCAATCGCCTTCTGCTTGAGGACGGCTCGGAATACCCGACGTCCTTCGGTTCGGGCAGCCACCCAACGGGTGAGACCCTCCGTTTCGAATGGCTGGTGGGCAACGGCGGTGAGGCGTCGTGGTCGCCTTCCGTTCAACTCGATCTTGATGCTGGATTGTTCGGTTCGTGCGATGATCCCGGAGCGGTGGGGGTGGGTGAGTTCCTCATCGTGCGTTGCGATGTCGTCCTCCCGCCGTCGCTTCCTGCCAACACCGAACCCTCCTTCTCGGTCGTGTTGACCGGAGACGGGTTCGAACGCCGAGATGACGTGACGATGTTGGTGGCCGCAGATCCGCGTCTTGACGCAAGCCTCGACGGCATCACCCCAGCGACCGCGACTGAGGTCGGGACGGTCACGTGGACCTTGGCCAACACCGGCAACACGCCAATCGATGAACGGCTGACTTTTGACGTGGCCAAGGGCTGGGAGGTCAGCATCGACGGCGCGTCCACGGTGACCTTGGACCCAGGGGCAACGCGGGTGCTGCGCGTGACCTACACCAGCACGTTGGGTGGAGAAGCACCTCTGACCCTTGAGGTAGACAACGTCCGAATGGAAGGTGACATCACCGCCACGGCCACGTCACCGCGAGCGGCCGCTGACGAAGGCCAAGGCGCAGGAGGCATGACCGCCGTGGTCGGTGCTGCGGTGGTGTTGCTCGTGGTGGCGGGTGTGCTGGTTCTGCGCCAGGTTGGCGGCAAGAAGGAGGCGGCGCTTGCGCCGAAGCTGCCGCTCCCCATGCCGGCACTGGCCGCTGCGACCGCCCCCCCTGTGGCGGCGGCACCCGCACCCGCACCGGTGGCCCAGCCCACCCCTGCACGCGAAGCCGTGGCCACGGCACCCTGCTGGGCGTGTCGAGGCACGATCACCGGCCCCATGCTCGGGTGCCCGACGTGCGGTGCCCGTTTCCATTTGCCTGGAACGCCGAACTGCCACCTGCCTGAAACGTGCCCAAAATGCGGTACGCCAAGGGCCCAATTCCTGAACGCTTGAGGGATGCGTCAAGGCGCAGGTCTTTCATGGGAAGGTCTCCACCCGGATGCATGCACGGGACGCCGACCGGCACGAAAGCCCGCGCCGTGCTGCTGATTTCCTTGATGCTCCTGAGCCTTGCACCGGTGCTCGCACCGGTCGCAGCGGACGGCCGTGACGCCAGCATTGTGCTGACGGTGACGCCGTCGACCCTCACCGTCAATCCTGGTGAGTCCGGCGAATACACCGTTCGCGTCTACAACACGGGGTCCAACCCGGTGACCGTCCAACTCTCGGCGAATGAAGCCCAGACGCAAGAATGCGGACAGTACTCTTCCGTGATCCAACAAATTCCTGGGGCCATTGATGCAGGGAGTTACGAAGAGACGACCATGAACGTCACCCTGACCCAAACCGCGGAAGGGGATTGTGACACCACCATCACGGCGGCTGCCACCGAGCAACCTGAACCACCTGAGCCACCCGGCCAACCTGCGAACGAAGAAAGGACCGTCACCACCGAAGCGGGAGACGGATCGGGCAGCGTGCTGTATGGCGTTGACCTGCGCATGGACGGACCCGCAGATTTGACCTGGGCAGGAGAAGACCCCGTGGAATGGGACATGGAAGTCGAAAACACCGGCCAGGCCGAAGCGACGGTCGTGTTCGCCGCCAGCGAGCGCGACGACCCTGGCTGCGCCGGCGTGGACGACTTTTCGATTTCGTTTGACCCATCATCGGTGAGCGTGGCCAGCGAGGAAACCGAACCCGTGGTCGTTTCCACGACCGTTCCGAACGGCCAGGACGCGGACACCTTCTGCTGGGACATCACGGCCACCGTCCAGAATGATCCATCGCAGAACGCCAGCGACACCGAAGAGATTTCACTCGAAGTGCCTGAACTGCACACGTGTGAGGCCAGCCTTTCCAAGACCAACATTCGCGTGGATCCCGGCAAACAGGGTCAGGTGCAGGTCACCTTCGAGAACACCGGCAACGCAGAGTGGGACCTGAACGTTGCACGAACGGGCCCCAAGGCAAATTGGGTCAGCGTTGACGGTGCCTCCTCGGGGCTGCTCCCCTACGACACCTCTTCGGACGAGCGCTCCTTTACCCTCAACATCGAGCCGGACGATTCGCTTGATGCGGATTCTGTTTCGACGGTGGTCGTCCAAGGACGTGACGGAGGGACCGTGGCGTGCGAGGCCGAATTGCGCATCACCCTTGGTCAAACCAAGGGCGCCTCAGTGTCCATTCCCCAGAGCATGATGTCCAACATCGAGCCAGGCAGCTCCCGCACCACCACCGTCACCGTCACGAACAACGGGAACGGGGCGGACAGTTTCCGCATCAGCGCCAGTGCGCCACCCGGCGGATGGACCGTGTCCTTTGACGTCAGCACCATCTCCCTTGGCTCCAAGCACGCCTCTGATCGAAGTGCGGACGTGACGATGACCGTCACGGTGCCGCTGGATGCCTTGGCCACCGAACAAGTGGAGATCATCGTCAGTGTGCTGCCCACTTCAGGCGGTGCCACCTACGACGAAGCCACCGTTCAGGCCACGGTGGCTGAGTCGCACGGCATGGACCTTGAAGCGCCGGTGTCAAACCAACGCGGCCAAGTCAACGCTTGGTTGCGCTTCCCCATCACCATCGAGAACGAAGGCAACGTGGACGCGACCTTCCGCTGCGTGGTGATGGACCAAAACCCCAGCGAGTGGACGACACGCTTTGTCGATGAGCAAGATCAAACGATCATCGAGGTGCAAGTTCCCGCGCGTGCAAGCCTCGATGTTGCGCTGATGGTGAAGGTCGAAGGCGTCGAGGAACGCGATTCGACGACCATTGAGGTCCGCGTCATCAACCTCGATCACAACGGTGCTCAGGACGAGGATGGCGACGGATTGCCTGACAATCAGAAGGAAGTCAACTTCGTGGCCGAGCGCTTCGACAAGGTCTACAGCATGGACGTCCGGCTTGCCGAGGCCTTCTCAGGCGACACCCAACGTGTCGAATTGCCCCCAGGTGGGAGCACGAGCCTTGAGCTGTGGGTGCGCAACACTGGAAATGCGTCCATGGACATGGCCGTCTTCGACTTCAGCGGCCTCGAGGGTCTGGCCACGCGCGAGGTGATGGTCTACGGTTTGCCCGTCACTGGGCCGCTGTACATTCCCGAAGGCTACGGCATCTGGAACGTTGCAGAATCGCGGTTTATGTTCGATGAATCCGGTGAACCCATCGTTGAACCCACCGAACAAGCAGCACAAATGGCCCAAGTCAACGCTGGGCTGACGGAGAACCTCGAGAATTACGAGGTTCGCCCCTACGAGGTCCTCGTCGAATTGGTCCTGACCGTGAACCCCGGCGCAGAAACAGGCGATGGAGGTGCCTTGGACGTCACGGTGTTGAGTGAAAACAACACCGCAAACCGCGACGGTCGTGTCTCGGTGGTCCTGGACGTCCGCATCATCGAAGATCTCTCGCTTGATGTGTCCTTGACGCCTACGGCACTCAACGTGACCTTCCCCGACAAAGCCACTTTCGAAGTTGGCGTGGTCAACGACGGGAACGTGCCCACCGATGCTCGGATTTTCGCATCCGCCGGCGAACGCGGGTGGACGGTTGACATCGAAGACGATGGCTCCGGCGATTGCCGCATCGAAGAGGGCGACCTGATGTGTCTGCTCCAGCCCGGCGAAGTTCTGATGGTCATGGTCGATGTTCGGCCACCGTATGGAGCCACCATCGAGGACGAGTTCCGTTTCACCCTCTCCGTCGAGCCCAAAGACGGCGGTGTGTTCACCCGAGAAAACGTGGAATTGTCTGTGATTGGGGTGCCCGATCAGGGCTTCTTGGGACTCGGATTGACCGCACAAAGCGTCACCAACATTGGTGTGATTTTCATGGCTGTGGTGGCGTTGGGTGTGATGGCTCGCGCGACCGGTCCGATGTTGGCCGCGCGAAAGGCCGCTGCCGAGGTCCGCAAGGCCGAACGAGCGGGTGCCTTGGCGGCCAAGGTCGACGACGCTGCCTTCGAGTTCGACTTGGATGAGGGCGAGGCGTTGCAGATGCCTGCACACAGCCCTGTGCCCCACTCCTCATGGGGCCTCATCTTCTTCCTCTATGCGCCCTTTACCTTCGGCCTCTACATGCTGTTCTACATGCACCGGCGCGCGGAGGAACTCAAGCAACACGCCGGGCTTGGGCCCGGTGGCACCAAGCACCTTGTGATGATGATCATTCCAGGGGTGAACCTCTACCGCATGATGATGTTCCGCAAGGAGGTCATCGAGTTGGAGGACATGACGGGCCACCAAACGCCCTACCGAAGCATGTTGAACATGCTCCTCTGGATGCTGTTTGGCTTCGTGATCATTCCAGGAGCCGGCATGGCCCTCTCGGTCGTTGCCGGTCTGATCACGGGTGGCGAGGGTGCGTTGGCTGCTTTGCTCGCCCTCCCCGGCCTCCTCGTGATTCCTGTGTCCTTCGTCTACACCGCATTCAAGCTCAGCGCTCGCCAGCACGATTCCTTGCAAGCCTCATGGGCGCGTTTCTTCCACGCGCAAGGCTGAGCCATCTCCCCAGAATTCGGCCCATCGCGTGCCCCCTCGGGCAGGGGCGACGTGGCCCTTTTAGGGCGTCCTAAAAATTGGGCGAATCGGGAACGCTTATGGAGGGACCACAGGTGGACAAAGCAAGGGAGCGTATGCGTTCCTGTGGGGTCTCAAAATGACCGACGTGACCACCGTGACCGATGCCTATCTCGCGGTTGGATTGATGACGCTGGTTGGCTTCCTCGTTCCCTTCGGTGCCTTCCTCACCTCGTACTTCGTTCGCCCGCGGACGGACCGCTCCCAACCGCACAAGACCACCTCCTACTTGCTGGAAGGCTACGAGGCCGATCACAGCCTGTATCCTCGCCGCTTGTCGACCTACGAGTGCGGCTCGGAACCTGTTGGTGATGCCATGATTCAGTTCCACTTCCAGTACTACTGGTATGCGCTGATCTTCCTGGTCTTCGACGTCGCGTTCATGTTCATGGCGCTCGGTGGCTTTGTGATCAACGACGCCACGGCCACCGCCGACGGCGACCTCAGCACCGCCATCAGCCGCCTCCTCGTGCTGACGGCCTTCTTCTCCATCATGACGCTCGGCGTCTGGCACGTGTTCCGCAAGCGCGGACGGATCTACATCTGAGGTGAAGACATGAGCGAACCAGGACAAAACTACGCCGCGTTCAACAGCTCGGCCCTGCTCGACTTTGTTGGCGACGTGACCGATGAATCCCTGAAGGCCACCCGCCTCAAGCAGTTCCTCTCCGTCCTTGCGGGCCGGTTTTTCAACTGGGCTGGGCGCAAGTCGCTGTTCACCCTCCACCTCGGCATCAAGTGCTGCGCCATCGAGATGGCCGCTTCGGCCATTCCACGTTTCGACGCAGAGCGCTTTGGCGTGATTTTCCGTTCTTCGCCC
>MDSZ01258743.1_pt1 | contig 17912 bp, 23 predicted proteins | sample 811201 | NCBI WGS metagenome assembly MDSZ01 (sample SAMN05326647, study PRJNA326480) | marine metagenome | isolation source: seawater | place: Indian Ocean: North | collected 2010
TCTTGCTAAAATAGCTTCAGCAGATGTTAACTCAGGGTGAGCTTCTAAAGTTGCAGGTGGAATCCACCATCCCTCACCAAGACCTGTAATAGGGGCTTTGTTAAGAGATACGATTGTACCTTCTGCTTCAGCAGCTTGTAAAGGAACTAAAGCAGCGTTTGCCCAAAATTCAGGAGCAACGTCTGGCTCACCTTTTTCTGCCATACTTGTAAAAGTAGGCATAGTAGCACCTTCAACTAATTCAACTTCACAACCAAATCCATTTTCTAAAATGAATTTATCAACTTCTGCCATAAGATTTGCCGATGCCCAGTTCATATTAGCAACTGTAAGCGAACAAGCAGAGGCAGTAGTTGTAATTGAACTAAAGCCTAAAGCAAGAAGTGCTGCGAAGAATATATTTCTTAAATAAGTCATATTTTATCTCCTCATTTATTATTAATAAATATTTATTAGTATTTGGCCCCAGTAAATCATTTACATTATTATCATGCAAATTATTTATGAGGATTATTTTGTATAATATGACGATTTTACTTGATTAGATTAGAAAAAGTTATCTAATCCTGAGGTGCCAAATTTTGAAAAATCAGAAGCATATAATCTAGCGAAAGAAAAACTAATAAAATCAGGCTGTTCTGAAGATAATACACATGGAATTGTCGATGGAATACTAGATGCAGAATTTAGTGGGATCAAAAGTCACGGTTTCCATTATTTGCCCATTTACTGCAATCATTTAAAAATTGGCAAAATAAAAGGAAACGCCATCTCTTCGATTGAAAAGATATCCAATTCTGCTCTCAAAGTAAACGCTGATAACGGGTTTGCTCATAGTGCTATAAATAGAGGGTTACCTTTATTTTTTGAAATGTGTGCCGAAGAGGCCATTTCTTGTATGTCAGTTTATAATTCTTATAACTGCGGAGTTCTAGGTTTTCATACTAAGCAAATTGCTGAAAAAGGTTTTTTAGGATTTGGTTTTACGAATGCCCCAGCATCAATAGCGCCTCATGGTGGAGTTAAGCCAGTAGTAGGCACAAATCCTTTTTCTCTTGCTGTGCCTCATGAAGGTAGGGTAAGTATTATTATCGATCAATCAGCTAGTGTAGTTGCTAAAAGCGAAATTTCTGTCAGAGCTAAATCAGGAGAGTCAATTCCTGATGGATGGGCATTTGATAGTAAAGGCAATACTACTAACAATGCTAAAGAAGCATTAAAAGGTACAATGGCACCAAGTGGGGGTTATAAAGGTTTTGGGACAGGCCTTATGGTTGAAATTTTAACTGCTTGCATTTCTGGTGGTAATTTAGGAACCCAAGCATCTTCTTTTGCAGGAGAGGATGGAGGACCTCCTAGTACTGGTCAATTTTTTATAGCCATTAATCCTGAAAAATTTAATGTTAATTATGAGAGTTCTCTTGAAATACTTATTTCATCAATTATCAACCAAGAAGGTGCTCGTCTTCCAGGGGCTAAACGTCAATTAAACTTTGAAAAGAACAAGAAAGAAAATATTAATATTTCTGATGAGCTACTTTTGAGAATAAATCAAATATAATTATTTTTTTGTAACGGCATATGGAGCAAAAGAGGAGTCCAATTTACCCTTTGTAGATTTAATATTTTTAGCAGGAATACCAACCATTATACCACCCTTTGGTACATCTTTAGTCACTACTGCATTTGATCCAATACGTGCACAACTTTTAACAATTACAGGACCTAGTATTTGGGCACCAGAACCTACAATTACATCATCCTCTAAAGTAGGGTGTCTCTTAATGCCTACTTGCTCAGAAGACTTAACTGCCGGAGATATTCCTCCTAATGTAACGCTGTGATACATGGTTACATTATCACCAATTTCAGCAGTTTCACCAATTACAACACCCATGCCATGATCAATAAATAAATTTTTTCCTATTTTTGCCGCTGGATGAATTTCAATTCCGGTTAGAAATCTTGATAGCTGTGATATCATTCTTGACGGGACCTTTAAATTCAGCCCCCAAATAAAATTTGCTATCCTATGAAAAAAAACTGCCTTTACACCAGGATATGTAAGAAGCACTAAAAGAAGAGATGTAGCAGCTGGATCCCTAGATTTAATAGATTCAAAATATTTTGTAAGATTTTCAAACATTTATAATAATATAATTATGCACTATATTACTAAGTTCAAGTAACTTTATTAAATTCTTTATGTTCCATAATTAATTGATACTCTTAATGAGTGTTTATTATAGAAAAACCTAAAGAAATTCATCTTCAGAGCTGGAAGGAAATTATAATTGAAAGTCTAAGCTCTCATAGCTTCTATTTGAATGAATTCAACTTTAATAGGTTTTGGGCAAGTATTTTCCAAGAGGATTTTTTTGCTTTTGCAGCTAAAAATGAGGATAAGTTTATGGGCATTATAATTGCAAGAATTAATGAAACTTATTTTCAAAAAATTATTGAATTGGATGTATTATATGTATTACCGGAGTTCAGAAAAATTGGCGTAGCTAAGTCTTTGATCAATAAAATAGAGTCTTTAGCTGAAGAAAAGGAATTAGATTTGGTAATTAGGAATGTTGAAAAGAGTAATTTAATAGCACAAAAACTATTTAAAAATTATCAAGAAATAAATCGAACACGTTATGTTAAAAAAGCGTGATTGATTTTCATATTTTTATATATTAACTAAATTATATGTCTGATCCAAATAATAATGGGGAAAACTACGAGAATAAAAACAGATGGGTTTGGGGAGTAATTATTGTGATAGCACTGAGTTCAATTTATGTGATGTCAAAAATCTTTATTAAGACTCCATGGCAGTATCTGTCTTAGTCTTTAACTGTTTTTCAAATTCTCTAAGTCTTTTATATACACTGGCTAGTTCAATTATAGTTGGCCATGATTTGAGTAAATATTGCATTGACCCCTCAACACGACCAAATGCGCGAATAATTTGTTGCATGACACCCAAAGTAACAACCCCAGCTACAATAGCTGGTGCTAGGAATACATAAGCACTTAATACATTAGCTTGAAGGTAAGCAATTCTACCAATGTTAAAATATAAATATCTTATGTATGATAAGAAATGGATATTTCGAACATCATCAAATAATTCCTCTATAGTTTTAGGCCTTACAGTTTCATCATCTTCTGCAATAACAAGCATTTTTCTGTAAGCAGCTTCTTGTTTTTGTAAATCGTATTCAACACCAACCAATCTTAGTAAAAGACCCAACATGATTAAAAAGATCGTCCCTCCAACTGACCAAATCAAAGCACCAACTACTAGGCCATAATCCCAGTCACCGAAAAAGAATATAGGAATACCAGCGCTCAAACCTAATAATATTGGTAAAAATTGAACTATTACCATTACGGATTCAATTAAACTCGTACCAAGACCTTCCATGATTCTGCCAAATTTAATCGTATCTTCTTGAACACGTTGAGCAGCACCCTCAATTTTTCGAGCATGGTAATAGACACTATGATACCACTCGACCATAGCTGTCCTCCATCTAAATAAAAAATGCTGAGTAAAAAAAGCGACTACAACATAGATAGCAACATAAATTCCAGCAAGAGTAATAAAAGAGATTAATCCAGCCCAATACTCTTCAATGGTTATCGAATTAGGCTCTGCAAGAGCTTTTTGGATCATGTCGTAAAAAGTTCCAAACCATTCATTAATACGAACATCAATTTCTACTTGAACCCATAAACTACTGAGAATTGCAGCAGAACCTGCCCAAGCCCATAAAAACCATTTTTTTGAGTTAAAAAATCTAAACATTTAGAGAGAATGAAGAATAATTGAAAAATATGATTTTTTGAAGCTTAATCGGTGCTTCAAAAGTGTTAATATAAGAATTGCATATATTCATTATAATATAATATGTAATATGGCTGATGTTGGTTCAATAAAAAAGGTAAAACTTAATTTACCTTTTAAATATTTTGGTCCTGACTCAACAGTTAGTGAAATTGCAGATATGATGGATCTTGAGGATATTGGAGCAGTCCCTGTTCTTGATGAAAACTTTTATCTTCTTGGATTAGTTTCAGAGAGAGATATTGTCAGAAAATTAGTCAAAAATGGCAGAGACTCAGATTTAGTTACAGCTAAAGACATAATGACTAAAGAAATAATATCCATTCATAAGAAAACCACCATTATTGAAGCCCTTAAATTAATGAAAGAAAATAATATTAGACACCTCCCAATAGTTGATGAAACTAAAAAAATGATCAATTTTATCTCTTTAAGAGATTTAATGGGCAACTCAAAAAACAAGAAAATTAATATAGCACTATTGGTATTTGCGCTAGTTTTGTTACCGGCTATAATTATTCTAAAATAAAAATGTCTCAAAATACAAAAGGAATTATCCTTGCTGCAGGCAAGGGAACAAGATTAATGCCAGCGACATTGCCTACTTCTAAACCTTTACTTCCAATATTTGATAAACCGATGATCTATTACCCATTAGAGACACTGATCAGAATGGGGGTCAAAGACATTTTATTTATTGTTCAAGATGAAGATTTAAAAATTTTTAAGGAAACTTTTGGTAGCGGAGATCATGTTGGTTTAAATTTTTTTTATGAAATTCAACAAGTCCAAAGAGGTATAGCTGATGCTTATTTCATAGCAGAAGATTTTCTTCAAGGGAGCGATTCCGTTCTAGCTTTAAGCGACAATGTTTTTTTAGGTAAAGATTATTTTGATTATGCACATGAAGCATTAAATAAAATGAAAAAAAATGGAAGTTGTATATTCGGATTACCTGTCCCAGATCCAGAAAAATTTGGTGTTATTGAATTAGATAAAGAGGACAATATAGTCGGAATAGAAGAAAAACCAACTAATCCTAAAAGTAATTTGATTACCCCAGGTATGTATTTTTTTGACTCAGACGCACCTAAGCATGCCAAAACTTTAAAGCCATCAAAAAGAGGAGAGCTTGAAATTACAGATCTAATCAAGGTTTATTTAATTAATAATAAATTATCTATGCAAAGACTTGATGAAACTATTATTTGGCATGATACTGGTAACGCAGAGGCACTACTTAGCGCTTCTATTAAAGTTCAAAAATATGAAAAAGAGAACAATTTAAAGCTTGGATCATACGAGATAGCAGCTTACGAAAAAGGATTTATAACTTCTTCAAGTCTTGAAAAAATAGCTGAAAAATACAATAAATCCGATTATGGACAAGCAATAAAAAATTATTTAAATAGCAAATAGATTTAAACTTCATTTTTATCCGATACGACTGCAGATTTTATTTCATTAATTATTCCAGGAGCCGCACTTTCAACCCTTCTCCAAGTTGGCATATTAGGAGTTGTTGTCGGTGAGTCCAAATATATTTTACCAGATTCAATTATATTTTGAGCGAAAAGCTCTACCATTTCTTCTTCTTGATGAACATCAAAATCTAAACCATTCATTTCAGCATCACTTTTATAAATTTGAACCATATCTAAAGCTAATCGATAGTAAGTTGCTTTGAGAGATCTAAAAGTTTCATTAGAAAAAACATGACCCTGGGTTGCAAGCTTTCTAAATAATGCTTTTGAAATATCTATGGTCATCTTAGATAGACCTTTATTTCTATTATTTTTAGAGATCTCTTGATGTTTATGCTCATAAGTATCTGCTATGTCAACTTGACAAATCCTATTATTAGCAAAATTACGATACATTTCGGAAAGTATTCCTATTTCCAACCCCCAATCATGAGGTATTCGAATATCATTTAATAAATCGTATTTAAAAGAAAATTCTCCAGCAAGGGGGTATTTAAAACAATCTAGAAAGTATAAATAATCATTATGCCCAACTATTTTTTGTAATGATTTTAATAATGGAGTAATAAGTAAGCGAGTTACTCTTCCATTCATTTTCTGTTGTGCAACTCTAGGATAAAAACCTTTGCAAAAATCAAAATGAAAATTCGGATTAACTACCGGATAAAATAATTTCGCAATAAGAGACTTGTTATAAGTGACAATATCACAATCATGCATTGCTACCGCACCAGAGTCTTTTAATGAAATCACAAAACCCATGCAATACCATATGTTTCTTCCCTTACCTTTTTCTTGGGGAGATAAATTTATTTTTCGTAGCTTATTATCAATACTTTTTAAACGAGGCCCATCATTCCAAAGAATGTTTGTATTTTGAGGTAAATCTGAAAAAAAATTTTTTGCTTTTTTAAACTCTGCTTTTGATGCTTGATCTAAGCCGATTACAAGGTTTTTTATGTATTTAATTTTTTTTAAAGTATTTACAATATAAGTAAGAGCCGGACGTTCTAATTCAGAATATAAAGATGGCAAAATTAAAGTCATAGGAACAGTCTTAGAAAAATTGATCAAGTCTTTTTCAATATCTTCTATTTTTTTTTCATTAAAATTATGGAGAGTGGCAATTATGCCGTTTTGATGAAAATCACTCATTAGTAGATTTTTCCTTCGAGTTTTTTATTCAAATAAATAATTGCTTCCTTCCAACCCATAGGTGCATTTAACTTTGATCTAAATATATTTTTTTTCATTTTATTTAAACTAGGATACGAGAAATGGTTATTTTTAATTAAACATGGATATGTAGCATAATTTAACATTTCAACATCATTCTCATTATCGCCTATGCATATAACTTTTTTGAAAAAACTATCACCAAACTGATCAAAATAAGCATGAGATATAAGCTTTGAAGATATTCCTTTGTTGCATGGTGAAGATATTTGAATAAACCTTCCCCCTTGAATTAATTTACCTTTTTTATTGAAATTTGTGTGTTTTTTAAATTTTTTGTAATTTAAATTACTATCTTTCCAAATAATTAATTGACTAGCTTCTCTAGAAAGCATTGGTTTTATTTCACTTAAATTGGTTAATGACTTTAATTCTTTAAATGATAGGTCTTGAACTATTTCAAAATGATAATATTTTTTTTGAGATTTAAGGTATTTATACCAAAAATTTGATGATTTTTTAGCAATTATTATTTTCCAAAATTTTCCATGATTAATACTTTTTGGGATTCTTTTAAAAACTTTTTTGGGAAAAAATACTAATGCTCCATTTTCTGTACAAAAGGGCATATCCATTAAATTAAGATTATTTAATAAATTATTAATCTCTAAAAAAGTTTTGCTTGAATTAATTATAATTTGATTTGATTTTATCTTAATTTTTTTTATTAAGTTTCTATTTTTACCAGAATTATAAGTTCTATGATTAAGTAAGGTACCATCTAAATCAGTAAAAATTAGGTAGCTTTTCATTTATATATAATTTTTTTAAATCTTTGTTTGCTGTTTATTTGAATTAAAATATCAGAATCTTTAGCACTTGTTTTATGCATCCATAATGAAATTTTTTGATAATATTGTATGAAATTTATTAAGTATTTACGTAATTTTTTTGTATTTGATTTTGATCTCAAATTGAGTTCTTGCTTATATTTCCATTCAATAATATCACCCCATTTATTAAAACGAAAATAAACGAAATAATTAAAGTAATCATAAAGTGATTGGTATTTTTTTAAATTTTCATTATAAGAAAATCTCCATTTGTATTTAGGATCATTGTTTTTCTCTAATAAATTTATATTTTTCTTTAAATAATTATCATCTAGAGGTTTCGCACCAACGCACCATCCTTCTAAAATTAGAAGGTCACATTCATTAATTTTTTGATAATTTTTTTTTCTATTATCTTTTACTTTATCAAACAAAGGCAGATAAATTGGAAATTTTCTTTGATTTATTTCCAAAATCTTTTTCTTAATTAGATCTATATCATGTGTGCCAGGTACTCCTCGGGTTTGAAATAAAGAATGAACTTCTTTTGATAATTTTTCTCTTAATCTTAAAGAATAATAAAAATTATCAAGACTTAAAATAACGACTTTTTTTTTATAAAATTTTTTAAAAAACAATTTTGTAAGTTTACAAAAAGAAGATTTCCCAGAGCCTTGTGCTCCAGCTATCATAATTTTTTTCTTATTTTTGAAACTTTTTAGAAGAGGTATGTAGTTTGATAATATGTAGTTTTTTGGGAAAGTTTCTCCAGTTAACTCTTTTAATGTATTTTGAATGAAGGAAACTTCACCCTGACTAGTTCCATTTTGCTGATTCATTATTTAAAAAAGTTATTACTCTCTGTTTAAATTGTATCTTTTCTGTTTCATCTTCAATCATTTTATCGATATCTAACTCTAAATTGGCCAATATTCTATTTTTTGAATTCCATTTTACTTTATCATCATCATTAAACCTCTCGCAAATTTCTAATTCGTAATTTCTTTTTTCTTGCTTTGGTAGGGTTTGAGGTGCTATTTCATAAATTATTCTAAGTGCTAATTCTTTGTATCTATCATCTTTAAATTTTTGGGCTATCTCAAATTTTTTGTTATTTGGAGAAGTATGAAAATCAATCATTAATTTTTTATCATTAGGTGATGGAAATTTTTCAAAAATTCGATCTTCTACATTAAATGGTTCAGGCCATTCTTTTTGATTAGATAAATGAAGTTGAATTATTTTGGTACAAAATTCCTCATTATTTTTAATAAAATTAGCTCTTGATCTTAACTCATCTATGCCAATTTCCGCAAAATTAGTATTTTTAAAACAATAACTCTCATTCAATAAAGTTTTCGATTTAGAGCCATCGAAGACTTCACAAATTCTTCTAGCCCCATCATTCATTCTTTTTAGCAATTCCTTATCTTCTAAATCTTTCATCTCCCTAGGATCAAAAAAAAGATTATATACTAGGTAATGATGGTTTTTTCCTGGTATACCACCAATAAGTGTTTGGGCTTTGATTGTAGGTCTTCGACCCCAAAATGTTGTATTTGTGAAAACTAGATTATCAAGCATAAATTTTTTTGGAGTATCTCTTAAACGAAATTCGTAAGCAGATTTCCAAATTTGTGGGCATCTAATTGATAAAATCTTATTCAGCTCAAGAGTGACTAAGCTATCAAATACTGCATCATGGGGACCAGCTTCGTAGCTAATTGAAATATTATTTTTCTTAAATATTTCTTCTAATTTTAATATGGGATAGCCTTGATCATCTGTATTAAATTTAATGTGCTCTGGACTAAAAACAGATACTAGTCTCAAAATTTCAAAGACATCCATACGTACGTTGTTATTCGTGACAGTCATATAAATTTCTGGCATCAAATTTTGATAAAAAGCCTGTCTTAAGAATGGCTCATCAAAATTTATATTATTAAACCCAATAAAAATTGTAGGTTTTGATGACCATTGTTGAAATGTTTCATAAAGTTGAGTACTTGCTTCATAATAATTCGGGTAGTTATTTTGAAAAAGATTTATTGGATCGACACCTGTTGTAATTAATGCACCTGGTTCAAACCACTTGCCTTCCCGTAGCTTTGAGTGAATTTCTAGTTTATCTTTAACTTCAAAATTATGATCTGTTAAAACTGCTCCTACTTGAGTAATTTGATTATACTTATCGTTTCTTCCAGTAGTTTCTAAATCCCAAAAAATATATTGATCATTCATTTGTATGTTAAAATAAAACTACATAAATGGCATATAAACAAAAGAGAAAATATTAAAAAACTAGCTCCGGAGGAATATTAAGTAAGGATAGGAATAAGGTGGAGCTAGTTTAAGAATTGATGATTTATACTAATTTTTTATTCTAAGTCAAATTGTGATTATAGCCTATCAGCTGTGCAAAATAGACATAGCTAAAATACAATGTTTTAGGGGTTTTTAAACAAATCTTTGATTTTTTCGTAATATTTTACTGAACATTTTGCACCACAGAAGAAAATTTTTTTTGGGATATCATAGAATTTAGGATCAGCCCAATAAATAGGTTCTATAATTTTTTTTTTGCAAACTTCGCATTCCATAGAGCCCATAATAGTTATATTAGAATTCTAATTCAACAACTCTACTCTCTTCAATCGGTTCAGGATCAAAGTAAGAAATTGAAGATAAAAGCCTATTATTTAAACCTAGTATCTCATCATAATATTTTGTCATTATTTTATTAGGACTAGCATGAGGTGCTATTTCCTTTAATTTTTCGATAATTAACTCAATATTGTCAGGATCAAATTTTGCAGCTACTCCTAGAGAGGTGGCTGTTGAGCGACTGATGCCCATATGGCAATGAATAAGTATAGGTTTTGAGGTGTCCCAATCATTGGTGAAATCTAATAGTTGTTGAGCATGATGTTTTTCAGGTAAAATAAACCCTTCTCGAGGCTCAGAAATATCATCTATCAACATCCTCAGATGTCTATTTTCATCCATTCCATTTGGAGTTTCAGGTGAAAAATTTTTATTGATAATTGTTAGCATCATATCAGGTCTAAATTTATCAACACAATCTTGAATATCTGCTAGTCCACATATTATTATTTTTTTTTGCATGTGATATTTTATTAATATATAGATAAACTTATATTAAGAAAGATTATTTATTTTCATGACAACACAATTAGAAAGTTTAAAGAAATATTCTTCCGTCGTAGCTGACACAGGAGATATTGACAGTATTAAAAAGTTTAATCCAGATGATTGTACAACTAATCCATCATTAATATTTAAAGCTGTTCAATCAGGAAAATATAAAAAATTAGTCACTGAAGTAATATCAAACTCTAAAAGTAGAAAGTTTAATCAAACAACAGATCAAATAGATTACATTTCTGATCAATTAGCTATAGCCTTTGGTATAGAGTTGTCCAAAATAGTTCCTGGATACGTCTCAACAGAAGTTGATGCTGATTTATCATTTGATACCAATGCAACTGTTGAAAAAGCAAAACAAATAATTAACAGTTATGAACAGTCTGGCGTTCCAAAAAATAGAATTTTAATTAAAGTTGCTGGAACTTGGGAGGGTATACAATCAGTAAAAAAATTAGAGTCTGAAGGAATCTCGTGCAATTGCACACTTATTTTTTCTTTAACACAAGCAGTTGCTTGTGCTGAGGCTGGAGCTTTTTTAATCTCCCCATTTGTAGGTAGAATTCTTGATTGGTTTAAATCAAACACAACAAATGAATATGATAGTTCAAATGATCCTGGTGTGGATAGTGTAAAAAAAATATTTAACTATTTTAAAAAATACAATTTCAATACAATAGTTATGGCCGCTTCATTTAGAAACAAAGATGAAATTATCAGTTTAGCAGGATGTGACAAACTAACTATAAGCCCTGTTTTACTAGAAGAATTAAATAATACTAATGGTGAAATTGATCAAATACTCTTACCTGATGATGCTAAAAATACCGAACTAACAAGAATTAATGTAAATGAGAACTCATTTAGATGGCATTTAAATCAAAATCAAATGGCATCATTTAAATTAGCGGAGGGAATCCGCTTATTTAATAAGGATATGTTAAAATTAAAGAATTTAATTAAAGATCAATTATAATTATTGCCAATCTCTACCCAAAATTATAATAATTAATAATGAAATTTAGAACAAATAAATCAATTATTGATCAATACTCCACTGGGAGTATTGCCAAAATAGCATTTTTTCTTTTAGGTATAATTCTTTTGTCTCTATCCAGTAAAATTTCAATACCTTTCTTTCCTGTTCCAATGACACTTCAAACTTTTGTAGTTTACTTTATAGCAGCCTCTATGGGTATGGTTGGTTTTTACTCAACTCTCTCTTATGTAATACTTGGGCTCATGGGACTTCCTATATTCGCTGCTGGCGGAGGTTTAGGATATGTAATGTCACCAACCTTTGGTTTCTTGTATGGAATGGTTCTAGCTTCATTAGCTATAGCCTATCTATCAAAAAATCTTTTTGATAAAAGCTTTGTTAAACTGATATTTGCAATATTTATCGGAGCCGTAATAACTTTTATATGTGGGCTTGTACACTTATCTGGTTATATAGGAATTGAAAAAGCATTTAAGGCTGGTTTGTATCCATTTATTTACAGCGAACTTTTAAAAATTGCTCTTGCAATTTCAATATCATATTTTTTAATTAAAAAAAATTAATCAGGTATAAAATTTAAAGTTATTCCGTTATTACAATACCTAAGTCCAGTTGGTTCAGGACCATCTTTAAAAACATGACCATGATGACCGCCACATTTTGCACAATGATATTCTTTACGAGGAATTACTAATTTAAAATCATTTTTAAAACCTAAAGAATTAGGTAGATAATCAAAAAAGGATGGCCACCCAGTACCACTGTCGTATTTCATATCTGATGAAAATAATGGTAGGTCGCATCCAACACATTGGTATATTCCCTTTCTTTTTTCGTTATTAAGGACACTAAATCCAGGTCTTTCAGTTCCATGTTGCCTTAAAATATAATATTCTTCTTCTGTTAATCTAGATCTCCATTCGGTGTCTGATAATTTTAATTTTTCAATAGCCATCAAATTTTTTACTCCAAAAATAACAAATCCTGTTGATAAAAATAAAAATTTTCTTCTTTTTAATCTAATCATTTTAATAGAAGTATAAGAAATTGTAATGAAAATTCTACTATCCTTAATTTTTATATTTTTCTCATCTTACGCTGTGTCTGCGGGAACAGACAGTGGAGAGAGCTCCTCAAGTTATAGCGATAGCAATGTTGATACTAGCTTGGAGTTTAATAAAGCAAAAAAGTTAATTTATAAAAATAGATTCAAATTAGCCTTAGATATATTGAAGTCTATTGAAAAAGAAACACCCTCTGGATACTCAAAGGCGGACTTATATAATTATCTTGGTTTTGCCTCTAGAAAACAAAATAATCCTAACTATAAAGATGCTGAAAAATACTATTTGAAAGCACTTTCTTTTGACTCAAACCATATTGGTGCTATGGAATATTTAGGGGAGCTTTATGTTGAAACCGATCGAATAGACCAAGCTAAGTCAATGCTACAAAGATTAGGTATGGTAGCTGGTCAAGACAGCAAAGAATACAAAGAACTTAATAATTTAATAAATTAGATATTTTTATTTGATAACAAACTGCTGATTATTTCTTTTTAGCTCTTCTTTTAGCGCGTCTTTTACGTGAACCAATTTTTCTGCGCCCACGGTGCTTTTTTGGATATCCCATAGCGAGGCACTATAGAGATTTTGCCCCAAAAAATAAACATATTTTTTTTATTTCTTTTATATAATTTAAGGCAATGAAATCGTTTTTTCTAGTTCTTGTTGCAGGACTTATATTATCAGTTGGCAATGGTTTTAGAATGTCTCTTGGGATATACGTTCCAGATTTACTAGCTTCAACAGCATTTGGCGCATCATTAATAGGATTGACCTATGGTATTTTTAATCTTTTATGGGGTACAATGTCACCAATAGCCGGCGCTTTTGCAGAACAAAAGGGATATGTAAAAACTTTATCTATAGGCTTTATAGGAGTATCACTTAGTTTTTATGTTACCTCATCTGCCATCGACCCAATTCATTTTCTTTTTGGACTAGGTGTTATAGGAGGACTTTCCGCTGGAATTATTTCTGTTCCTGTTATTATTGGAGGAGTATCAAAGTATTTTGATGATGATAAAACTAGAAGCACTGTAACTGGAATATTAATGTCGTTGGCTGCTACTGGAATGTTTATTTTTACTCCAATAAACCAATTCTTAGTTACTACTTTTCAGTGGAGCTTTTCATTTCAAATAACATCAATCTTTTTTCTACTTTTAGTCCCAATATCACTTATTTTTTTAATACCAAAACCAAAAAAGAAAACTAATCAAAACTATACAAAAAGAAAAATAATTGATGTTATAAAACAAGCTTCCCAAGATAAAAGTTATCAATTTTTAATTCTAGGATTTTTTGTTTGTGGATTACATGTTGCTTTAATTTCAAATTATCTGCCAACATTTGCAAAAATTAAAGGATTAGATACAGCTATTGCAGCTACAGGGCTTACTTTAGTTGGAATTTTCAATATGATTGGAACCCTCATATCAGGGCGTGTATCAGGTATTATTAAAAAAAAATATGTTTTATCTTTTATCTACTTTGCAAGAAGTATAGCTATATTTCTTTTATTAGTATTACCAACTACTAAATTAATGATTATAGTATTTAGCTGTATAATAGGACTGCTATGGCTCTCAACTGTACCTCCAACTTCAGGAATTGTTGCAAATAGATTTGGAACTCGATACCTCTCCACCCTATTTGGTATTGTTATGGTTTCGCATCAAGCAGGTGCCTTTGTAGGGTCTTTTGTTGGAGGTTTGGTAATTGATCTTTATGGATCACTGAATATTGCATGGATAATGGCAATTTTAATTTCTTTGTTCTCTGCTCTAATTCATTTCCCAATAATTGAAAAAGAAAAATCAGAAGAAGTTTTTGCTTAAATTAAATATAAATCCATTTTTTATATTAGTATTAGGAGCATTAAGTATTGCTTTTTCACCAATTTTTGTTCGTTTTTCTGATGTTGACCCAATAATCACAGCATTTTATAGAATTTTTTTAAGTCTTCCTTTCTTCTTACTTTTCTCATCTTTTGATTTTATTGAAAAAATAAAATTTCCATTAGTTAAAAATCATTATGTCATTTTTATATTGTCAGGAGTTTTTTTTGCTCTTGATTTAATTTGTTGGCATTGGTCTATTAAGCTAACAACTGTCTCAAAAGCAACTTTTTTATCAAACCTAGCTCCTGTTGTAGTTATAATTTTCGCCTATTTCTTTTTGAAAGAAAAATTTTCAAAATTTTTTTTAATTGCTTTTATATTCTCAATGAGCGGTATGATTTTATTACTTGGGGAAAGTTTTCAATTTAATAAAAAACAATTTTTAGGAGATTTATTAGGTGTTTTAACAGCATTTTGGTATGGAAGTTATATAGTTACAATAAGTCAACTTAGAAAAAAATTTAACACTACTTCAATTATGTTTATTTCAGGAATAATCACATCAATTATATTAATTATAGTTTCTTTAGTTTTTGAACAACAATTAATACCAAAAACTATCAACTCTATTTTAGTTTTATTTTTATTAGGCTTTGTTTGTCAGTTTATGGGTCAAGCATTTATTACTCATTCTCTTGCTTTTCTTCCTGCCTCAACATCCTCATTAACTTTACTTATTCAACCTATAGCTGCAACTTTACTTGGATTTTTATTTTTCCAAGAAAAATTAACTCTGATACAGTTTTTGGGGAGCATTTTAATTCTTTTTGGTATTTACGTAGCTCGAGCAAAATATGAAAAATAAATTAATAAAAGTTGTAGGAGGAATAATTTTTAATGAAAATAAAATTCTGATTTGTCAAAGAAAACAAGATAATGAACATTCTTTAAAATGGGAATTTCCAGGAGGTAAAATTAAATCAAGTGAAAAACCAATTTTTGCTTTAACTAGAGAGTTAAAAGAAGAGTTAAAAATTAATGTTAAAAAATCTATTTTTTTAGATGATTACGTTTTTGATTATCTTGAATTAAAAAAAAAAATTCATTTATTTTTCTATGCTATTTTGCAATATGATAATCAAATTCAGAATATTATTCATCGGGATTTGAAATGGATTGAAATTCAAGAATTATCTGATTATGATTTTCTTGAAGGTGATAATATAATCATTCAAAAATTAATTAATAATGAGTTTAAATTTAACTGAATTAAATCATCAAGAATACGAAAGGGTTTTGCTTGCTGAAGATGCTTCTTCCAAATTTTATTGTATTGTAGCTATTCATAACACCAATCGTGGCCCAGCGTTAGGAGGTTGTCGATACTTTCCTTATGAAAAAAACGATGATCAATTAAAAGATGTATTAAAGCTATCAAAAGCAATGACTTATAAAAATTCTCTTGCTAATTTGAATTTTGGAGGAGGAAAAGCAACAATTAATTCCAAAGTATCTAAAGAAAAAATGTATGAACTTTTTTCAGAAGTATTAAATCATCTTGATGGTACTTATATTACTGCTGGTGACATAGGAATGGTTGACAACGACTTGACTGAATTAAAAAATTTTTCTAATCATGTATGTAGTACTAAAGGAAGTGACTCAGGACTTAGCACCGCTTATGGTGTATTTAATGGTATGAAAGGTTATCTTGAGTTTTCTGAAAAAACAAGCTCTTTAATTAATAAAAAAATTCTTATTAAAGGATATGGTAAAGTTGGATCACGATTAGCTAATTTTTGTAAAAAAGAAGGAGCGATAGTAGAAGTTGTTGATTTTGAGAATAATAAAAATTTAATTGAGAAAGATGGCTTTAAATTCCTTAAAGAATATCAGCATACCTCTTTTGATGAGATTGATATTTTCTCACCTTGCGCTACTGGCGGTGATTTGAATCAGGATTTTATAAATTTTCATAATTCAAAAAAAGTTAAATGTATTTTGGGTGCAGCAAATAATCAATTAGCAAATAATAATATTGAAAGGAAATTATTTGATTTAGGTATTACCTATTGTCCTGATTATTGTGTAAATGCTGGTGGAGTCATAATTTTAGCCCTTCGATCAAGTCTAAAAGAGGATATGGAATATGATGATCCTGAGGCAGATAAACAATTAAAAGGAATAAAAGATCAGTTAAAAAAAATATTAGAATTGTCAAAAAATAAAAATCAATTATCAACCACATCATCAAATGAATTAGCAGAAAAAGGTTTCTTGAATTGAATTATTTCCAAATTTTTACAAGGCCTGACCAGGCAGAAAGAATGACTTTTTTGGGTTATTGGATACTCTCTCTAATTATTTGGTCATTCATGATGAACATCAGCCTTATAATTGTCATTATTTTCGCTATCCTAGGCTATCATCTTATATGCAAGCCTTTGGCTTTTCTTTTACATAAAACAAAAAAAATAATTATTTCATACATGTTCAATGGTTTTGACATTTTTAGTGCTTATTATGCAGGATTTGAATTAGGCAGAGTCATTAGAGTATCTCTTAAATTGATATTTTTTATAATAACTCTTTCAATAGCAAAAATACTTATGGAAGCATACCTAACTTTTATTTAGGTATGTAATTTTTATATTTCTTATAAAAAATAATAATTCTTGAAATAGCTGTAATTAAACATAGAACTCCAAAAACTAATCCTAAAAATATAAAGGCCTGAGGAATAATTAGAGTTATGATCATAAAAACTATTGTCTCTGCACCTTCAATTAATCCAGAAGCATAGAAAAAGCTCTTAGGAATTTCTTCATTATTAATTTCATCAGATGATTTATCAATCTGGGGTTGTAAAGCTGCTTGAGCTAGAAAAGTAGTACCAGTACAAATATAACTAAATAGTAAAAACACACTAATTAGTAAGTTTGATTGATCTTGAAGCCCAAAAGCTAAAATAAAACTTGAATAAATTATAAAATCTAATGTGATATCTAGGTAGGCGCCTAAAGGGGAGGGAACTGTCATCCTCGCCATTACTCCATCTAATCCATCACAAAATCTGTTTATGATTAAAAATAATAAAGCATATAAATATAATTCAAAAAAAATGCATATACTCATTAAAATTCCTATGAAAAATCCAAAAATAGTTAGGTGATTTGCAGAAACAAATTTAATTAATATTTTGCCTATATATGATAAAGGTTTTTGAATAAGTTTTTGTAAAGATCGATCAAACATCTGTGTTAGTTTTATTTAAGTAATATAATATATAAATTAATGACCCAAGATGTTCCACTTACAATTGCTTTTTTAGCGGGAATTTTCAGTTTTTTATCTCCTTGCGTTTTACCAATAGTTCCGGGCTTTATTTCATATATTTTAGGTAAGTCTTTTTCTGATCTTGAGGGCTCATCTGTTTTAAATAAACTAAAATTATTTCCATTAATTTTATTATTTATTTTAGGCTTTTCAGTTGTATTTATCTTAA